>OBPT01000673.1_pt1 | contig 9710 bp, 10 predicted proteins | sample 1534671 | NCBI WGS metagenome assembly OBPT01 (sample SAMEA3275494, study PRJEB22092) | marine metagenome | biome: ENVO:00000447 marine biome; feature: ENVO:00002042 Surface water; material: ENVO:00002010 seawater | collected 2014-06-21T11:00:00+00 | depth 1 m | reverse complement strand
TATATATTTGAAAAATTAATTAAGTGTTTCGTTTTTAATAAGAGTGTCTATTGGCCGAGAGTTTACTGTAGGAAGAAAACACAACAGATTAATCGCTTTGTGAGAAACCCTAAATCGGTGATCGTCGCTTGAAGAATTGACCACGCTCGCTCGAAGAACCATCTCATTGATCAAATATCACAATATGCTGCGCTCAGGAACTTAAAAGCGCCTCTGAAGTTCACGATTTTGCTATCGCTTGAGGAATGAATCGTGGCGGTAAAGCCAGGCATTTAATACTTCCGCTTATCCGAAACACCTAACTTAAATTATTTTTTAAAAAAATGTTTCAATACAGAGGCGTAAGTGGACAAAAACGACGGCGCGAACAACGAGTGCGTGAAGCCTACACCACCGTTATTGTGTAGATTTGTTTGTTGCATTATTCCTCTTTGTATTCCTGCTCGAGGATTCCTTTTTCTTTTAAAGTTTTGGTTAATTTTTCGAGGCGGACAAATGCTATCAGTCCAAAAATAAATCCCAGTATTCCCATTGCTTCCATGTTTAATCTCTTCTATCGCGACACGTAACGCTATTCCACTGTAACCGACTTGGCGAGGTTGCGCGGCTTATCCACATCAGTGCCCTTAGCAACCGCGACATGGTAGGAAAGCAGCTGAAGTACCACTGTATACACGATAGGCCCTGCAAGCTCTGACACTGAGGGAACGTCGATAACGGTGACGCCTGGGCCACTTTCAAACCCGACGGCCTGGTCAGCGAACACGAACAGCTGGCCACCGCGTGCGCGAACTTCTTCAAGGTTCGAACGGAGCTTATCTAAAAGCTGGTCGTTTGGTGCGACAGCCACAATCGGCATCTTGTCATCGACTAACGCCAAGGGCCCATGCTTGAGCTCCCCTGCAGGATAAGCTTCAGCGTGGATATACGAAATTTCTTTGAGCTTTAGCGCACCCTCTTTAGCGACAGGATGATAAACACCCCGCCCGAGGAATAGGGCGTGGTCGCGATGAACAAAGCTCGGCGCCAGTTCCGCGATTTTTGTGTCCTGAGCAAGTGTGGCTTCAACCGCCGATGGAATTTCAGCAATCGCTCGCCTGACCTGGGCCTCGTCCAACACGCTCGCGGATTGGCGACGCGCAATACACGCCATGAGGACCATGAGCGCAGCGAGCTGGGTAGTAAATGCCTTAGTCGACGCCACGCCAATTTCAGGGCCAGCCCGAGTCAGGAACACAAGATCACTCGCACGAACAATAGCGCTGTGGTCTACGTTGCAGATCGCAAGCTTGGCAAGCGCATAATCGTCGGGTAAGTGTTTGATGGCAGCCAGGGTATCCGCCGTCTCACCAGATTGAGAAATAGTCACCACGAGCGTACCGGGCAACGAAACCGATCGCCGATAACGAAACTCAGAGGCCACCTCGACCTGGCAAGGCACGGCGGCAAAGCCCTCAAGCCAATGACGAGCGACCAGACCTGCATGATAGCTGGTACCGCAGGCGATAATTTGAACCGCCTGGACTTGGTCAAAGATGTCGGAGGCTGCATCACCAAATAACGCGTCATCAAGACCTGTAAACGTGAGCGTGTCGCGCAGTCGGTCGGGCTGCTCGTAAATTTCTTTGAGCATGTAATGCTCAAAGCCACCGCGGTCAGCCTGGTTGTCGCCGCCCGCAAGACGTGTTTGATTGCGCTCAATGACAGAACCATTGCGGTCAAAGATACGATAACCACCGGGCTTTAAAATCGCCAGATCACCGTCTTCAAGATAAACAAACGTATCAGTGACTTGACGCAGTGCGAGGGTGTCGGAACCCGCAAACGTCTCACCAATGCCCACCCCTAACACCAGGGGGCTTCCCTCGCGCGCAACGACCACTTCATTTTCGTACTCGGTATCGACCACGGCAAGCGCATACGCACCCTGCAGCTTTGTTACCGTTTCTCTCACCGCGTCAAACAGCGTTGATCCCGCATCGAGCTGCGCGTGTACAAGGTGCACAATCACCTCAGTATCGGTCTCTGATTGAAACGTCACGCCGCTGGCTTCTAAGTCGCTACGAAGCGCTGCGTGATTTTCGATAATGCCATTGTGAACCAGCGCTACTCGGTCCCCAGCGATGTGGGGGTGGGCATTTGCTGCGGTCGGTGCGCCGTGTGTCGCCCAGCGCGTGTGGGCTACACCACGGCAACCCACGATGGGACTCAATGCGTTGGCATCTTCAAGCCCCTTAACCTTGCCCTGATACTTATGGAGTTGAAGTGCGTGATCATTATCGACCAGCGCCATACCTGCAGAGTCATAGCCGCGGTACTCAAGGCGCCGTAGGCCCTCCAACAAAATCTCTGATACCTCGCGTTGCGCTGCAGCCGCGACAATTCCACACATACCTACCCCTACTTTTTTGGTTTTTCGGGGCGACGCCACCCCTTAATATTACGCTGTTTTGCCCGGCCGACCGCAAGTTCAGACTCACCAACTGGGGAGGTCACCGTCGACCCTGCCGCAACGAATCCGTTGTCTTCAACGCTTAGCGGCGCGACTAATGTGCTGTTCGAACCGATAAAAACATTTTCACCCAGTTCCGTTCGATGTTTATTAACACCGTCGTAATTGCAGGTAATCGTGCCTGCTCCGATATTCGAACCTGCACCGACTTCAGCATCGCCAACGTAGGCAAGATGATTGGCCTTTGCACCCTCGCCAAAGTGACTGTTCTTCACTTCAACAAAGTTTCCCACTTTGGCCTTTGCCGACAATTCCGCGCCCGGTCGCAGTCGAGCATAGGGCCCGACCTGACAGTCTGGACCAACCTTTGCGCCTTCGATGTGTGTAAACGCTCGCACTTGCGCGCCTTCACCAATCACACAGTCTTTCAACACACAATTCGCCTCGATGACGGCCCCCCGGCCAATGACCACGTCACCTTCGATCAGCACGTTTACATCAATGAATACATCTTCGGAACACGACAGTGATCCTCTAATATCGAGTCGACTACTGTCCGCAACGTGCACGCCCGCGGACATCAGCGCTTGGGCCTGCTTGCGTTGGAACGATCGCTCAATGTGCTCTAACTGGAGTCGATCATTCACACCTAAAATCTCATCGGCCCGATCTGTCACGACCACATTGACCAACGCGCCGTCTTCAATGGCCAGACCCAGAACGTCGGGTAAATAGTATTCACCCTGCACATTGTCATTAGTGACACGCCTAAGCCATCCCAGTAAATCGGCCCCTTTGGCCGCCAGCACCCCGGTGTTGATCTCCACAATCTCCCGCTCGGTTGCCGTGGAATCTTTATGTTCGACTACTTTTGCAAAATCGCCCGCGGCATTGCGCACGACGCGCCCGTACCCTGTGGGGTCATCAAGCGTTGCAGCCAGCAGCACTGGATTTCCAGAACTGGCAATGTGTACAACGTCGACGAGTACGTCAGACGAGAGAAGCGGCACATCGCCAAAAAGCACCAATACGGTACTCTCTGGGCCACAAAAGGGCGCAGCAGTGAGCGTCGCGTGACCTGTGCCTAGTTGCTCTGTTTGGGAGTAAGTGCTTACATCGTCAGCAGCGATAGCATCTGATACAGCATCACCACCGTGACCGACAACAACGTGAATCTTTGCAGCGTTTAGTTCACGGGCCGTGTCTATCACGTGGCTGACCATCGGCTTTTTGCCAACAGGATGAAGAACCTTGGGCAATGCGGACCGCATTCGTGTTCCACGTCCGGCCGCCAGAACAATAACTTCGAGCATTCTGAACCTATCGAGTGATTTGCTGGGAGGATCGCACAGCAGTATGACAACTGCTACGGCAAAAGTTCCTAGAGTCTCTAGTCAGACAAACGTGACACGACAAGGCCTTTGATAACGGGGGGCGTTAACGTCCCGCGCGGTTCTTGAGCTTTCTCAAAGTTGCAAGCCGTGCCGATGCCTCTGCAAGTTGTGCCGAAGCAAGACTGTAATCGAGTTCACTGGACTGGTTGGCCAGCGCCTCTTCGGCCGCTTTGCGTGCCGCTTCAGCCGCTTCTTCGTCAAGGTCCTCACCACGCACAGCCGTGTTTGCCAAAACAGTCACCACGTCGCCCTGCACTTCTAAATAACCGCCAGAGACAAAGTAAACTTCCTCTTCGCCACCCTGAAGGACAACGCGGACCGTTCCTGGCGTTAGGTCGGTCAGTAATGGGGTATGCCCGTACGTCACACCCATCTCGCCCGATGAACCACTAGCAACCAGCAGTTCAACAAGACCTGAGAAAATTTGAGCTTCTGCGCTAACAATGTCGCAGTGAATGGTCAGTGCCATTACAGCCTCCGATTACGCGCTGAGCTTCTCAGCCTTCTCGACAGCTTGCTCGATCGAGCCCACCATGTAGAACGCCTGCTCGGGTAGGTGATCGTATTCACCCGCCAAGATTGCTTTGAAGCCAGTAATGGTGTCTTTTAACGACACATAGATACCTGGCGATCCGGTAAATACTTCAGCGACGTGGAAGGGCTGCGACAAAAAGCGCTCAATCTTTCGAGCACGCGCGACCGTGAGCTTGTCTTCTTCAGACAGCTCGTCCATGCCTAAAATAGCAATAATATCTTTGAGCTCTTTGTAACGCTGAAGCACTGACTGAACACCTCGCGCGACGGCGTAGTGCTCGGTACCAATAATCAGCGGATCAAGCTGACGCGAGGTTGAATCAAGTGGGTCAACCGCAGGGTAAATTCCTTTCGCTGCAATATCGCGGCTTAAAACGACCGTTGAGTCCAGGTGCGCAAACGTTGTCGCAGGAGAAGGGTCCGTCAAATCATCCGCCGGAACGTATACGGCCTGAATCGACGTAATAGAACCCGTCTTAGTCGACGTGATTCGCTCCTGAAGGACGCCCATTTCCTCAGCCAGTGTGGGCTGATAACCCACCGCTGAGGGCATACGGCCAAGGAGCGCTGACACCTCGGTTCCCGCCAGCGTGTACCGGTAAATATTATCAACGAATAAGAGAACATCTCGTCCCTCGTCACGGAACTTCTCAGCCATGGTCAAGCCCGTCAAAGCCACTCGAAGACGGTTTCCGGGCGGCTCGTTCATTTGCCCATAAACCATTGCGACTTTTGATTCGGGTAGGTTCTCTACGTTGACGACTTTAGATTCCTGCATCTCGTAGTAAAAGTCATTACCTTCTCGTGTCCGTTCACCCACACCAGCAAAGACGGACAGGCCCGAGTGCTCAGTCGCAATATTGTTAATCAGTTCCATCATGTTGACGGTTTTACCAACACCAGCACCACCGAAGAGCCCGACTTTACCGCCCTTTGCAAACGGACAAACCAAGTCAATGACTTTAATACCGGTCTCAAGCAACTCGTCAGACGCTGCAAGTTCTTCATAGGCGGGGGCCGCGCGGTGAATCGACGACCGCTCTTGCTCACCGATGGGTCCGCGCTCATCAATAGGGTTGCCCAGTACATCCATGATGCGACCAAGGGTTTCTATCCCAACCGGAACCGCAATGGGGGCACCGGTATTGTCTACAGAGAGACCTCGGCTGACACCTTCCGATGGGCCCATAGCAATGGCGCGAACAATACCGTCACCGAGTTGCTGCTGAACTTCCAACGTCAGGCCTTTGTCGGTGATAATCAGGGCGTCATACACCTTGGGAACGCTGTCGCGGGGAAACTCTACGTCAACGACCGCGCCAATAACCTGTACAACCTTTCCACTACTCATTTTCGAGTCCTCTGTGTTGTTCTGCGGCGCTCAGCCATGGCGCCAACATAAATCAAAACCACGCGCACGCGTGCTTATCCAATAGCGGCAGCACCGCCTACAATTTCTGACAGTTCTTGGGTAATCGCCGCCTGCCGAGCTTTGTTGTATACCAATTGAAGTTCGTCAATCAGCTCACCCGCATTATCGCTGGCATTCTTCATGGCGATCATTCGAGCAGCCTGCTCGCAAGCACCATTCTCAACCACCGCCTGATAAACCAGCGCCTCGATATATCGCGCCAACAGACTGTCGAGCAACTCGCGCGCATCAGGCTCATAAATATAATCCCAATGATGCGAATACTGCTCTTGAGTATCTGCTTCTAACGGTAAAAGCTGCTGCACCGTAGGCGCTTGCGTCATGGTGTTTACAAAATCGTTACTCACCAAATAAAGCTTGTCGACCGACCCTTTGATGTAAGCGTCAAGCATGTGCTTCACCGCGCCAATCAGCTGCTCAACCGTTGGTTGCTCGCCAATGTCACGAACACTCGCGACCACGTTTCCACCCACTGAACCAAAAAACGCTTGGCCTTTAGCACCAATCAGACACAGGTCAATTTCATGACCCTCTTCTGAATGCGCCTTCATGGACTGCAGTGCACGCTTGAACAGGTTAATGTTCAATCCACCACACAAGCCTCGGTCAGAGGAGATAACAATGTAGCCGACGCGTTTTACTGCGCGCTGCTGCATGTAGGCGTGTCGGTACTCCGCCGACGCATTAGCAATATGACCCACCACCGAACGCATACGACGGGCATACGGCTTGCCCACTTCCATGCGATCCTGAGCGCGGCGCATCTTACTTGCTGCGACCATCTCCATTGCACTGGTAATCTTCTGAGTGCTTTGAATACTCGTGATCTTAGTGCGAATTTCCTTGCCAGCTGCCATCGTTAATTACCAAGTCTGCGTCGCAACAAACGTGTCCAAGCCCGACTTAAATGCAGCCTCACGATCGTCGTTCCAGTTTCCGTCTGACACAATCTCTTGCATCAAGGCACCCTGCTCAGCGTGCATGTAAGACAAAAGAGACGATTCAAAGTCAGCCACTTTATCGACTTCAACCGACTTTAAATAACCTTCGTTAGCCGCGTACAAGAGCACGCCCATTTCCGCCGTTGAAAGCGGTGCGTACTGCTTTTGCTTCATGAGCTCAGTGACGCGCTCGCCGTGTTCGAGCTGGGCTTTAGTCGCCTCATCAAGGTCTGAAGCAAACTGAGAAAATGCGGCGAGCTCACGGTACTGAGCGAGCGCTGTTCGAATACCGCCTGAAAGCTTCTTAATAATTTTGGTCTGAGCAGCACCACCAACACGCGACACCGAGATACCGGCGTTCATCGCTGGGCGAACGCCTGCGTTAAACATGTCGGCCTCCAAGAAGATCTGGCCATCCGTAATCGAAATCACGTTAGTCGGTACGAATGCAGAGACATCACCTGCCTGCGTTTCGATCACTGGCAGTGCGGTCAACGAGCCCGTTTGACCCTTCACTTCACCGTTTGTAAACGCTTCAACATAGTCGGCGTTGACTCGTGCTGAACGCTCTAACAAACGTGAATGGAGATAAAAGACATCACCAGGGTACGCTTCACGTCCAGGCGGACGTCGGAGCAACAAAGAAATTTGGCGATAAGCAACGGCTTGCTTTGAAAGGTCATCATAGATGATCAGCGCGTCTTCACCGCGATCGCGGTAATACTCGCCCATAGTGCAACCGGCGAACGGCGCTAAGTACTGCATTGCTGCGGGGTCAGACGCGTTTGCTGCAACAACGATGGTGTGATCCATCGCACCGTGCTCTTCAAGTTTACGCACCACAGAAGCAACAGAAGAAGCCTTCTGGCCCACGGCAACGTAGACGCACTTAATACCGGTGTCTTTTTGATTGATAATGGCGTCAATAGCAATGGCGGTCTTACCGATTTGGCGGTCTCCAATAATCAGTTCTCGCTGACCACGACCAATCGGCACCATCGCATCAATGGCTTTGAGCCCAATTTGTACAGGCTGGTCAACTGACTGCCGAGCAATAACGCCCGGGGCAATCTTTTCAATCGCATCGGTTAACTGCGCGTCGATCGCACCTTTACCGTCAATGGGGTTACCCAGCGCATCGACCACACGACCCTGAAGCTCTGGACCCACAGGGACTTCCAAAATACGGCCCGTGCAACGGCAAGTTTGACCCTCGGCGAGCTGCTTATAATCGCCAAGCACAACCGCGCCAACCGAGTCTCGCTCGAGGTTAAGTGCCAAACCGAAGACATTACCCTCAAACTCAACCATTTCACCGTATTGAACTTCGGTGAGTCCATGAATTCGGATAATACCGTCCGTTACTGAGACGATAGTGCCCTCGTTTGTCGCTTGCGACGCAACATCGAGCTGCGAAATACGCTGCTTGATGATGTCGCTGATTTCTGAAGGATTCAGTTGTTGCATGACCGGTTCCTCTGTCAAGATTTCAACGCAGTCGCTAGCTTATGCAAGCGCCCACGAACTGAGCCGTCGATAACCATATCGCCAGCTCGAATAATGGCTCCACCAAGAAGGGTGGAGTCTGTTTTAACAGTCATGTCGACTGTTTTACCCAGTTTTGCTTTTAACGCGGAAGAAAGTGTTTCAACCGTTTCATCGTTAACATCAAACGCGCTGGTCAATGTGACATTTGTTGCTGCGTCCAACGACGCCTTGAGCTCCGCAAACAGCCGCGTCACTTCGCCCGTCAAAGACAATCGGTGGTTTTCAGCCAGGACCGCGATAAATTGCGCCAAACCCACTGGCGCGTCGTCACCCAACACAGCGGATACAGTTTCGGCACGTTGTACCGCAGTGCTGGCAGGATCATCCAAGATACAGGCAACGCTGGGCTCTACAACCACAGCCGTAAGCAGCTGAAGCGCCTCGTACCAGACGTCTACCGCAGTATTATCAACAGCAAACTGAAATGCTGCGCGCGCGTACGGCCTTGCCAATGTTGTTGGCTCGATCACGCTTACTGCTCCTTAACCAGCTGCTCAAGAATCGCAGCGTGCTTGTCCGCGTCAATCTCAGCTGCCAAGACCTTTTCAGCTCCCGAAATCGCAAGTGCACTGACTTGTGCAAGCAACTGCTCCTTTGCCTGAGCCTTTTCACGCTCAACTTCAGCTGTGGCGAGCTCTTTAACGCGGTCCGCCTCTACAACGGCGGCCACCTTTGCTTCATCCACAAGCGTAGCCGCTCGCTTATTAGCAGAGTCAACGATCACAGCCGCTTCTTTCTTTGCTTCAGCAAGCCGATCCACCGCTGCTTTTTGAGCGAGCTCTAAATCGTGACCTGCACGATCGGCTGCGGCGAGACCATCAGCAATTTTTTGCTGGCGCTCTTCCATGGCAGCGAGAATCGGTGGCCACACGTATCGCATGCAAAAAGCAACGAACGCAATAAAAGCCACGATCTGTCCGATAATGGTCAGATTAATGTTCACAGTAGTCTCCTGTGGGTATAACGCTCACCGGATCACCGGTGAGGAAACGAGAGTTTCTTTAGCCTGCAACCACAAAGATGAGGTACATAGAAATACCAACACCAATAATGGGAATCGCATCAACCAAGCCCGCGCCCAAGAAGAACGTTCCCTGGAGGCGTGAAGCCAGCTCTGGCTGTCGCGCAGAACCTTCGATGAGCTTACCGCCCAAAATACCCACGCCAATAGCGGCACCCATGCCACCCAAGCCCATCATGATCGCAGCTGCGATGTAGATCATTTCCATTGTTGTCTCCTATTGAGTCTAAGTATGGACGTTCAAAAACTAGTGGTCCTCGTGCGCCATACTGAGGTACACGATCGTGAGAACCATAAAAATAAACGCCTGAAGCGTAATAACCAAAATGTGGAAAATTGCCCAGCCAATCTGTAGTAGCGATGCAGGTAACACCCAGAGAATACCGGC
>OBPT01000670.1_pt1 | contig 9735 bp, 9 predicted proteins | sample 1534671 | NCBI WGS metagenome assembly OBPT01 (sample SAMEA3275494, study PRJEB22092) | marine metagenome | biome: ENVO:00000447 marine biome; feature: ENVO:00002042 Surface water; material: ENVO:00002010 seawater | collected 2014-06-21T11:00:00+00 | depth 1 m | reverse complement strand
ACTCTACAACCTTGCCGAGATTATGAACGGCGAACTCAGCGCAGTTATTCAGCCGCTGATCAACGAATACCAGGCCGATTTGCTCGCAGGTCTCTCTGGCGAAGACTAAATTGGGCGTACGTCGACAGAGCGCACGGGCAATCCTATGGTAACTATCGCACAAGCCCTTGCACACGCGACCGCGGGCGCAGCCTTAAGCGATGAAGCGTTAGCGTCGCTGCGCTTCGAGACCGAGTTGCTCCTCATGAATGCCGCCGGTTGCACGCGCGCGAGTTTGCTCACATGGCCCGCGCGCGAGCTTGAGCCTGCTGTTCTTGCCACGTTCGAACAGACTCTGAAGCGCCGCTTAGAAGGCGAGCCGCTAGCCTATATTCTTGGTGTAAGAGAATTCTGGGACTTTGAGCTTGTTGTCTCACCGGCGGTGCTTATTCCACGTCACGAAACCGAATTACTGGTTGAGACGGCGTTAGAAATAGCCGCTGGCCGCGAGGGTGTTCAGCATTTGCTTGACCTAGGTACGGGCAGCGGCGCCATCGCCATCGCGCTGGCAAGAGCCGCCGAACGGTATCGCGTTATCGGTGTAGAACTCAGCCCTGAGGCGCTTTTAGTCGCGCAAGAAAACGGCAGCCGACTTGCGGGTGAAAACCTTGATTTCGTGCAAGGCTCGTGGCTTAGCAACGAGGTTTGCGTCGATATTGCCAATCAGTGGCAGGCCAACTCGGCGGATCTTGTCGATATTATTGTGTCGAATCCGCCCTATATCGCGCCGGGCGATCCGCATCTCACCCAAGGCGATCTAGTGCATGAGCCTGCGCTCGCACTGAGCTGTGAAGAATTTGGGCTTGCTGCGATCCACACGATTGTGAGGCAAAGCACACAGATGCTAAAACAGGGCGGATGGTTACTGTTCGAACACGGCTTCGACCAGCGCGAGCCGGTAGCAAGCGCGCTGCTCGCGGCAGGCTTCGTTGCAGTTGAATGCCTACCCGATATTGCCGGTCGGGACCGGGTCACGCGCGGCAGGCTCGGGGTATAAAACAGCGATCTGGCACAGCCGCGATTCACGGAACTAAAGACAATGAAAGACGATCAGCTCCTAAGATACAGCCGGCAGATTATGCTGCCGCAGGTGGATATTGCAGGCCAGCAGGCGCTCCTCGATTCTCACGTGCTGATTATCGGTGCCGGCGGTCTTGGCTCGCCTGCCTCGATGTATTTAGCCGCAGCTGGGGTAGGTAAGCTCACCTTAGTTGATGACGACACTGTCGAGTTAAGCAATCTGCAGCGGCAACTTGCACATGCCGAAACCGATCTCGGTGCAAACAAGGTGGATTCGGCGGCGGCGACGCTGCGGGCAATCAACTCTGATGTCGAGGTCGTTGCACTTAATCGGCGCGTGGGTGCTGCAGAGCTAGGCGAATTAGTCAGCTCTGCGGATGTAGTGCTGGATGCGACTGACAATGTCGAAACACGGTTCGCTATTAATCGCGCCTGCCTTGCGGCCAAGGTTCCGCTGGTCTCTGGTGCCGCCATTCGTCTTGAAGGCCAGGTTGCAGTGTTCGACAGTCGCCAGAGCGACAGTCCCTGCTACGAATGTCTCTATAAAGACGGAGAGGGCGGCGATCTCACCTGCGCGGACAATGGGGTGCTTGCGCCAGTGGTGGGCATAATAGGGTCGATGCAAGCACTCGAAGCACTCAAACTGATCGCGCAGTTTGGCGATACCCTCGCCGGCAGATTGCTACTTTTCGATGCGTCGAGTATGCAATGGCGTGAGATGAAATTGCCGCGCGACCCGAATTGCGTGGCTTGCGGCACGATTGAAGTAAGCCCTGCATAGGGCTATCATGCGGTCGCCCTGAGATTTAGGCCGCACGCACGTGTCATGTGTCAGCGTCCAACCCCGCGTTTGTGCAGTATTGCCACTCCCTTGTTTAACCGAGCAGTCTGTTTTCACACTTTTACTATTGGAATACCGGATAACTATGCAGTCACCAACCGATCACAATGAGTCGACGCAAGAGGCGCAGGACGAAGTAAACGAGCTGAATGCTGTGCAAAGCGACGCGCTCGATGCCTCTGAAGAACAAGACGACTCTGAGTCGACTGTCACCCTGGAACTCGCCGAAAATAGTTCATCGGAGGTGGTGGAAGCACCAAAGATGCCATTCGATATATTTGATCTGCAGAAGCCTTTGCGCGAGGCAATCGACAAACTTGGCTTCGAATTCTGCACGCCGATTCAGGCGCAAAGCCTCGTGCACACGCTGCAAGGTCACGATGTGACAGGCAAAGCGCAGACCGGCACCGGTAAGACAGCGGCATTCCTGATTACCATCATCAATGACCTGTTAAGCAATCCTATTCAAGAGAAACGTTATCTCGCCGAACCCCGCGCGCTCATCGTTGCTCCGACTCGTGAGCTGGCGATTCAAATTGCAAGCGACGCCGACCTCCTCAATAAATACAGCGGTCTGCACACGGTAACATTGGTCGGTGGCGAAGATTATCAGAAGCAAACGCGCGCACTCGACGCACGGCCGGTTGATATTGTTGTCGCTACGCCAGGTCGCCTTCTGGATTTTGTGAGCAATGGCAATCTGCATCTCGGCACGATCGAACTCATGGTGTTAGACGAAGCCGATCGTATGCTCGACATGGGCTTTATTCCGCAGGTGCGTCAAATTGTTGCCCGAACTCCTCGCAAAGATTGCCGTCAAACGCTCCTGTTTAGCGCGACTTACACGCCTGAAATCGTCGAGCTGTCTAGTCGCTGGGCAATGGATCCAATTATGGTCGAGGTGGCGCCCGAGCGGGTTGCTGCCGATGCCGTTGATCAAATCGTCTACTTGGTCACCACTGCTGACAAATACAGTTTATTGTATAACCTCATCAACGAGCCGAAGGCCGAGCGCATCATGGTGTTTAGCAATCGTCGCGATCAGGTGCGCAAGCTTGCAGATAATCTGCATCGCAATGGCATTAGCGTCGGCATGCTGTCGGGTGAAGTGGCGCAGAATCAGCGCATTCGCACGCTCGATAATTTCAAAGAAGGTAAATTGCAGGTGCTTGTTGCCACCGATGTTGCTGGTCGCGGACTTCACATCGATGACGTAACGCATGTGATTAATTACACGCTGCCCGAAGAGCCCGAAGATTACGTTCACCGTATCGGCCGCACGGGTCGTGCAGGTGCGATCGGTACTTCGATCAGCTTCGCGTGCGAGGAAGATTCATTCTTACTGCCCGATATCGAAGAGCAGCTAGGCATGAAGCTTGAGTGTACACACCCCGAGGAGAGGCTTCTGGTGAAGGCGCCCAAGTATGAGCGCGAAACCAAATTTAAATCTAAAGACGGTCCCCGTACCGGCAGCTCTCGCCCTGCCGGCGGCAGCGGGTCGCGCAGTTCGCGCGGTCGTTAAACCCGCGCGTCTGTCATATGCCATATGTCATATGTCATATGGCACAGACGTTAGGCCTGCACGGCCAAAGAGATGTGGGCACGTGCGCCGCAGTCAATCAACGCCTGGGCATAATCGCCCGACTTTCGGTGCCGTGCAACGTGGTCTAGAAATGTTGATCCGTTAGACAGCGTAACGTTGATATCATGGCCGCGTTCGACATAGAGCCGAACGAAACGGGCGAATAAGTCGGCAGTCATGCCGCGATACGCGCGAAGCAGGCAGTTATAGTCTGCAGACAAATCATCGGGCGGTAACAGCGCCAGAAAACCAATCAATCTTTCATCAGACCAGTCTTCGTCTCTTACGGCTTTTTGCGTGCGTTCAGCACCGCGCTTCTTATCGCTACTCATAGTCAGTATTGCTCTTGTGCCTGTTGTTTGCTGTTTTGCTGCGCTTCATTTCTAACTTGCTGCTCTTTCACCGCATCTCGCTAGCTAAGTTTTCCGCGCAGAATTTCGTTTACCTGTGCAGGGTTCGCTTTGCCCTTCGACAGCTGCATACACTGACCGACCAAGAAACCGATAACCTGAACCTTGCCGTCGCGATATTGCTGCGCTTGGTCGGGGTTTTCCGCGATCACCTTGTCGACGAGGGTTTCGAGTGCGCCGCTGTCAGTAACTTGTTTGAGTCCCTTCGCCTCGATAATCGCGTCGACATCGCTACTGTCATCGAGCATTGCGTCGAACACCGTTTTCGCAATCTTTCCAGATATTGTGTTGTCTTTGATGCGCTGAATCAGCATGGCTAGACGTTCAGCTTGAATAGGAGACTCGTCGAGTTCCCAGCCGTGCTTGTTGAGAAGCGCTTGCAAATCTTGGCTTACCCAGTTGGCAGCGAGCTTAGCATCACCGCTTAGTTTGGCGGTCGTTTCGAAATAGTCAGCCATCTCGCGCGTTGCCACAAGCACGCCAGCATCGTATTCACTCAGACCGTATTCGGACACAAAGCGTGCGCCGCGCGTGTCTGGTAATTCTGGCAGCGTGGCACGAATGGCTTCGATATACGCGTCGTCGATTACAATCGGCAGCAGGTCTGGTTCGGGAAAGTAGCGATAATCATTGGCTACTTCTTTGCTGCGCATCGAGCGAGTTTCATCTTTATCTGCGTCGTAGAGTCTCGTCTCCTGCACGATGCGACCGCCGTCTTCGAGCACGTCCTTCTGCCGCTGAACCTCATAGTTAATCGCTCTTTCGACAAACTTGAACGAGTTGATGTTTTTAATTTCGGTGCGCGTACCGAACTCTTCTTGGCCAACGGGTCTGATCGAGACGTTAGCGTCACAGCGCATTGAGCCTTGCGCCATGATGGCATCAGAAATGTCGAGGTAGCGGATGATCGAGTGCAGCTTTTTCAAATAGGCAACCGCTTCTTTCGCGCTGCGTAGGTCTGGTTCTGAGACTATTTCGAGCAGCGGCGTACCAGCGCGGTTGAGGTCGATTCCCGTCATGCCTTGATAGTCTTCATGAAGAGACTTTCCTGCGTCCTCTTCCATGTGCGCGCGCGTCACGCCAATCACTTTTTCGCTGCCGTCGTCTAGGGTGACAGTAAGCGTGCCCTTGCCCACGGTTGGGTAGTCTAGTTGGCTTACTTGGTAGCCTTTGGGCAGGTCTGGGTAAAAATAGTTTTTACGATCGAAAACCGAGCGCTTGCCTATTTCGGCGCCGATAGCGACGCCAAACTTGACTGCCATCGCGACTGCGGTCTCGTTTAGAACGGGAAGCGTGCCCGGCATTGCCAAATCGAAAATGTTTGCCTGCGTGTTTGGCTCAGCGCCAAATTTCGTTGCCGAACCCGAGAAAAGTTTCGATTTCGTCGAGAGCTGTACATGAACCTCTAGGCCAATGACTGTTTCGTATTGCATGCTAGGCCTCCTTGGTTTTTGCTGCGGTGGTCAGCGCAGGTTTTTGTTTATGCCAGTCGGTCACTTGCTGAAACTGATGTGCGACATTCAACAGTTTTGCTTCGGCATAGTCTTTGGCCACGATCTGCATGCCAATCGGTAAGCCGTCGACAAAACCTGCGGGGACAGACATGCCCGGTAGGCCGGCAAGATTAAGCGCGATGGTGTAAATATCTTCGAGATACATCGTCACCGAGTCTTTCATCGAGTCGAGTTCGAAGGCAGGGCTTGGTGTGGTAGGGCCGATAATGACGTCGACTTCTTCGAAGGCGCGGGCATAGTCTTCTTTAACGAGACGACGAATCTTCTGCGCCTTACGATAGTACGCATCGTAAAAACCTGCCGACAATGCGTAGGTACCAATCATGATGCGGCGCTTAACTTCGTCGCCAAAGCCTTCGCTGCGGCTTCTTTTATACATGTCTTCGAGGTCGACCGGATTCTCACAGCGGTAGCCGTAGCGCACACCATCGAAGCGAGAGAGGTTGGCGGAAGCCTCGGCTGGCGCGATAACATAATACGCGGAAATCGCGAGGTCGCTGTTGGGTAGGTCTATCTCTTTTACCACCGCGCCGAGTTTTTCGAGTTCGGCGACGGCGCTGCGAATAGCACGATCGATCGCGGGGTTTAATCCTTCGGCGAAAGGTTGGTTGGGCAAACCAATGCGTAGCCCTTCGAGCGAGTCATTAAGCGCCGCGCTAAAATCTTCTGTGGGCAGGTCGATACTGGTCGAGTCTTTGTCGTCGACACCCGCCATCACGTTGAGAAGAATGGCCGCGTCTTCGGCTGTTTTACACAGTGGGCCGGCCTGGTCGAGGCTTGATGCGTAGGCGATCATGCCCCAGCGCGATACGCGTCCGTAACTCGGTTTTAACCCCGTAATACCGCAAAACGCCGCCGGCTGTCGAATAGAGCCGCCGGTGTCTGTGCCTGTTGCCATCGCGCACAGGTCTGCTGCTACCGCCGCAGCCGAGCCGCCTGACGAGCCGCCGGGTACTCGGTCCAAATTCCAAGGATTGCGTGCAGCACCGTAATAGCTCGACTCGTTAGAGGAGCCCATTGCAAACTCGTCCATATTGGTTTTGCCGAGCATGACCGCGCCTGCAGCCTGCATGCGTTCCACAACTGTCGCGTCGTAAGGTGAGATAAAATTATGCAGAATTTTCGAGCCGCTTGTTGTCTTAACGCCCTCGGTGCAAAAAAGATCTTTGTGCGCAATAGGGATGCCAAGGAGCGGCGCGGTCGACCCCGCTGCGCGCGCCTCGTCCGCCGCGCGGGCCTGCGCTAGAGCGCTGTCTGCGCATACGGTGATATAGGCATTGAGCGTTTCATTGTGAGCTGCGATTTGATCGAGGTAGGCTTGGGTTAGGGCTACGCTTGTCGTCTCGCCAGCCTTAAGGGCTGCGCCAAGTTCGGCAACTGTTTTTTCTATCATTGGGTAATCCTGTCTTTGCTCTGACGCCCGCTCTGTGCGGTGTTTGGCTTCACTCGCCATTGTTGGGCTTCGCAGCGCTTTTGCGTGCAAATAGCCCTTTTGCCGATCACTCGATTACTTTTGGCACCAAAAAGAGGCCGTCTTGACTCTGGGGGGCGAGTTCCTGCAGTTCGTCACGGCGGTCAGTCTCGGTAACAGCGTCGGGTCTGAGCTTTTGCACGGCATCGAAAGGATGAGCGAGCGGTTCGACATTGTCCGTATCGATCGACTGCATTTTGTCGATCAAACCCAGAATGTCGCTAACGCCTTTGGCCACTTCTTCGGCTTCGGTGTCGCTGACATGCAGGCGGGCGAGGTGGGCGATCTTCTCGACCTCGGTCTTAGTTAGTGCCATTGTGCTATTCCTTCGATATTGGGGCAGGCGAGGTGAATGGTGTCTGAATTGCGCTTTAAAACGGTCGGTAAAATCGCCAACGTATTTTGTTAAGTCAACTCGTGCCTTAGCGCTTGCTCTCGCACCAAGCCGTTGCTAGAGTGCGCATAAATTACGGCCATTCTCTTTTCGCTTGGCGTGCAAGTGTACAAGAAATTGCGCCTGTATTACAGGGATTGTCAGCAGCGGAAAGGCGGCAGAGCGATAATTACTCGCCTTGCCGAGTCTGTTTCTCGACGCCTTCCAGCGCTATCGAAGAATTAAAAAAGGTACTGGGATCAGTACTACCGAGGTTGAAAGCCACGCATGTTTAAAAGAATAAGGGGACTGTTCTCCAACGACCTGTCGATAGATCTCGGCACGGCCAATACACTTATCTACGTTCGCGACCAAGGCATCGTTCTCAACGAGCCTTCGGTTGTTGCAATACGCACTCATAACGGGCAGAAGTCGGTGGCAGCTGTTGGCGCCGATGCCAAGCGAATGCTAGGGCGAACACCCGGAAATATCATGGCAATCCGCCCGTTAAAAGACGGCGTGATCGCCGATTTTCAGGTCACTGAGAAGATGTTGCAGCATTTTATCAACAAAGTGCATGAAAACAGCTTTTTCCCCCCTAGTCCCCGCGTATTGGTTTGCGTGCCGTGTAAGTCGACTCAGGTTGAGCGCCGCGCGATTCGTGAATCTGTCGCTAGTGCAGGCGCGAGAGACGTCCGCCTAATCGAGGAGCCGATGGCTGCGGCGATTGGCGCTGGGCTGCCTGTCGAGCAGGCGAGCGGGTCGATGGTCGTAGATATCGGTGGTGGTACGACCGAGATCGCGATTATCTCCCTTAATGGTGTTGTTTATTCGGAATCAGTTCGTGTTGGCGGCGACCGCTTCGACGAAGCAATCGTTACCCATGTGCGCCGAAACTACGGCAGCCTTATCGGCGATGCTACTGCCGAGCGTGTTAAAAAAGAAATCGGCTGCGCTTATCCTAGCGAAAACGGCGAACAGCGCGAAATCGACGTGCGCGGGCGTAATTTAGCAGAGGGCGTGCCCCGCAGCTTCACGCTTAACAGCGAGGAAATCCTTGAGGCGTTGCAAGAACCTCTTTCAGCGATTGTTCAGGGGGTTAAAAGTGCCCTCGAGCAGTCGCCTCCCGAACTTGCGTCTGATATTGCCGAAAGCGGAATGGTGTTAACCGGCGGCGGGGCGCTGCTGCGAGACCTAGATAAATTGCTCAGCAAAGAGACTGGGCTTCCGGTCATCGTTGCAGAAGATCCCCTCTCCTGCGTCGCTCGAGGTGGGGGTAAGGCGATGGAATTGATGGATGCCTACGATATAGATCTCCTTTCTATCGAATAATCGAATAACGCCAGGCCGTGTGAAGCGGCCTATGAAGAGTGTTGGCCTCACTCTCACTCTCACTCCACTCTCACCTACTCGGACGCAGCGTGCCCCTGTCCGGTATTAGCCAGCAGGCGTTATCTAACAGGGTTACGGTCATTCCTTCTTTCGGCGCCTCGCTTAAGATACTATCTCCTCTAGAGAAGGCGGTCCTCAAAGGGCGCTTTCTACTGTTATAGATCGGCCACTAGAAAGAGGGTTGTGTCATCGATAAGGCGCTGTTTACAAAGGGGGTAGCACTCGAATACCGAGCGTTGGCGCTTGCCTTCTTATCGTTATGCCTCATGTTTGCTGACAGCAGATTCGATTATCTCCACTCTGTTAGATTTTTCCTTTCCTATACAGCAACGCCTGTGTACTGGGTTGCCGACATGCCGGCGCGCACCTCTGAACTTTTCGACGATGTTTTTGTCTCGCATAGCGACCTACTCGCGGAGAACGAGCGTCTGAGTAATGAGTTGCTTTTAGCGCAGCGAGAACTGCAAGTCTTAGCAAGTTTGGCAAGTGAAAATAGCCGCCTTCGCGCGTTAAGTGAAGCTGTCCGTATCGTTGAAGGCGAAGTCTTGGCGGCAGAGATCGTGAACAGGTCACCCGATCGAGCAAGCAAACGAGTCCTCATTAATCGAGGTGCGCTGCAGGGCGTTTTTGTTGGCCAAGCGATGCTTGCAGCCGATGGACTCATGGGCCAGGTGGTTGAAGTTATGCCGAGAAGTAGCTGGGTGTTGCTGGTGTCCGATCCACTGCACGTAACGCCTGTCGAGGTAAACAGAAACGGTGAGCGCGCACTCGCGCGTGGCGTGAGGGGAGCAGCCGATGAGCTGGAACTCGAATTCGTGACTCAGACACAAGATGTTCGCGCTGGTGATCTACTCGTGAGTTCAGGAATGGGGCAAATCTTTCCGAAGAATTTTCCCGTTGCCGATGTTATCAGCGTGAACAACGATCCTGGCCAAGACTTTGCGGTTATAAAAGCGCGCCCTCGCGCTGAAATTAATAGCACGCGACACGTGATGCTCCTGATACCGCCGAGCGTTGATGAGATGCCTGTGCCTGATGCTGAAGCGCCATCAAGCGAGGTGCAGCCGTGAAGTCGAGGAGCTACACCTATTGG
>OBPT01000669.1_pt1 | contig 9738 bp, 9 predicted proteins | sample 1534671 | NCBI WGS metagenome assembly OBPT01 (sample SAMEA3275494, study PRJEB22092) | marine metagenome | biome: ENVO:00000447 marine biome; feature: ENVO:00002042 Surface water; material: ENVO:00002010 seawater | collected 2014-06-21T11:00:00+00 | depth 1 m | reverse complement strand
GATCACTGCGTACATGTTCTGCTCCAAATTTAGGGTGACCAAAACAAGTTATCCTGGCCAGATTCCGTCGCTTACTATCCCGAGACCAAGAGCCTCTGCGAGAGGGCGGCAATTCTAATGGAACACCCTATGGTTATCAAGTGTTAAAACGGCAAATATGCAACTATCCTAGAGGCTGAGCATGAAAGGCTTACAACCCCCATAGACCTTGGTTTTTGCTAGCTATTTTTTAGCCAAACGAGGGAGGCCATTCGACCCGTTTTTGCCTCTCGCCTGTAGGAGTAAAACCGCGATGAATCGGTAAGGGTGCAGTAATCACCTCCATAAATAGCGCTTACCCCGCAGCCTGTTAGCTCTGCGCGGGCCAGAGCGTAGAGATCGGCAAGATATTTACCCTGCTGGCTGGGTAAAAAGGCAGTTTGAATAGCTTCGATCTGCTGGGCTCCCTGGGCCCCCTGCACAAAAGCCTCCAGCACCTCTGCTCCAACCTCGAATACCTGTGGGCCTATAGCTGGCCCCAGATAGGCCATCACCTGATCTGGCCTGGCAAAGCTGGCCACTGTTTTGCGCAAAATGCCATGGCATAGCCCGCGCCAACCTGCATGGGCAGCGGCTACCTGGGTGCCCTGCTGATCGCAAAATAATACTGGCAGACAGTCTGCAGTCATAATTGCGCAGGCCTGTTCAGGTCTATCCGTAAAACTGGCATCTGCTGTGGGCACTGCACTGGCTTCGGGAACATAAATCACCTCTGTACCATGCACCTGGTTCAGCCACAGGGGCTGCTGAGATAAACCCAGGCTCTCAGCCAGCCGCTTGCGATTGGACTGCACGGCAGTTTCGGCGTCGCCCACATGCAGGGCCAGATTGTTGCTGTCAAATGGCGCTCTGCTGCAGCCTCCCTGTCTGGTGGTGATAGCAGCGCCAATATTCCCAGGAGTGGGCCAGTTGGGGGTAATAACACTAGTCATTGGCGAGCACTGTAATCAGGGCCTGTATGTCCTCTGGCAGCTCTGAGCTCCAACTCACCAGCTCGCCGCTACCCGGATGAATTAAACCCAGTTCGCGGGCATGCAGGGCCTGACGGCCAAAGTTTTGTATGGCATCACGCAATTCTGGCCTGGCGCCACTGTGGATGCGGAAACGTCCAGCATAGGTTTCGTCGCCTACGATTGGAAAGCGAATATGTGCCATATGCACACGAATCTGGTGAGTGCGCCCGGTTTCCAGCCTGAGTCGCACATGGCTGTGGCCGGTAAAGCGCTGCAGCAGGGAATAATGGGTGCGCGCCTCTTTGCCATCGGGCCTTACTGCCATTTTGGTGCGCTGGGTCTGATGACGGCCAATAGGCTGATCGACCAGCCCGCCACCGGTCATAACCCCTGTGACAATAGCTTCGTACTCGCGCCTAACGGTTCTGGCCTGCAACTGCGCCACCAGGTCTGTGTGGGCCTGCAATGTTTTGGCTACTACCATCAGACCTGTGGTGTCCTTATCCAGCCGGTGCACAATGCCGGCGCGGGGCACAGACTCTAACTGGGGGCAGTGGTAGAGCAATCCATTAAGCAAGGTGCCGCTGCGATTACCGGCCGCCGGATGCACCACCAGGCTGTCTGGTTTGTTGAGCACAATAATATGTTCATCTTCATAAACTATGTGCAGGGGAATATTCTCTGGCTGCCAGTCGCCCTCGGACTCCAGATAGACATCTATAACCAGGGTCTCGCCACCCAATAGCTTTTGTTTGGGCACCTGTATCTGGCCATCAACTCTCAGCTGGCCGCCCTTTATCCAGGACTGCAGCCTGGCTCTGGAGTAATCAGAGAACAATTCGGACGCCACCTGGTCCAACCGTCTGCCGCAATCTTGCGAAGATACCTGGGCTGACATCTGAATATGGTCAAAGCTGTTATTTTCGCTGTTGGGCTGGTTCACTAATAGTGCTCTGTGGTTAAATACCGGGCTTGGTCGCCAATGCTGTCGACTCCGTCTTTCGCTGGGAATTTTACATGAAAAACATGGCTTTTATTTTGTTGATTTTAAGTTTGTCTACCACCTCTGGCTGTTCCTGGTTGGGCTGGGGTGATGATGAGACCAATGAGGATGACACTGCGGGTTATACCGAAAGAGATTTTTACGAAAAAATTCAAAGTAGCTTAAATGCCAGTAACTGGACCGTTGCCATTAGTAACCTGCAACTTCTGGAGTCTCAATTTCCCTTTGGCAAATATGCCGAGCAGGGTCAGCTTGAGCTGATCTATGCGCAGTTTAAATCTGGCGCCCATGAGGAGGCTATTGGCTCTGCAGATCGCTTTATTCGCCTGCACCCCCAGCATCCCAATGTGGACTATGCCTTCTATGTGAAGGGGCTATCTGAAATTTCCCAGTCATCCGGGTTCTTTGATAACTTTATTCCCACAGATAGCACCAAGCGCGATATTGGCCCGGCGCGAGATGCCTTTGCCACATTGACCGAACTGCTGTCGCGATTCCCGAAAAGCCAATATGCACCAGATGCTCGCAAACGCCTGGTAAATCTGCGCAATAACCTTGCCCGTGCCGAAATTCATGTGGCCAACTACTACTTTGCCCGCGGTGCCTATCTGGCTGCGGCCAATCGCGGTCGTTTTGTTGTTGAAAACTTTCAACAGTCTCCTGCGGTTCCCGATGGTCTGGCTGTGATGGCTCAGGCGTATAACATCTTAGAGATGCAAGAGCTGGCTGATAATGCAATCAAGGTGCTGGTAGCCAATTACCCGGAGTACCCCTCCCTGGATGCCAATGGCGCTTTTGACTACGACAAGCGGTTGCTGAGTGCCGAAAATTCTATGCTGGGCAAAATCACCTTTGGGCTGATTGATCGTGTGCAGCCGCCGGCTTTTGACTCTCGTCATATCTACAACAGGGTTGCTCGCGAAGCGGGTACAACCGGCGACGATAGTGAAAAGCAGGGCCGATCTATTTGGAATCGATTGACCTTTGGACTGATGGACTAGTCTCCCTGCTCTTTTTGATTGGTGACAGGTACAGATGAACAGACAAGCGATTATCGATGAAATGCGGGTGCTGCCCGAGATTGACCCACAATTTGAAATACAGCGACGGGTTGCCTTTATTCAAAACCAGCTGACTCTGTCTGGGTGCAAGACCCTGGTGTTGGGTATTAGTGGCGGGGTTGACTCTTCAACCTGTGGGCGCCTGGCTCAGCTCGCAGTCGAGGGTCTCAATCAGCATGAGGGTGTAGATGCCTATCGCTTTATAGCCGTGCGTCTGCCCTATGGCGTGCAGCAGGACGAAGACGATGCCCAAATCTCCCTTGGCTTTATCAAGCCCAGCCAAACATTAACCGTTAATATCAAAGAAGGCACCGACGGTATTAATAGCTCGGTCTGCGAAACCCTGAGTGAAAATGGTCTGTTGCCCGATGCTGCGGTGATAGATTTTGCCAAGGGCAATCTTAAAGCCAGAGCACGCATGGCTTCACAGTATGAAATTGCCGGCATGCTGGGCGGTCTGGTGCTGGGTACAGACCACTCTGCCGAGAATATCACTGGTTTTTATACCAAATTTGGCGATGGCGCCTGCGACCTGGCGCCATTATTTGGCCTGAGTAAGCGACAGGTTCGCCTGTTGGCCGCTACCATGGGTGCACCGGACTCTTTGGTTAATAAAACGCCAACGGCCGATCTGGAATGCCTGAGCCCACAAAAGCAGGATGAAGATGTGCTGGGCATGGCCTACGACGATATTGATAACTTTCTTGAAGGCAAAGAGGTCAGTGCTGATGCTGCCCAATGCCTGATTGGCATTTACAATAAAACCCAGCATAAGCGTCTGCCAATAGCTACGGTCTACGACTAGAGCTAACCCCCCAAGCAAACCATGCCCCCAGGGTCTATCCTTTCTAAATAGAGTATTTGTTCAGGGATGGAGTCTCAGGCATGGTGCCGCCCGGCATTATTGATCCACAGCATAGCGAAATCGATCAGGGCAATAAGCCTAGGCTACTGCGTATCTATATCAGTTACCGGTTGCTGCTTTCAGTGCTGTTTCTGGCGCTGACCCATTTCCAGCTGGCCAGCGATTATCTGGGGACCAGCAATCAGCAGTTATTTTCTCTCACCATTGTGCTCTACAGCATAATCAGTGTTGGCACCGCTGTGATATTTTATCGGCAGCGTTGGAGACCCAGCGAAACTGCGCTATTTGCCATGTTGCTAATAGACACCATTGCTATTACCAGCATGATGCACGCCTCGGACAGTTCGGATGGCTCCCTGGGCTATCTGCTGATGGTGACAGTTGCAGCATCAGGCATATTCCAGCGTGGCGTGCTGGCGCTGGCCGCCATAGCCAGCTTTATTCTTATCTCTATCTCACTGACCGCATTTTTTTCTGGCACCGGCACTCAGGCAGAGGTCATTAGCAGCGGCATCTTCAGCACATTGCTATTTGCCATAGCAATGGTGTTTATATTTCTGGCCAAGCGCCTTAGTCTGGCCCAGCAATTAGCCCTGACCGAGTCGCGGATCGCACTGCAACTGCAGCGGCTCAATGACCTTGTGATCAATAAGATGCGCACCGGCATTCTGGTCTTTGATAGAGATTACCGCATAGAGCAACTCAATGAACGAGCCTCGATGCTGCTGGGGCAGACCGATGATAGTCGCCTGCTAGCACGTGACGACTCTCTGACAGCGCTGCCAGAACTGGTCTCCTATCATCAGGATTGGTTGGCCAACCCGCGACTGCAACTGGCTAACTCCAGTGCACGGCGAATCTCCCAGGCCTGAGTTTTAATGGCACTTCTGGTAATGGCGCGCTGAAATGAGGGGGCTGCCAGAGACAGTAAAATAGATAAAATGGTCAAGCTGACAAGCAGTTCGACAAAGGTAAATCCGCTGAAAGTTTTGATTGAGTTCATCCGTTAACTCTGTGAGTTTTGGTTATCTAACTGGGAGTAACATCCTGTTACGACTTATTTAAGCACAGAGAATCAGGCCGGGATGAAGAATTTCAAGAAAACGAGATGGCCTTCCCACAGAGGAGCACTGCTTGATCACAGAGCCATGGGACTTGGATGAATAGAGTTGCCGTACAGGCCCTATTGCAGCGCAGATAGGCTGTATTTATTTCTGATCGTCGTCCAGATCCAACCCGGCGGCCCTTGCCCGCATGCGCCAGAGTTCGCGAGCACGCTGTTGCATATCGATATGACTGTCGGACTCGTCAACAATCTCCATACCTAACATGGTCTCGACCAGATCTTCCATGGTGGCAATGCCCAGGGGGTCGCCATATTCATTGATAATCAGACTCATGGTAACTCGCTCGTTGACCATGGTTTGCATCAAATCTGGCAATGCCTTGCTTTCCAGCACGGTTAATAGATTGCGTTTAATATCTGTAAGGGGTTTATCCAGACGTCCCTCGGCAGCCTCTTTATAAATCTCGTCCTTGCGCACAAAGCCCACAATATCGTCGCTATTAGCCTCGAAGATTGGGATGCGTGAAAACTTGATCGCGGGATAGGCCTGCAGAACGTCTGCGACGGTCATATCGGACTGTAAACTGGCCATAACTGTGCGTGGAGTCATAACATCTTTTGCTACCAGGCCACGAAATACCATCAGTGCATCTATTGCTTTGGCCTCGCCCGCATCTATCACACCCTCCTTGTGGCCCACAGTGGCCAGGGAGCGAAAATCATCTCTCGATAAAGTTGGCCCCTCGGTTTGGGGTGCCAACCATCCGGTTAAGCTTTTGGCGGCCACTACCAATGGGTACATTGACCACTGTACCCAGCGTAAAATATGGCCACATGCTGGCGCTAGCTGCTGCCAGTAGCGTGCACCAAGAGTTTTGGGGATTATTTCTGAGAATACTAGAATCAGCAGGGTTAAAACGGCAGAGATTACTCCAAAATATACCTCGCCAAAAAGTTTGGTAGCCTGGGCTCCGGCACCTGCAGCTCCAACGGTGTGAGCTATGGTATTGAGGGACAGTATGGCCGCCAGGGGCTTATCAATATCTTCTTTGAAGCCGCGCCATAGGGATGCCAGCTTGGGGCGCTTGTTATCTAGGCTTGCGAGGTATGTGGGAGTTAGGGATAACAGGGTGGCTTCAAGCAGTGAGCAGAGAAATGAAACCCCGAGTGCCAGGCTGATATAGAGGGCTAACATAAGCATTCTGTGGGCCTCCCGACACTCTTTACTTGTAGGCACAATGGGTATGCTAGTGCCACCCGGTGGATTGGTTTAGCAAGCGACACAGTTTAGACCCCTTTGAGGTCCCTGCCTTTATCTTCGTTTGAAAAGCTTACACAAGCCATGCTGTCCTGCCAACTGTCAATCGTTAAGTTTTCTCAAAGAAATCGATGATAGAGCTCGATGGATTGGTGATAGATAGATTCAAAGTGGTGCTTGGCCTCGATGGATAACTTTTCACCTGTATATTCAGTTTTCCAGAGCCGCTTTGCCCGATCCATCTTCAAATTAAACCTATCCTCGACAAAGTCTTGTGCCTCATGGTATCGATCAAACACAAAAACTTTATCGACTCGTAACTCTCCATTTATATGAGTGAATTTGTACTGATCTATATAATGACTGACATTCTTAATGGTTAGATTTTCGTCACCAAGGATAAAATGCTCCAGGGAAGCTATTGAAGTCTGTTTGCGGAGCTGGTTGTAAAGACTGATTACCTGATCCAACGGATTACGCAGCACCACAAACTTATAATAGTCATCAATATTCAGAAATTGGTCATATTCCGAAATAAAGCTATGGGTATGACCACCCTGTCCTTTAACTTTGTGCCCAAAATGGCCATGGACACTGAATTGCTCATAAGCCAGATCCTCGAGCTGGCTGTCATTCACAGCCTCCAGATAACTGCTCACAATTGCATGCTCTAGACTTGACCCCCCTGTTTTTGGAATATGGATAAGAAGATGTTTGTTGGGGAAAAACATAGCAGAACCTGGTCGTGACCGATCTTTGCGGGTTTAGGTTAGATTCGCTAGATTTAGCGAGATATCGTTGATAAGCAGTTTAATCACTGATGGAGCCTGTAATATAGGCTAAAAATGTCGAATCATCCCAGCCCTCAGCACTCATAGTGGAGTGGTAGTTAGCGCCTGTTCTTATCGAGCCTGTGCCTTCCTTGGTGTAGGAACTATTCCTCACTATCACCAAATCATACTGTGGAAATATATAGATATTGTTTTTATGCAGCCCAGCTGAATAGATATAACCGGCTGACTGATTAACCCACCACTGCAAGGCATAGGACAGATTATCAGTGCCCTCTGGCACAGTAGTTGACTCCTCAACCCAGGCCGCAGAGATAACCTGGTCCTCGAGCCAGCGTCCATCACGAGCAAACAAAAGGCCAAACCGAGCAAAGTCGCGGGTTGTTGCGTCGATACAGCAATAGGTCATAGCGTGACCCTGCTCGTCTACCCACCAATCAGCAGTCATGCCAATTTTAGAGAATAACTGTAGATCGGCATAATCGAGAACATTTTGCCCCGTTGATTCCTCCAGAATACCCGCGAGCAGCATGGAGTCAGTATTTTGATAGGCCCAATTAGCCGTTCTGGGGGGCGTTGCTGGTGTTCGATTAAGTGCATAGGCAAGCTGATCGCCATCTGTACCGCCAGATGTATAAATAGCGGTATCCCCGTTCTCGGCCACTTGGAGCCCGCTGCGCATCTCAAGAATGGCTCTGATACTAATAGCTGCTTTGTCAGTATTTACCCAGGGAGCAAGGTAGTTTTCGGCGGGAACATCGATCGACTCAATAAAGCCCTGCTCTACTGCTATACCCACAAGTGCACTGGCAAAGGATTTTCCCGTTGACCAGCTAGTTGCCAGACTCTGTTGAGTTTTTCCCTCGGCATAGCGTTCACCAACGATCACTCCGTGGCGAATAATAACAACGCCCTGAGTGTTGTGGGCACTGCGAAAGGCATAGTCCAGTGCTGAATCAATACCAGCTTGAGTCATACTGACATCGGCGGGCGCTGCGGTATTCCAGCTCAGCCCCGGAAAAGTATTGATGTCAGGAGTATTGGCAACAACTGTTGGTGAGGAGCCCGATGGCGCAGCGCTGGCTGGAGAGCCGGATCCACCACCCCCACAGGCAGTCAGAGCAAAACAGCAAACTAAGAAGCAGACTCTTTTCATTTTATTATGCACCTGCAGCCACAGAAACTATTGGCAGATTATAGGCTAAAAGGGTGTCTGGGGGCGAGGTCGGATATGGGTGGTTTTAGGCTGGGTAAATTGGTACGACCGAGTGGATTCGAACCACCGACCCCCACCATGTCAAGGTGGTGCTCTAACCAACTGAGCTACGGTCGTATATCAATTTACTTCTCATCCACTCTTACGTGGATTGATTGAATCAGCTTCGCTGTTTCAACCCCTTCGGGGCTTGCGCCTCTGCGAGGCTCGTCTAAAACGCTTAAACGCGTTTTTTCGAACCACCGACCCCCACCATGTCAAGGTGGTGCTCTAACCAACTGAGCTACGGTCGTATATCAATTTACTTCTCATCCACTCTTACGTGGATTGATTGAATCAGCTTCGCTGTTTCAACCCCTTCGGGGCTTGCGCCTCTGCGAGGCTCGTCTAAAACGCTTAAACGCTTTTTTTGAACGAGTCGCGCATTATACTTAAAAAGTAAGCCGATTCATCTGTTATTTCCATCCCAATAGGTCCGCAGCTAGGGAAGCTTTATTAGGCTCTCTGCTCCACCCCAACATGTGCCCGCTTAATTTGCACTATTGGTAAGCAGTGGCAACTAAAGCAGACTATTATTAAGTTAGTCTTGGCCTATTCAATAAGCGGCCAGTGAACAGTGGATGTCTCTGGATAATAAGAGGTAAGCTAGGATGCTCCAACCCGTTATAATCGCCGGTGGTTCCGGCACTCGGCTGTGGCCTCTCTCAAGAAAACTCTACCCCAAACAGTTTTTGACCCTGGTGGGCGATAAAACCATGTTGCAGATGACCGTTGAACGCCTGGCTGGCCTTAAATGCTTGCCGCCTATTATTGTTTGTAATGAGGAACATCGATTTATTGCAGCGGAGCAGTTGCGCGAGCTGGATATTGACCATGGCGGTATTATTTTGGAGCCCTGCGCCCGCAACACTGCACCGGCTATCTGTCTGGCTGCCCTTTTAGGCAATGAGGAAAATCCGGAAAATAATCTGCTTATTTTACCCGCAGACCATTTTATGGGTGCGCCACAGCTATTCTGCGAGGCGGTTGTACATTCGCAGGCTGCTGCGCAGGCCGGCGCTTTGATTACCTTTGGTATACATCCCCGTGAGCCGGCCACAGGCTATGGCTATATCAAGATGGCGGAAGGACATGCAAGCCCCCACCCTATTTACCAGTTTATTGAAAAGCCCTGCACTGAGGCTGCAGAGCAATATGTGGCTAGCGGAGAGTACCTGTGGAACAGCGGTATTTCTCTCTGTTCCAGCGGTGTCTATTTAAGCGAGTTAGAGCATTTTAGGCCAGATATTTTCTCTGCCTGTGTCTCGGCCTGGGATAACCGCAGCACTGATGGTGATTTTGTTCGCCCTGACTGCGTCAGTTTTGAAAATTGCCCCGACGAGTCTATTGATTATGCGGTGATGGAGCAGACTGACAAGGCTAGAGTCACCCCCATTGACCCTGACTGGAATGATCTTGGCAACTGGCGCCCATTGCTGGAGCCACT
>OBPT01000666.1_pt1 | contig 9760 bp, 9 predicted proteins | sample 1534671 | NCBI WGS metagenome assembly OBPT01 (sample SAMEA3275494, study PRJEB22092) | marine metagenome | biome: ENVO:00000447 marine biome; feature: ENVO:00002042 Surface water; material: ENVO:00002010 seawater | collected 2014-06-21T11:00:00+00 | depth 1 m | reverse complement strand
AGGCTGCGCTACGCCCCGAGTTTTGGCAATCAGGGCCGAACTGCGCCCCAGATTTAACACCGCCCAGGGCTGGAAACCCTGTGAGGTCGCGATTATACGCAATATAAGGATTAATGCCAGCCTAATCAGGCCGATCTAGAATATCGAGAATATCTTCAAGCTCAATGATCACATCGTGGAGTTCGTCTGCAGTCATGACGCCTAACTGACAATCGTTAGATTCAGTAATACGCTGCCGCGCGCCACCTATGGTGTAACCCTGTTCATAAAGGAGTGATCGAATCTGACGAATCAGAACGACGTCTGCGTGCTGATAATAGCGCCGATTTCCGCGTCGTTTTACAGGCGCAAGCGTCGGGAATTCTTGTTCCCAATAACGCAATACGTGCGGCTTCACTAAGCACAGCTCGCTTACCTCACCGATAGTAAAATAGCGCTTACTCGGGATCGGTGGTAACTCACCATTGTTACTTGGTTCCAGCATACTTCTCCACGCGCGCCTTCAACTTTTGACCTGGCCGAAACGTCACCACTCGGCGTGGCGAAATTGGAATCTCTTCACCCGTTTTGGGATTTCTACCTGGGCGTTCACCTTTGTCTCGAAGCTCGAAGTTCCCAAAGCCCGAGAGCTTGACTTGCTCGTTACTCTCGAGACTCGCACGAATCTCTTCAAAAAACATCTCGACGATTTCTTTGGCTTCACGTTTGTTCAGGCCTAGCTCCTCGAACAACATATCGGCCATATCAGATTTTGTTAACGCAGTCATCTTTTCCTACCGTTTTAGCGCAACTCGGCGTTACAGGTTTTCTTCAACGATTCAATCACTTGCGCCATCGCGTCGCTGACATCAGATTCGCTAAGGGTGCGCGATTGATCGGCCAAAGTCAAACCTATCGCGACACTTTTTAGGCCCTCAGAGACACCCTGCCCCATATACACATCAAATACGAACGCCTCTTTGTGTAACGCACCCAATGCGTCTTTGGCGCACTCGACAAGAGTAGCGACTGGCAAATTTTGATCGACAAGGACGGCAACATCTCGGCGGACTTCTGGATACTTCGAAACCGGCGTGAAACTGGGGACCGAACCGAGTGATAAGGCGCTGCGATTGATCTCTGCAGCGAAGATCGGTTGGCTCAGACCTAGCGCTTTCTGCACGCCGGGGTGCACTTGACCGAGGTGCCCTACAATCGCCCCGCCCACCCGAATAGTCGCGGTTTGGCCGGGGTGAAATCCTTTGACCTCAGCTGACGAGTAGCTGACCTCGTTAATTCCAAAGTGGCGCAGTAATGCTTCCACTTCTCCCTTCAAATCAAAAAAATCTACCGCGGCTGATCGATTTCCCACGCGCTCTGGCTCGGCTCGCCCCCCGATTAACAGGGCGACTTTTGGCGTTTGAATGTAACCGTCTGTGCCCTCAAAAGCCAAACCTAACTCAAAAATTCGGACACGTGACTGCTGTCGGCTTGAATTGGTATGCGCGACCGCTACCAAGCCCGGAACAAGACTAGATCTCATTACGGAAAGATCTTCTGAAATAGGATTGCGTAAGACAACAGCAGAGGCCATATCACCAAAAGCTTCTGCGAGCTTGGGCTCAATAAAGCTGTAAGTGATCACTTCTCTTAAGTCTCTCGCCGCCAGATAACGGCGGATGCGAGAGGCTGGGGTGATAGTCTCAGGCTTAACCGGCATATCCAAAGCGGCATAAATCTGACTAACGGGAAGTTTGTTATAGCCATAGATTCTGGCGACTTCTTCGATCAAATCTGCCTCTATGGCGATATCAAATCGCCAGCTAGGCACACTACAGATCCAACCTTCAGGAGTGGCTTGTGTGTCTAGACCCAGTCCATTCAAGATCTGATTGACTTGTCTGGTCTCGATAGCAACACCAAGCGCGCGCTGCAATGCACGGGCGTTGAGCGTAACCGCTTCGCGACTCGGCAGCTGATCATCATGGCGAACAACACTCATGGGGCCAGCTCGTCCGCCTGTCAGCGAAGTCAGCAAGTCCGTCGCTCTGTCTAATGCACGTTCAGCAAGGGCAAAATCGACACCACGCTCAAAACGATGCGACGCGTCAGTATGCATACCTAACTTGCGAGCTTGCCCTGCCAGAGCATGAGGTGCAAAAAAAGCAGACTCGAGTATGACCGCGGTGGTCGTAGCCGAAATAGCTGTTCGCTGGCCTCCCATCACACCCGCAAATGCAATAGGACCCTCCTCGTCGGTGATCAACAAAGCACCTTCTGGAAGGTCAATCATCTTGCCGTCTAACAAAGTCATCGATTCTGATGCGCCCGCGGTGCGTACTGTAATTGCTCCAACCACTTTATGCGCATCGAACGCGTGCATGGGCTGTCCTAGCTCAAGCATCACGTAATTGGTGACGTCGACAAGCGGATCTTTGCAACGGATACCAGACCGCCTTAGCCTCTCGGTCATCCAAACGGGGGTTGGCCCTGTGTTGTCCACGCCTTCAACCACTCGCGCCGCATAAACTGGGCACTGGGAGCCTGCGTTGACCAGTAAACGGACCGCAGTATCGCTGTTCTCTGTGACGCTGACGACAGGGATATCACCCTGAGCGACACCTGTTAGTACCGATATTTCACGCGCAATACCGAGCGCGCTCAGGCAATCGGCTCGATTAGGCGTTAGTCCAATTTCAATCGAGTGATCCTCTAAGTTCAGATAGCGTCTTAAGGATTCGCCTATGGGCGCATCAGTCGCCAGCTCCATCAGACCATCAGATGACTCCGACAGCCCCAACTCTGCCTCTGCACAGAGCATTCCCTCGCTCTCAACGCCACGCAACTTGCTCGCCTTAATCGAAAAATCACCTGGAAGAACCGCGCCAACTAGAGCGACGGGGGCTCTCAGGCCTACTCTAGCGTTAGGTGCCCCACAGACAATTTGGAGTGGCTCGCCTGAGCCAACCAACACCTTACACACCCTCAACTTATCGGCGTCTGGGTGCGGCTGAGCGTCGATGATCTCGCCAACAACCACCTTTTCGAAAGCGCCCGCCACAGGCTCGATTGCATCAACTTCGAGTCCTGCCATCGTCAGCTGGTGGCTTAAGTCATTCACATTGAGCGAATGAGGCACCAACTCTCGTAGCCACTGTTCACTGATTTTCACTGAGCTCTCTCCTTAGCGAAACTGGGCCAGAAACCGCAGATCATTATCAAAAAACAACCGCAAATCGGTAACGCCGTAGCGCAACATTGCCAGCCGTTCCACACCCATTCCGAATGCAAATCCCGAAAAGCGTTGCGCATCAATTTGGGTGCCCTCGAACACTGCTGGATGCACCATGCCGCATCCCATGACCTCAAGCCATCCAGTCTGGCTGCAAACTCGGCAACCGGAACCCGAGCAATGAACACACTGAATATCAACTTCTGCAGAGGGTTCCGTAAAAGGAAAATAAGAAGGGCGAAAGCGCACCTCGAGATCTTTCTCGAAGAAACGTTGTAAAAACACCTCGATTAAACCCTTCAGGTCAGCAAAGCTCGACTGCTCATCGATGAGTAAGCCTTCAACCTGATGGAACATAGGTGTATGGGTCAAATCGGAGTCGCATCGATACACTCGTCCAGGACAGATAATACGCAGCGGTGGTTCTTGGGACTCCATCACACGCACCTGGACCGGCGATGTATGTGTTCTTAATACATGGGTGGCATCAACATAAAAAGTATCATGCATAGCACGAGCGGGATGAGATTCGGGAATATTTAAGGCAGTGAAATTATGATAGTCATCCTCAATCTCAGGACCCTCGACGCTTGCAAAACCCATCGCCGAAAAAAGGGCTTCAATCCGATCGATTGTCACCGAAACCGGGTGCAGGCCACCTGTGCCCTGGCCTCGACCGGGCGCGGTGACATCGACCGCTTCGGCAGAAAGCTTCTGCTCTAGAGCGATCGTTTCAAGCGCCACCTTGCGCTCATTAATGAGGGTTTGAAGATGTGCCTTCACCTCGTTCACCAGCGCACCAGCAGCTGGACGCTGATCGGGTGGTAGTTGGCTTAACCCTTTTAAGACAGCAGTCAAAGCACCTTTTTTACCAAGGTAATCAACTCTCATCTGCTCTAAATCTGCAAGACCCGACACCGCGTTGATAGCGGCCTCAGCATCGGCGCTTATTTGCTTCAGTTCTTCCATCCCGACCCATTCCTTCCTATCGCAGACCCAAGCCTAATCTCTGCGCATTACAACAAAAAGGGGAAAGAGTATCACCCTTTCCCCTTCCTTTACTGCCCAAGCAGCGCAAACCCGAAAAAGGTTTATGCGAGCGCTGTTTTCGCTTGTTCAACTACCGCTGAAAAACCGGCTTTATCACGAACAGCTAAGTCAGCCAAAACGCGACGATCTAGAGTGATATTCGCTTTCTTGAGACCGTTAATAAATTGGCTATAAGTAATACCGTTGGCGCGTGCCTGTGCATTAATCCGAGTAATCCAGAGTGCACGAAACTGACGCTTACGTTGACGGCGATCGCGATACGCATACTGACCCGCTTTGATAACCGCCTGCTTGGCAACACGAAAGATACGGCTACGAGCGCCATAGTATCCTTTGGCTTGCTTTAAAATCTTCTTGTGACGGCGATGTGCGGTCACACCTCTTTTTACACGTGGCATAGTTTAATCCTCTTGAATGACTTAGTGAGCGCGCAACATTTTATCGACAAGTGCCTTATCGGACTTGTGGATCATGGATGTACCACGCAGTTGACGCTTACGCTTAGTGGTCATTTTGGTCAGGATGTGACTTTTATAAGCACTCTTGCGCTTATAGCCACCGGCGGTTTTCTTGAACCGCTTCGCGGCACCACTGTGAATTTTTACCTTAGGCATTTTGTGTACTCCAAATTGCTCATATAAAGACAAGAGTTAGGGCATTCACGGGCCACTAACCCCGTTTCTTGGGCGCCAACACCATGGTGAGTTGACGTCCTTCCATTTTGGGAAACTGTTCTACCGTTCCCCATTCGGCAAGATCTGCTTCAATACGACGAAGCAGTTCTATGCCAATTTCTTGGTGAGCCATTTCGCGGCCTCGAAATCTCAAGGTCACCTTAGCTTTGTCACCGTTTTCTATGAACCGCACAAGGTTGCGGAGCTTAATCTGATAGTCGCCCTCGTCAGTACCAGGACGAAACTTCATTTCTTTGACTTGAGTCCGCTTCTGCTTCTTACGCTGAGCGGCTTTTTGTTTCTTCGCCTCAAAAATGTGCTTACCGTAGTCCATGATCTTACAAACCACAGGATCGGAGTCAGCTATCTGCACGAGATCTTGTGATGCAGCTTCTGCAGCGGCTTTGGCTTCGGCCAAAGATACAATACCCACCTGCTCGCTGTCTGCGCCGATAAGTCGCACTGGATCGGCGGTTATCTGATCATTTATGAGCGCTTTTTTTGACTTACGCTTTTCGGTTTCGCTATTAATCCTGATTCTCCACTAAAAATAGGCCCCGGGCCTCTACGTCGCTACGAAGATGCGCTTCGAACGCCTCTAGAGTCATTGTTCCTAGGTCGTTACCGTCGCGGGTTCGCACGGCCACAGACTGTGATTCTGTTTCTTTATCACCGACCACTAAGAGGTACGGAATCTTAGCGATAGTGCGCTCGCGGATTTTAAAGCCGATCTTCTCGTTTCTCAAGTCCGCAATCGCCCTAAAACCCGAGTTATTCAGGTAATCCGCCACATTTTGAGCGAATTCAGCCTGTTTATCGGTAATATTCATCACCACGACTTGCTCTGGCGCCAGCCAAGTCGGGAATTTACCCTCGAAATGCTCGATCAAAATACCGATGAAACGCTCAAAACTACCCAGAATTGCACGGTGCAACATAACTGGGACTTTCCGTGAGCCATCTTCAGCAACGTATTGCGCATCGAGTCTGCCAGGCATCGAAAAATCGACCTGAATCGTACCCAGTTGCCATATTCGACCAATACTGTCTTTTAGCGAAAACTCAATCTTAGGACCATAAAAAGCGCCCTCCCCAGGCAGAAGTTCCCAAGGCAATTGCTGCGCATCAAGGGCCTCAGCAAGCGCTTGTTCAGCTCGATCCCAGTCTTCATCTGTGCCAACACGCTGCTCAGGTCGGGTCGACAAACGATAAATGACATCGTCGAAGCCAAAGTCATGGTAAACGCCGTGGAGGAAATCAATGAACCGTGATACCTCTGGCTGAATTTGGCTTTCGGTGCAAAAAATATGAGCATCATCTTGAGTAAAGCCTCGTACGCGCATGATGCCGTGCAGAGAGCCCGATGGTTCATTGCGGTGACAGCTTCCAAACTCGGCCAATCGCAAAGGCAAATCTCGGTAAGATTTAAGGCCTTGGTTAAATACTTGCACGTGACAGGGGCAGTTCATGGGCTTCACCGCAAACTCTCGGTCCTCTGTATGCAATAAAAACATATCGTCGCCAAATTTTTCGGCGTGACCGGATTTTTGCCACAAACTAATATCGACCACTTGTGGCGTTTTGATCTCTTGATAACCCTCGAGCTGCTGACGCCGACGCATGTACTGCTCGATCACCTGATACAGAGCCCACCCTTTGGGATGCCAGAACACCATTCCCGGCGCCTCTTCTTGGGTGTGAAACAAGTCTAACTTTTTACCAATCCGGCGATGATCACGTTTCTCGGCTTCCTCGATTCGAGTGAGGTACTGATTTAATTGCTTTTTGTTGGCCCAGGCCGTGCCGTAGATCCGTTGCAACATTTCATTGTTAGAATCACCACGCCAGTAGGCACCCGATACTTTGGTCAGCTTAAAAGCCGACAGCTTGCCGGTCGACGGCACGTGAGGACCGCGGCACAGATCCATCCACGGCCCCTGTTTGTACACCGAGATCACCTCACCCTCAGGTAGCGCCTCGATAATTTGAACCTTATAGTGCTCACCCAAGTTCCGAAACTCTGTAATCGCATGCTCGCGGCTCACTTCGAGTCGCTCAACGGTGAGATCTCGCTCAACAATATCTGCCATACGCTGTTCGATGGCGTCGAGGTCTTCACGGCTAAAACGATGCCCCGTAGCAAAATCGTAATAGAAGCCATCCTCGATGGTAGGTCCAATAGTGACCTGAGTACCGGGATACAGTTCTTGGACCGCCATAGCCAACAGGTGGGCCGTTGAATGACGGATAATCTCGATACCTGCGTCATCTCGATCGGTGATAATCGCCAACGAGACGTCGTTTTCAATTAGGTAGGAGGTGTCTACTTCGTGGCCATCCACCACACCTCCGAGAGCTGCTTTGGCCAAACCGGGACCAATAGATTCAGCAACTTGGAATACGCTAACGGGTTGTTCGAATTGTTTCTGGTTGCCATCAGGCAGAGTAATTGTAGGCATAAGCTCTCTCGTCAGTGGTGACCCCTACTAAAGGCCACTTGGCGCAATGGTCGACCGCGCTTAAATAAGGGCGCCGAGTGTAGCAAAGTCTGCCTTTAAAGCCCAGCGAGAGCTCGATATTGCTGAGTGCATCCAAACAAACGGTTCAGCCACCCATGAAGGCAAACTGCTTGAATTCAGTGATTTGATCCCGCACAACCCCTGCTTTTTCAAACTCGAGATTCTTCGCGTGCTCCATCATCTCGGCTTCGAGCTGCTTAATTTTGCGGCTCAGTGCTGCCGGGCTCATGCTCGCCATATCCTCGGCATAAGCGGCTTTCACCTCGGCCACTTTGCGATCTCCCTTGGCATTGCGCTTGGTCGACATCCGTCTGGCGCCTTCCATAATATCCTGCACCGACTTGGTGATGCCAACGGGCTCAATACCATGTTCAAGATTATGGGCGAGCTGCCGATTGCGTCGACGCTCGGTCTCGTCGATGGCACGCTGCATCGATCCAGTGATCTTATCCGCATACAAGATAGCCCGCCCATGCAAGTTTCGGGCGGCACGACCGATGGTCTGAATCAAGGAGCGGTCAGACCTCAAAAAGCCCTCTTTGTCCGCGTCTAAAATCGCGACCAGCGCGACCTCTGGCATGTCGAGGCCTTCTCGTAACAAGTTAATCCCCACTAAGACATCGAACTCACCGAGCCGCAAATCGCGAATAATCTCGACTCTCTCGACGGTGTCGATATCAGAGTGTAAGTAACGATTCTTGATCTCGTGCTCGGCCAGGTATTCACTCAAATCCTCGGCCATCCGTTTTGTGAGCGTAGTGACGAGAACGCGCTGCCCCGTCTCGATGACCCGTCTAATTTCTGTCATCAGATCATCTACCTGAGTCGAAGCGGGTCGAATCTCAATAGTCGGATCGACCAATCCGGTCGGGCGAACCACTTGTTCTACCACGCGCCCAGAATGCTCTTCCTCGTACTTACCGGGCGTGGCTGACACAAATATCGCTTGAGGCACTAAGCGCTCCCACTCCTCGAACTTAAGGGGGCGATTATCCAGCGCAGAAGGTAAACGGAAGCCGTATTCCACGAGTGTTTCTTTGCGCGATCGATCTCCTCGATACATGCCACCGATCTGAGGAATGGTGACGTGCGACTCATCAATGATCACCAGTGCGTTATCGGGTAAATACTCAAATAAAGTAGGTGGCGGCTCGCCAGGACCGCGACCCGATAAGTATCGAGAGTAGTTCTCGACGCCTTGGCAATAGCCCAGCTCTCGGATCATCTCGATATCGTAGCGTGTCCGCTGTTGCAGACGTTGTGCTTCAACCAACTTGTTATTGTCATTCAGTTGCTTAAGACGCTGCTCCAACTCTTGTTCGATTTCATCAATCGCGTTGAGCATAATATCGCGAGATGTCACGTAATGAGATTTTGGAAAAATAGTGACTCTGGGTATCTTCGCTTCGACAGCGCCAGTCAGAGGATCGAAGATAAGAATGTTGTCCACCTCTTCATCGAACAACTCAATTCGAACCGCCTCTCGCTCTGAATCGGCTGGAAAGATATCTATCACATCGCCACGGACACGGTAGGTGCCTCGACTAAAAGCAATGTCATTGCGCGTGTACTGGAGTTCGGCGAGCTGCGCGAGTAATTGACGTTGGTTGATCACTTCGCCGCGTGAGACATGTAAGATCATCTTGAAATAGGATTTAGGGTCTCCTAAACCATAAATCGCCGACACCGTCGCCACCACCAAACAATCCTGCCGCTCCATCAGGGCCTTAGTGGCAGAGAGCCGCATTTGCTCGATATGATCATTCACTGAGGCGTCTTTCTCGATAAAAGTATCAGACGATGGCACGTAGGCTTCGGGCTGGTAGTAGTCGTAGTAAGAGACGAAATACTCGATCGCATTGTTGGGGAAAAACTCTTTGAACTCCCCATAAAGCTGTGCCGCCAGAGTCTTATTGTGCGCCATGACGATCGTTGGGCGCTGGATCTGCTCGACCACATGGGCCATGGTGAAGGTTTTTCCCGAGCCAGTGACGCCCAGAAGCGTCTGCGAAGCAAGCCCAGCCCGAATCCCTTCAACTAGCTTTTCAATCGCCTGGGGCTGATCGCCAGCGGGTTGATACTTTGATTCTACTTTGAAAGGCTTGGCCACACGGTTCCCTGTTTTTTAGAGGCTTAAAGACGTAAGCCCAACATTATAGGTGACTCCGCACAGAAACACGAAGAGCGATCACTTTGAGGGGTTGACCAGCGACTTTCTGCTCTATATTATTCGCGCCTCTGAATGATTTCCTTCCGCCTTAGCTCAGTTGGTAGAGCAAATGACTGTTAATCATTGGGTCGCTGGT
>OBPT01000664.1_pt1 | contig 9768 bp, 9 predicted proteins | sample 1534671 | NCBI WGS metagenome assembly OBPT01 (sample SAMEA3275494, study PRJEB22092) | marine metagenome | biome: ENVO:00000447 marine biome; feature: ENVO:00002042 Surface water; material: ENVO:00002010 seawater | collected 2014-06-21T11:00:00+00 | depth 1 m | reverse complement strand
TTTGCTCGGTGAAAAGGCCCGTGGTTTTATCCCCCAGGTGAGAAAACTGGCCCAGCATCAAGGACGTGCCAAGAACTTCGGAGAGAGCGATAGCTTCGTCGTCGCTGAGGTGGATTGAATCACTGCACGAGTCAGGGTCGGCCTGATCGAACATCGCGATTTCGCGGTCTCCGCTGCGGTGAGAAATTACTCCAAGGCGTCTGCCTTCGGTGGTGATGACGTCGTGCCGGGTTCCGATGCCTGGCAGATCCACTTTTTCAATGCGAACACTCATGGCCTCAGGCTACCAGCGTGCTGTGGGCTAAAAACGATGCGCAGAATCCTGGGAGATGATTCCCAGTTTTCTCAGTTGGGTTGCCAAACCCGAGCCGTTGGGAGCTGATACCCAGGGAATTTTTGAAGGGTTTTGCGTGCGATCAAGGTGTCGTCGCCCACCCGCGAGAAGAGCCTCCGGTGCGAGAAGCTCCCTGATGGCCACGGCTCTCACGTGATCAGGATGCGAGGCGGCAAATTCCCCATAGAGCGCTTCATCGTGTTGACCATCATCACCAATGAGGATCCAGGTGATGTGGGGAAATTCCTCGGCCAGCCGAGCCAGGTTCTCTCTCTTGTGTTCGCGCCCGCTGCGGAACCACCGATCGGCGGTGGGGCCCCAATCAGTGAGCAGGAAAGTTCCCATGGGGTAGAGATGGCGGGAGACAAAACGATGAAGGGTGGGAGCGACGTTCCACGCGCCGGTAGAGAGATAAATGACCGGCGCCAAAGGGTTTTCCCGAGTGAGTCTCTCCAGCAGGACCGCCATCCCCGGAACTGGGCGCCGTGCATTTTCATCCCGAACGAAAGAGTTCCACGCGGCAAGAAAAGGCCGGGGAAGCGCTGTGACCATGATCGTGTCATCCACGTCGCAGATGATGCCGATCTCCGCCGCCGGATCCACAATCCACACCTGAGCGGTAACGGCAGGGTTATCGCCGCTGTGGAGGGTCACGGTGTGCCACCCGGGGCTCAAGGTGACCGGGAGCACCTGGTCAATAACCCCACCGCGGTCTGCTTCGACGACAAAGCTCGAGCCATTCACGCTCACGGTGACGGGGGCACCGGCTAACGGGGTGGCCAGGAAACTACGCCATCCTCGGATTTTTTTGAGACGCCCCGTTTTCGTGGTGCGTGGCTTGAGCAGAACGACGCGGGAGAGGACTCTCATCCACCTAGTTGAGCCATACCCGGTATACGGAATGACGTGTGGAGTGTGGCCTCGCCGCAGAGACCAGGCGGCCCGACCAGATTGAATCCAGTCCTCGATTCTGGCGAAACGGTTCGTGTGCTGAGCCAATTCACCGGGAGTTGGAGGCAAATACTTATCCACAACACCAGTGTTTCAGACCTCAGAGCATTGCGTGAACGCTAAACTCTTAACATCCCACGAACGCTGAGTGGCCAATGGTGAACTTCTGTCCGCTCTTCAGTCTCGCCGGTATTCCCACACAGAAGAGGATTCGCTAACGCGAATCGAGAGGTAGGCGTCATGATGAACATGACAGACAATCACGCAACGATGACCATTTCTGCTCCCATTAGGGTCGAGCCGGTCCAAGCCAGAAGTACCGCACGGGTCAACGCACTTCTCGATGCCGCCTGCGAAACCATGCATCACCTGGGTTACGAACAATTGACCACAGCCATGGTGGCCGAACGCGCAGGAGCCTCTATTGGAACTGTCTACCGCTACTTCCCTGACCGGATTGCTGTCCTCCAGGCGGTAGCGGCACGTAACCTGGACAAACTTCTCCTCTCGCTCAAAGACAACCAAGCGCTGGATACTCCCAAGGATCTTTCGGCAGCGATGACCGTGGCCGTGGACACTCTGGTGGAGATGTTTAGGACCGAGAAGGGCTTCCGCTCGCTGCGAGTGGGGGACGTCCTCGACATTCGTCCGATTCCTGCGGGACGCCGGGGAAACGCAGACATTGCTCAGGCCATTCGTGAAGACCTTCAGGAACGAGCCAACGTCCGTTTAGATTCAGCCGGTCGTTTGGCTGTGGAAACAGCTATCGACGTCGTCGATGCCCTACTCGGCAGAGCTTTCATGGTCTCAGAGCGTGGAGACGCCACCTTGATCGATGAAGCGCACCGGGTTGCTCAGTTGACTGTGAAGGCAGTGAGCTCCTAGCAAAGAGAGCCACGGGACACCTGTGCGTGTGTGCAGAGTCCTCAGGGGTAGTTGAATAGGGTGACCCTTACTCGCTGAATACGGAGACCCTGTCATGATCCGGTTTGACTCAGTGACCAAGCACTATCCCGGTGGTGCTCGGGCCATCGAGGATTTCACCTTGACTGTACCCACAGGATCAATCACTGTTTTGGTGGGGTCCAGTGGTTGTGGGAAGACCACTGTGCTGCGCATGGTGAACCGAATGGTGGAGCCGACCAGTGGTGCCATTTTCATTGACGACACCAATGTGGCCGAGCGTGATCCGGTTGAGCTGCGTCGCTCCATTGGCTACGTGATGCAAAGCGGAGGGCTGCTGCCTCATAAAACGGTGGGGGAGAACATTGCGACCGTGGCAAAATTACGCGGCGTGGCCAAGACGCAGCGTCTCGAACGAGTCAACGAATTGATGTCGATCGTTGGGCTAGAGCCCGGTTTATTAGCGCGCTATCCTGCCCAACTCTCGGGTGGGCAACAGCAACGGGTGGGGGTTGCTCGAGCACTCGCGGTGGATCCCAATATTTTGTTGATGGATGAACCCTTTGGCGCGGTGGACCCCGTCGTGCGCGCAGATTTACAACAGGAATTGTTGGAGTTGCAACACACGTTGGCTAAAACTGTCTTGTTTGTCACCCATGACATTGAGGAGGCTTTTCTCCTGGGGGATCAAGTGGTGCTGCTAGAAAGCGGTCACGGAATCGTCCAACAGGGAACTCCTGCAGAGATTATTTCTCATCCTGCGAGTCCTTTTGTCGAGACTTTTATCGGCGCCCATAAGGGGAAGCGTTCGCTTCGCCTAGTCCAGGACGATGGTGTGACCATTGTCGTGGATGCCAATAATCGAGTTGCGGGACGACTAGAGAAAGATCTGTAGTCGTGGACTGGGTGTTGGACAATGTGGCCCTGATTATCTCGCTCAGCCTGGATCATCTGCGACTATCGGTCATTCCCATCGCGATGGGTTTTCTCGTCTCGCTTCCCCTGGGATGGTATGCCCATCGGTACGCCTGGTCCCGCGGAATTGTGCTGACCACGGTGGGTTTGCTCTATACGGTTCCCTCGTTAGCCCTCTTTATGCTCTTACCTCCTGTGCTGGGGATTTCGATGTTGTCGCAGACCAATGTTCTTGTTGCCCTGAGCCTCTATGCCGCGGCCATTATGGTCCGCAACGCAGCTGATGCGTTTGCCAGTATTGACCCCGCTGCGCTGAGGGCCGCCACGGCCCTCGGGTATGCCGAGTGGGGACGTTTTTTTGCGGTGGAATTGCCCTTGGCTGGGCCTGTGCTCGTGGCAGGTCTGCGCGTGGTGGCGGTCAGTACGGTCAGTTTGGTGACGGTCGGGGTCTTGGTGGGGGTGCCCAGTCTGGGCTATTTCTTCACGGATGGTTTCCAACGGCGCATTGTTCCCGAAGTCGCCACCGGAGTCATCATGACCTTTCTTGTGGCTATGGCGTTGGATGCCGTGTTAGTGCTTGTCGGTCGAATCCTGTTGCCCTGGTCTCACCTGGCGATTGCCTCGACAGTGAGCCAGCGCGCATGAACCTATTTCTTGAGGCGTGGTGGTGGCTACTCTCCCCGGAACAATATGTCGGTCAGGGCGGCATTCCTCAGCGAATCGGTGAGCACCTCTACTACACCTTCGTCGCCGTGGGAATTGCGGCAGCGATAGCGATTCCCGTGGGCTACTTCATCGGTCATACCGGACGCGGTGGCGTGTGGTTAGTGGGTATTGCTGGAGCAGCCAGGGCGCTTCCCTCCTTCGGGTTGATGTTGTTGCTGGTGTTGCTATTAGGGGTGTCGGGACGCGACAGTGCGGCCCTTGCCGCGCTCGTTATTTTGGGAATTCCCCCCTTATTGGCCGGGGCGTATGCCGGTGTTCAACAAATACCCCGGTCGACCATTGACGCTGCAAAAGCACAAGGCATGACCCCGTGGCAGGTTCTGGTGTCCGTGGAAATCCCGTTGTCCTTGCCTCTGGTGCTGGGAGGGCTTCGGGGTGCTGTGTTGCAGGTGGTCGCGACGGCGACGTTGGTGGCGTATGTGGGCCTCGGCGGGTTGGGTTACGACATCATTCAAGGAATACCGCTCAGGCGTTTTGATCAAACTATTGGTACAGCGTTGGTGATTGTGGTGGTCGCTCTTGTCTTGGATGCGGTGTTAGCCGGTGCTTCGCGCTTGGCCACCCCACGAGGTGTTCGAGTGGGAAGACTCGGCGACGTTCGAGCGCGGTCCTGAGCCCACCCTTCGCATCGGCGGAATTCTCAGAATCTCAGGGAAGAATAGAGTCTTCACTTCACCCACTACCGACACGATACGGATACGAACATGCGAACAACACTTATGACGGGACTCGCTCTGGCAGCGGGCCTTGTTCTCTCAGGATGCGCCACTAGCGAAGATACCTCGCAAACCGAAGCGGTAGTGGTTGGTTCACAGGCCTATTACTCGAATGAAATCATTGCTGAGATTTATGCCCAGGCGCTCGAAGGAGCTGGCTACGAAGTGGAGCGGAAGTTCCAAATTGGTCAACGCGACGCGTATTTGCCTGAGCTGGAATCCGGTGCGGTGGACCTCTTCCCGGAATACACCGGAAACCTGTTGCAGTTCTATTCCCCCGACGCCTCCGCTACCGAGGCTGACGAGGTCTATGTAGCTTTGGGAGAGGCTCTTCCTGAAGGCCTCAGTGCCCTCGCGATGTCGCCTGCTACCGACCAGGATTCTTATAACGTGACCGCTGAATTTGCCGAGGCTAATTCGCTGGTTAGTTTGGAAGATTTAGTGGGTGTTGAAGGGTTGATTCTCGGTGGTGCCCCCGAGTTGGAAGAGCGCCCCTATGGCCCCGCAGGTCTGCTGGAAACCTATGGGGTGAGCTTGGAGTTTGACGCCACCGGCGATGTCACCGTAGATGCTTTGCTCGAAGGTGTCGTGACCATGGCCAACGTATATAGCGGTGATCCTCGCATTGCGGAGTTTGGTCTGGTTACCCTGGCCGATCCCCAGGGTCTGTTCTTGGCCTCGAACGTTGTTCCCATCGTTTCGAGTGACAGGGCTAGCGAGTTAGCGCTCGTGATTGACCCGATCAGCAAAGCTCTCACCCCTGAGGGCCTAGTGGCTTTGAACCTGCAGAGCACAAAGGACGAAATGTCTGCTGCGGATATTGCGGCAGGGTGGCTAGAGGCTAACGGCTTCTAGCGGGTTTCCTGATCGGGGATAACAACCTCGATGCTTTCGGTGGCCTCGTGTGATTGGGCATAGCGGTGGAGCACGTGCTTAATGACCGCAATCAGCAGCACTGAGGCCACCACTATGGCGATAAAAATCCAGCCAGCGGATTCGACACTGGTTTGAAGGTCTCGATAGGTTTCGGCAGCTCCGGAGCCTATCGAGACGTAGAGAAAAGCCCACGTAATGCAGGCAGGCGTGGTCCACGCCATGAACGTCCGATAGCGCATGATCGACATTCCCACGGTGAGGGGCACCAAGGAGTGAAAGACTGGCAAAAAGCGTGAGATAAAGACGGCGATTCCTCCGCGGCGTTTAACAAACCTGTCTGCTTTGTCCCACCTGTCTTCCCCGATCTGACGACCTAACCAGCTGGCGTGTAATTTGGGGCCAAAAATCCGCCCTAGCCAAAAGCCAATCGATTCCCCCACGAGTGCTCCTGCTACCACCGCGATAATGGTGAACAGAAACTGGATGGCGCTAGTGACCCCGGTGCTGGAAACCAGCACGACGGTGTCGCCGGGCACGATAAGACCGATCAGTGCGCTGGTTTCGAGCATCACAAAGATGCCGGTGATGAGGATGCGCAGGACGGGCGGCACACCTTCGACAAAGCCCAGAATGCCATCAAGGATTTCGTTCATTACCGCCGGAGTCTATTGGGAGATTCATGGGTTTTGCCTCTCAGCGGGGAAGCTTGTTGATTCCCTGGCCTTCGTGACGCCATTTTTCTTGCCACGCATCACGCAAGGACTGTGAGCGGGAAAGGGTGGGGCCATCCACCCAGGCGGTTGCTTGGCGAATGCCGTGTAAAGCGCTCAGAATCCACACCGTGGCATTGTCCAAATCCTGGGGGAAGAGAGTGCGTTCCTCCACGCGAACCCCTTCCTTCCGGGCAATATCGAGCACAACCTGTTCCGTAATGCCGGGAAGGCGCGGGGTGGAGCGGGGAACAATCGTGAGTACGTCAGAACCTGATGTCCAGACCACAACGGAGCTATAGGCCCCCTCCACAATCGCTCCCTGAGCATCAAGAATGACGGCTTCGGTGGCACCGAGGGGTGCCAGGTTGCTTCGTAGCCTGAGCAGAGCTTCGAGATCGGGTCCTTTGACCAGTGGGTGGGTCCGGGGGTCTTGTGAGGTGGACGCGAGAATTGCCTCGCTAGTCAGCTCCGGGGCGACGCGATGGCGATAGCGCAGTGTCGGACCACCTGGAGTGGCCACTGCTTCAATTCGGGGAAACCACGAGCCCACGGGCTGGATTTTGTGGAGCACCGCCGCAAGGAAGGCCTCTACGGGGGCGCTCCCCAGCTGAGTCGTCGCGGCGACACTGGTGCGAAAGCGATCGAGATGGTGTTCTAGAGCGACAACCTGGCCGTCATCCACTCGCCACGAGTCAGCCACCAACGTCTCGCACCGGCGGGGTTCGCACCATTCGATAGCCCCCAGGTGGTTTCCGGAGAACTGATACAGGACGTGACTCATAGGCTAAGGCTATGACGAAGGGGCTTCTTGAGCATCCCGTGCCGGGCATGTTTGAGCCAGATTCTGTGTTTCAGGCGCTGTGTGGCGATGCCGATAATGCTCTGTGGCTTGATGACCACGGGGATCGAGGCAGTGGGGTGTCGTATCTTGCTACGGCGCGTGCGTGTGACCTGTCGTTATCGTGGCAGGGCCAGGTTCGTAGTGCCCACCAGACTGTGGTCGGAGCAGCTAGCGCGGGGGACACGAAAGTACTGTCCTACCCACTGGGTATTCATGTCGTGGTCCCCTATGGCTTCGCCCAAGAAACGTTGGGCGTCGAGGTTGCCCAGGCTCAGGATGAGAGACCTCAGGCGCTGGTCGTGGAGCGTCTTGTAGCGATAGATCATGCCACCGGGCAACTCACGCTCGTAGCGTGGGGAGCGGCGTGGGAGGGTGAACTGGGCCTGTGGAAAGAAAACGTTCTCACGGCACTGGCAGGGCTTGGTTCTCGGGATTCCCTGAGCGCTCACCAGGAGGATCTTCGCGCCACCCCCGAGGGCGCGCCGAGGGTGGTGTGGCGCAAGAGCGCCCAGCAGTACCGGGCGATGATTGCTGATGCCCAAGAAGCCATTGCCCGGGGGGATGCCTATCAACTGTGTTTGACCACACAGATGAGTAGTGCAGATGCGCTTGATCCCTTAGCCCTTCACCGGATGATGAGAAAGAGCAATCCCACTCACCACCAGGCTTATGTGCGGATGGGGGACCTCACCATCGTGTCGGCCTCCCCCGAAACTTTTGTGGATATTTCCCCCTCGGGCATGGTGACCACCCGACCCATCAAGGGAACCAGGCCACGGGGCGCCACCCTCGAGGAGGACACTTTCTTAGCCGAGGAGCTCATCGCTAGCGATAAAGAGCGCGCGGAAAATTTGATGATCGTGGATCTGATGCGTAATGACCTCTCCCGGGTGTGTGAGGTGGGCTCGATAGCGGTCCCGGAGCTGCTGGTGGTCGAAAGCTATGCCCGAGTCCACCAACTTGTCAGCACCGTGACCGGTCAACTATTGCCCGGGCTGGATCCTCTGGATGTTCTCACCTCGGCGTTCCCGGCGGGCTCTATGACGGGGGCTCCGAAGAGGCGCGCAGTAGAGCTGCTCAACCAGTGGGAGGGTGGCCCTCGGGGATATTACGCGGGCACCTACGGGGTGTGGCGAGTGGATAACAGCGCCACTTTTGCGATGACCATCCGCGCCGTGGTGGCCACACCAGAAGGGTTTTCCCTCGGCGTGGGAGGTGGGATTACCGCGTTGAGTGACCCCGCCAGTGAAATCAGTGAAGTGGGAATTAAGGCTCAAGCGTTTCTCGAGGCGCTAGGAGTGGATCAAGTTGAGTACTCTTGACCGGTGAAGACTTCTGCCAACGAGCCCGATTTTCCTGACAAAGCAAGCTATGACTTCTCGGCTTTGGAAGCAAAGTGGTCTGCCTGGTGGGAAGAGCACCAGCCGTTCACGGTAGTCCCGGGAGATGATGATCGACCTCGTAAATATGTTCTCGACATGTTTCCCTACCCGTCTGGTGATTTACACATGGGTCACGCCGAGGTCTATGCCCTAGGCGATGTTGTGGCCAGGTATTGGCGCTTGCAGGGTTTTCAAGTTCTTCACCCGATCGGGTGGGACTCGTTTGGCCTGCCCGCGGAAAATGCCGCCATCAAGCGCGGTGTGGATCCGCGCGAGTGGACGTATTCCAATATTGATCAACAAAAGACCTCCATGAAGCGCTACGCGGCCTCTTTCGACTGGAGCCGTGTTCTTCACACCTCCGACCCGGAGTATTACCGCTGGAACCAGTGGTTGTTTCTCAAGATGTATGAGAAAGGCCTCGCCTATCGCAAAGATTCCTGGGTGAACTGGGATCCGGTGGATCAAACGGTGTTGGCTAACGAACAAGTTTTGCCTGATGGCACCTCGGATCGCAGTGGTGCGATGGTGGTCAAGAAAAAGCTGACTCAGTGGTACTTCGCCATTACTCAGTATGCCGACCGGCTCCTAGATGATCTCAACCAGCTAGAGGGTCGCTGGCCCGCCAAAGTCTTGGCGATGCAGCGGAACTGGATTGGTCGATCCGAGGGCGCTGAGGTCGATTTTGTGATTGAAGGTCGCTCCACACCGGTGACCATTTTTACGACCCGACCCGACACCCTTTTTGGTGCGACGTTTATGGTCGTGGCTCCCGATTCTGATCTTGCCGCCCAACTCGTGGAGGGGGCTTCGGCGAAGGCGCAGAAGGCTTTTGCTGACTACCTCGAGACGACCCAAAAGGCCAGCGAGATTGATCGCCAAGATGCGAGCCGGGACAAGACCGGTGTGTTCTTGGAGCGTTACGCGATCAACCCTGTCAATGGCGAGCGCTTGCCGATCTGGGCTGCCGATTATGTGCTGGCTGATTACGGCACCGGGGCGATTATGGCTGTTCCTGCCCACGATCAGCGAGATTTGGACTTTGCGAGAAAGTTTGACCTTCATGTGCGGGTCGTGCTGGATACGAATGCACCGATTACCGGGGCCATTCCCGTGGTCACCGAGGAAATGTTAGAAACAGGCGACTTACCGCCACTGGACCCCTTAGCAACCGGAGAAGCCTTGTCCGGCGATGGCCGGATGATTAATTCGGGGCCTCTGGATGGTTTGAGTAAGAACAACGCGATTACCCGGGTCATTGAGCTGCTGGAGGATGCCGGCACGGGGCGACTAGCTAAGACCTATCGCTTGCGGGATTGGTTGATTTCTCGGCCACGTTACTGGGGAACTCCTATTCCGATTATGTATGACGAGCAGGGCAGGGAACTCCCTGTTCCGATGGACCAACTGC
>OBPT01000663.1_pt1 | contig 9802 bp, 5 predicted proteins | sample 1534671 | NCBI WGS metagenome assembly OBPT01 (sample SAMEA3275494, study PRJEB22092) | marine metagenome | biome: ENVO:00000447 marine biome; feature: ENVO:00002042 Surface water; material: ENVO:00002010 seawater | collected 2014-06-21T11:00:00+00 | depth 1 m | reverse complement strand
TTAAGTAGGTTTTACATATATGTTAAACAAATTTGATTTTTGTAGGAGCACGGTAGACTATTGTTGTTCCAAAGCCTTGAAAAATCTTCATTTCTCTTTTGGAGCCACAACAGATACTCAAATTGGCAACACTTAAGGGCAAAGCTCTGATAAAATTGGAATCAAATATATATTCATCGCATATGGCTACGAAGTGATTTGTGACCCCATCATTGTCAATTAAATTGACCATAATGATTTGATCGCCTTCATTATAGCTAATCAAATCTAAGACCATATCGTCTCTCTTTCTCTTCTTAGAACATACGTTGTAGAAATGAACCTGCCAACGATTTCTAGTCATAAGGTCGTTTGTTCTTTTCATGAGAGCTTTACCAACTAGTGACACGGTGTTCTGCTTTATCACTTGCTCTACATCCATGAGATAGTTTGGCAAACGCTTTTTGTTGAACTTTTTCTGACTCTTTTTCTTCAAGTACGCTAAACAACTCAGTAACCCATACTGGAAACACCTGTTTTTTTTCCCTTGTATATACCTCATTTCAGGGTCATTCTTCGAGCAAATAGATTGATCTTGGTCACTAGCAGCTAGTGTTCTCAGACTTATATCAGTTCCTGGTTTTGCCCTTGCCTGTAGTGCGATACGAACATAGCTCTCTTTTTGAATGAATGCTTCGCTAAGCTTTGTTTCATGATACATAGTTTGCTTGAGGCTCTTTCCTGAATAGATTCTACCATATATGCCATTACCTTTGCATATGAGATGGGTGAAATCCTTCTTATCAAACGCGTAGGCTGCTCTTTCATTTCTATAGAATGTTTGTAGATCCTTCAGAAAAAAATTACCTGGAACTTCATTCATATCATACCAATCTTCACGATACGATGGAATTGTTACAGAGAAGAGTTGACGATAAGCTTCACCATTTGTAACATCGTTTTGAACTGAATCAATGAATTCTTGATGAAGACGATATATTTCAAGGTTTCCTATCATGGTGTTCTTGTACATATTCGCTCTTGTGGAAGATGAGAGATAAAACTTTCGTTCTGTCTTGTGGTACCCGATGAACTTTGTTTTCATCATTCTCGTCATCCTCTCCAATTCATTTTCACACTGGGTATACAAATCATTATTTTCTCTCAACCAGTGATTTCTCGTCTTAAATTCTAATTTGAATTTTTTCTTCGGATCAATCAAGTCACTTCCTAATTCAACATCTTCTGAATCTGTCTTTCTTCTTTCCCTCTGTTCTTTTTGTCTGCTTTCCTTTCTTCGTTTTGCCTCCATATTTCTCTCATGTGCTGATTTGATATTCAACCTCTCTGACTCTTTGCGTTTGATATCACCAGGACGTAAGGTAGTTTTTTTCGTTGATTGGTCATTCTTGATGGACTTCGATTTGGATGCTTCTTCCTCCTTGGCATGGCTCTTGTTTTCTGTTACGTCTGATTCGGTGTCTGTCTCGTTATCATCATTTTCATCGTCGTTTTCATCTTCGGTGTCAGAAATATCTATAACAGTAGTTTTCTGTCGTCTTCGTATGGTTGTTTTGATCAATTGTTCCAAATTTCGATGATTTCTTTCGTCATATACATTGATCATCTGAAGTTCATCTTTTATGTTTTGAGCTTCGGATCTGCTGATTATCTCACTGTCTTGGTTTCTGTTGAAAATTGAATGATCTACAATGATGTTTTTTATCATTGTTTCATCAAGATTGACTTTATGAAAATGCGAAAATGTGTAAAACATAAAGACTCTAAAGTCGTCAACCATGTTTGCTTGGAGAATGTTCGTAAGACGTTGATACTTGAGGATGGAATAAATATTCATGAGAACAAAAACACCGCACGATTTAGAATCTTCTTGCATAGGAACTAATTCGTTTGTGTTATAATAACAGAATCCATCAACATTTTCATTCAAATATTTGCACATATCGCTGCTTCCGTATAGACACAAGAAGGATAATATCTGTGTGCATTTTTCAATCCTGGCACCTTCAAGTGGAGATGGCTCCAGTTCTTTCTTCTCGTCATAGATTTTATATCCATGGTTCGAATCAAGAGCAAAACATCTCAGATTCTTTAAATCAATCACAATCAAGTACCAATGGTCGTTTGTAACGTTGATTGGTATTAGAAGCATATCGAAATGAGATAAAAAACCAGTTTCTTGAGTATCGGATCGCACCAACCCTTTTAAGCTATTTCGAAATATCTTTGAAGCTAATAGATATTGTTTGTCTTCTATAGCTGTGTTGAAAATACATGGAAGGGCTACCGGATTGGACGAATTGGTGCCAGCACTTGTATTGTCAGAAAGATAATGTCGTTCTTTCATCATTAAGAAAATCATCGCGTCCATGATTTCGTCATCAAGTCTATCCTTGATCAATCGATCATGCATCTGCATATAATCAATTTTGTATGTGTCACCAATATTGATGCAAATGTCTGTAGATTGAATGACATAATGATCAGTTGATTCCTTATGCCATATGAAGTTCGCAGAACTCTTCAACTTGGGCAAGACTTCTTCTTGAATGGATAAGAACTCTTCGTTGTGAAATGGTCTCAATTTGTTTTGAAGCGATACTTTCTTCGTGAAATACTTCTGAAACGATGACACCAAAGCATGAGAGAATAAACGTTGTAGTTTCTCTTTTTTGTATCTCTCTTTGATCTTTTTCTTTTCCTTCTTGGTGTGCGATTGATGCTCTTGTGTCATCTCATCGCCAATCTGAGGTTTGCTTTCCAAATCTATGACTTCGTAGTTCTTTGTTTTTCTCTTGATTTCGTTGTCTTGGATGTTGATTTCCCATATGGTCTTGTTCTCTAAGATACAACTTTGTTTCGAAGTTTGTTGTTCTTGGTTGTCATTGATGCGTGTGACTAAATATTCGTCTGTGCAATCAATGTACCCCATATAAAATTGCAGAACCCTTTTCAACTTTTCCAATTCCTTAACAATAAGTTCCTTGTTGATCTTGATATTGAATCTTGATTTGAGCTTTCTGTCTTCCACATATCTCACAAACGGAACTGCAAGTAGAGACATTTTCTTTTGACTAAACAATCTCTTCACGCATTCATACATTAATTCTCGATGTGGATCCATACTAAACGGAATGACTTCTGTTCCTCCATCATCTGTGGGTCTCTCTGAGAAATATTGACTCAGATTCGTTTTCATCTGAATATCATTAATGAGAACATAATAATGAAGCCAACTAAAACGACAATTTCTTTCTTTTTCAAAGACTTTCATAGGTAGCCATAGTGTTTCGAACATGTTTTTGGCCCAAGTATCTGCATTTGAAGGTTTGCATGCTTTTTTAATTTTCGCAAGTTCACTGACAAAAAAATCTTCTTGGTTCAAATACATATAACTGATACTTTCTTGGAGATATTCATCAAGTCTATTTGTAGGACTGAAATCGGTTCCGAACATGTAGAAATGTTTGTAAAGTCGGGTGTGAATTGGGTTTTCGCCATCTTTCATATATAAGTAGAGTATGATGGAAAGGATGTATAAACTTCTCTTGGTTGAATTGTCCGTGCATTTAGGAAGAAGATTCTCAATAACCTCCAAGACATATGAGCATTCGTGACCATCTAAAGTACCAGAGGCAGGAAGACCTAATAGATCAAAAATCGAATTGTATAATGATCCTTGTGATCTTGTCCATTGATATGCAAGGGAGAGAATGTGTCTTTGAAAAACGTCGAGCTCGGAACTGTCTGGGAATTTGATCAGTTTCAACTCTGCTAAGACTTCCAACTGATCAAGTGTATAAACCGTTGTGTTCGTAATGTCGTACAAAAGACGAAAGAATTCATTCTGCTTCAAATGTAACGATGTGAAGCTTGTGCCATTCATGTCCAATATCGAAAATGCTTCATCATCAACCTTTTGAAGAAATATTGATGCGTACTTGAATTTGATTTCATCGTTGAAAAGAAAAGGAAACAGAATCACAGCTATTTTGTCCGTTTTTTTCATCCCCTTGAGTCGTTCCTTGAGTACGTCTTTTGTTTCCGTCTTTTCTGCGACATTCTCAGCTAAACTCTTGGATGCTGATACAAACCACTCCTTGAATAATAACTCGAACAGAGACTTATAACAACTCCATTTCTCAAATTCTTGGATGTTTTTTGTCGCAAATATTTGTCGCATCTCTTTGGGATTGAAGTCATTCTCGTAGAAAAATCTTACTTCTGAATCGCTCAAAAGATTGTTCGCATTGTTCAACGGATTCTGAGAAGTAGATGCTGTCTTCAACTCTCCACTTAGAGCAAAGTAGCACTGACTATTGCAACAGTTCAGTAAAATCCTAACTGGATCGAAATCAGGATTTTCAGCGTCATATTTGGTTGAAAATGTCGCTTCGTAGGTGTTTCTGTTGTAGTATATCTCGTAATGTTCACCATCGCGAAATCGAATCAAGATGAATCGATCACAATCATGTAACATGTGCTTCCCAGTCTCTCTAAAAAACCCAGTGTCGTGGACGTTTCCAAATTGAGAATTGTTGGATAGAAAAGTGCCTTCGGAATCTATCACAACTGCAGCACCCAAACGATTCTGAGTTATCTCTGGCAGATGCTTCATTAGTTCCCAATCCATATAAATCACTTCTAGTCCCCACTGTGATGTATTATCACTACCATATAAATCATATAATCGATGGAACATATTATTTCGATTCTTGCCATCTACGGTAGTCAACTTGTTGATCGCTTCATCACAAGCCATCTTCATGCTGCGTGGGTCTTCTTTGTCTTCTTCACTCAAATATCCAACATTGAACAGATATTGGAAGAAATTCTTGGTTTCTGCAATGATTTCTGGTGTCTCAAGATCGAATGTCTGCCCTACTTTTTCGTATTTGTCAACAAACGATTTGACTGCAGCTAAGAAAATGGATTTTCTTATATGTGATATGCTGAGTAAGATTTGCTTCTTGGGAGGATCAACCACACTCTTTTTAGCGCTATCACTTCTCTTTCCTCTTTCAATTGTGCGTTTCGAAGTTCTTCTCGTCAATGGGTCTTTTTTGACTTCCTTCAATCTGTTTTTAAGGGTATCAGATCGATTTGGAAACTTCTCATTAAGATACGACATTGCTTGATCGATATAAGTTAGAAAACAGGTTGTGTATTCTTGTCTTAGTTCTTCACTTGAGGTTACTAAGGCGATGTATATCGATAAAAACCCACAATCACCATATGCAGCAACATTCTTTACACCAAAAAGCTTATTTTGAAAGATGGATGACGAAGACCCTATATTGGCATCGAGAAATATCGGATGTTGGCATGTTTTACTAATGCTTTCTCCTCCAAGTGCTCGCATTTCTTTTACATCGGAGAGGTGATTGCTCCTCTGTACTAAATATGGTAGCATGGTGGATGCTTTCTTCCCCAAATCATGGTACCTTGTGAATATACTTGATTCACCTCCTTCATCGATATCATAATTCTTCTTCATGCATTCTCTTGTTTTGCAATGAATACAAAAAGAAGAATTCTCTTGTTGGATATCCCCTAGTACCGACGATGTACTTGTCGCTTCAAAACAACTATTGAAATAATTCTTGAGATCAGGTAGTATTGATTGCAGTTTCGTATACTCTTTCGACACGTGCTTGTTAAATGCATCTATCGATACATCGCCAGGATCGGACTTATCATGAAGTGGACACGCTGAGCCTTGGGTGTTTAATCCGAAATTCGACTGGCAACTAAGACATAGGATCAAACCACAAATTTCATATGAGGCAGTGGGTGATACGAATTTGAACTTTTGATTTGTAGTGCATTTAGCAGTACAGAATACAAATGCGTCGTGTTCACCAAGTTTAATCTCACAGACGCAGCATTTTGAATCTTCTTCGTTGACATGTGTTCGTAAGGTTTTGGGTTTAAGCTTGCCATTTTTGTCGAAATCTTTTCCAAGAAAGTTCGTATTAGCAATAACTTTCCCCTCCTCATATCTTCTTGATACTGGTTCTCGAACTTCAAGTAGAAAGTTTTTACTATCATCAACACTTCGTATTCCACGAATACTTTCACTTGATAGTAAGAAGCCTAATGGATAGTTTGATGGAATTGTGGGGAAAAATCCAAGCTTCCTGTAGAAAGACATTAATTTAGATTCATCTGTAAACTCGCCCCATACTAATACTCTTGATGTGTGCATATTTTTGTTGAATAAGGCCTGCAATAAAATTATTAAAGCAGAAGCGTAACCTTGTTTTCGAAAATCACTTTCCACAACCAAAAATGGAATAAATGTACCAACGAGAGGATTGAAGTGATAGCACGTACAGCCGATAGGTTCATAGATACCTGACTCTTGATCAAAATACCCGATTGTGAAGATGGAATAGTTTGATGATGTAAAAATGTGCATTGTCTCAGATGATTGTCGAAAATTGTTAACCATTATTCTATTTAGTTTTGAAACTAATGAAACTTCTTGACTCGACTCTATTTTACTTGGAAGAATACATGATGAGTGGTTTTTGATGAGAAATGGAGAAATGTTCGATATGTAAAGTTGATGGTTTTGATATGTGTAACTGGAAATATTCTGTGGGAGTGAAATACCCAAAGACTCTTTCGAACAGGCGTGTTGTAGGTTGATGAGCTTGATTAGACCTAATAAACCATAATTTAACGTTGTGTTATGATTTTTTAAAACTGAATCAAAAGGATCAATACTTACAAACTCAGCCCCGTCCACATCAACCATACTTGTAAAACCTTAAGGTTCAAACCTTTATACCAATGCAGATTGATTTGCTCGCAAGAACACTGGGTTGAACACTACAACTAGGGTCGTATTCTTATACCTGAAATTTTTCCGAAGAAACACTTCCAGATATCCAGTGTAGGTCTTCACAGCACAATCAAGATACAAGTGCGTCCCCAGAAGGCTTACATAAATCTATGGAGGAGCTTGGAGGTAGAGAATGTCTGTAATGAAGCAATGATAACAGTACTGACAAAAAGGTTGGTGAATGGTTGTTTGAAGAAAGTTGTAGGTCGTTTGCCTTTTGGATGATTTTAGTCGTATTTTAAATTCTGTTGTAGTAAATATTATGAGAATTTGAAATTCTAACGTTTATTTAGAAAAAAGTATCTTTTCACGCGATATTTAGTATAATTAAAGGTATGTAGAGCACGCAATATTCAGTATAATTATACATACAATAAATCTTTGTAATAAATGTGTATTCAATAGTATTTAACTTGTAAAAATAATTAAAAACTTGGTATGCACATATTATTCATAAGACCAAATAACAATCATAAACATCTAGTATGTACACATTGTACATACGATAGACAAATATGAATAAGGTACACAAAATATGAAGAATTTGCTATTTTTAAAAATATGGCGCGCTTATGCGTTACATACTAAAATGAGTATATTATTTGCTGAATTATTTTGCATATATAAATTTGGTATTACAGAAAAACACTTACAAATACCAATTACTAATCGTATGTTAGTACATTAATAAAAATTAAAAATGGCGTTTCAGGGACACGCAATGCTCCGTAAGAAAAATCCATCTGGTGCTGTATTTGAACACAACGAAAGTTCAATATCAACTAAATCTAACCAAAGACAACTACCCAGTACTAGTCTAACAAGCATAGTAAGTAATTCGCACTATAAGGTACAAGGTACAAAACCTTCAAAGCAACTTCTACCTACCCATGAACTGATGGTGCCAAAAATACCAAATGAGATAAAGCTTGTAGATGATAACCAACTTGTTTCACCCATGAGCCTTCAAGAAGAAAACAGGGTCTTAAAACTACGTCTACAGCATGTGCAAAATGAGTTGGAGGCAATGAAAAAAACGATTACGCCAAAACATAGGAGAAAAGCACGCAAAGAATTAGAGAAACATTCTGATCTAATTGGACGCCAATTTCCCAAAATTTGCAAAGATATTGCGAAGGATAAAATTTGGAGGTATGTGAAATTCATCAATGATGAATCTATGCTTGATAATTACAACGACAAATCCAGCATAGGGTACTTGTTCTTGAGTTTCTACAGAAACATTGATACTCAAAATAGTTACAAAATAGACGCAATTTGGGACGAAGCAAAAGATTATGTTTGTGAAGCTATTGCAGCAAAAAGAAATGCGACTCAAACAAGAATCAAAAAAAGTTTTAAAGGTAACAAATGACACATTGTTATTTTATGAGAAAAAAATATTATACTAACTTCTTGTTCTTTCTAATACGTCCTCAGATATGTACGATTCATCGGGAAAAAATGATTTGATCAAGAGTCTTTTTAATAAGACGAAATTAACATCATTATTACTATCAGAACATACAACACAGGATGAGTTTAATACATTCATGAATGTGTTTGGACAAAGCTTAAGTCACAAAGGATTCATGAAGCAAAACCGAGGTAAATTTGTATTTAGTAAAATATTTACTCCATCTGATGAAGCATTTTTGATTTTTACGCTCAGTAGGTGCTGGGAACCCTGGTATAATGAATATGTGCAAAATCAAGGAGTTGGTAGGAAGGGACGATATACTGTAAAACACAGTAATCAGAAACATGGAGGTTTCCAAGAAGAGGGTATTATCAGATTCAACAAAATCTGTGAAGATGTGAAGCAATTTCGAAACTCAGATAAACGAAAAAGATTTGAGCAAGAATATATGAAAATGTACGCACTGCAACAGGTCAAGCGAAATGAAAACGAGAATGTAGATGTATCAAGTATCTATCAGAGTCATAAACCCAAGAAAAGGAAAATCATTGCGTATACAGATATTGATTTTTCGTTGGATGAAGAAGAGCATGGGGAAATGGCGCAAGAAGTAGGTAAGTGCAACATGGATCATATCATCCTGAATAAGGAATTGGCTAAATTACATTCGTTATCATTATTCTCAAGTAGAAACAGATCATACCAGGGTATTAGCTAAGGAGCAGCGTGAAAATTACGATAGTGCTAAAACTATTTACGCATCAAAAGTCACATCTACACCTAAGAATCAATATGGTACGTCTTTATTTGAACTCATTTAACAATAAATTGATTCTGATTCTGCATAACTAACAAACGCATCATAGACAATTTGTCACTTCCAAAACCATGTAATCTCCAACGAGAAATTAAAAATCATGTAGAGGTTAATGACTATGACGATAATGACTTTCAACAACAAAGTCAGCAAAAGTATACTGTTGAAAGTGCAAGTGTTGGCTGTAGTGGTAAGTGTGTATGACGCATAAATTGTGATAGTAAAGAATATGATGACTCAATTGTTCTCAACACGTATATTAATATGTTTAGGCGCTAGCAACAGCTCTGAGAGTGACATGATCGGGATTCAAAATTCACAATCTGAAGCAGCAATAGGATATATCGATCCTTTTCAATCCCATTCACATTTCTTCCATCGTCCCCATTATCGTAACTAGGTTTAAATAAAATTAGTATTGTGTGCATTGTTGACATAAAGTTTAGCATAAAATAAATAAAATGTGAAAATGAAAATGTACTAACTTGATCTATAGGATAAGTAATATTACGTATAATATATGAAATGAGCGAAAATGAATATGTGCTAAAACGAAATATTATTAAAACTTTTTCATAAATATAGATAGTAAAAATAATATTGAGACTGTTAAAAATTAATAGTAGCAAATAATAGTTTATGTAAAAATATTATGTTTGAAATAATATACAAAAATAATATACTATATTTGAATGAGATTAATATTTTGTTGTTT
>OBPT01000662.1_pt1 | contig 9810 bp, 10 predicted proteins | sample 1534671 | NCBI WGS metagenome assembly OBPT01 (sample SAMEA3275494, study PRJEB22092) | marine metagenome | biome: ENVO:00000447 marine biome; feature: ENVO:00002042 Surface water; material: ENVO:00002010 seawater | collected 2014-06-21T11:00:00+00 | depth 1 m | reverse complement strand
TTCGACGCGTGACGACTTCACGCCGGTGACGCAAGAATTCCTCAATGATCTGCTTGAGATTCATTACCTTAGGCTGACCGTTGTCGAGTGCCACCATGTTGATACCAAACACAGACTGCAACTGTGTTTGAGCGTACAAATTATTCAACACGACATCACCCATTTCGCCGCGTTTTAACTCGATCACAACACGGAGACCGTCTTTGTCAGACTCGTCTCGAAGCTCCGATATTCCCTCGATTTTTTTCTCTTTCACAAGTTCTGCGATACGCTCAATCAATCGCGCCTTGTTCAGCTGATAGGGGATTTCGTGAATGATAATCGTATCGCGGTGCTTCACCTCGTCGGTGATAACCTCGGCTTTGGCGCGCACATAAATCCGCCCGCGACCGGTGCGGTAGGCTTGCACAATTCCGGCTCTACCACTGATGGTGGCGCCCGTTGGAAAATCGGGCCCGGGGATGTGCTCCATGAGTTCGTCAACTGTCATGTCAGGATTGCTAAGCAACGCCATACACGCACTGACAACTTCGCGCATATTATGAGGTGGGATATTGGTCGCCATGCCCACTGCAATCCCTGAAGATCCATTGACCAACAAGTAAGGAATTCGGGCTGGCAGAACGGCTGGAATTTGCTCGGTTCCGTCGTAGTTATCAACGAAATCTACAGTTTCTTTCTCGAGATCCGCCAGCATCGCATGGGCAATTTTGCGCATTCTGATCTCGGTGTAACGCATGGCTGCGGCAGAATCACCATCGACCGAACCAAAGTTACCCTGACCATCAACCAACATGTAGCGCAGAGAAAAGGGTTGCGCCATACGCACAATAGTGTCGTATACAGCCGAGTCACCGTGTGGATGGTATTTACCAATCACATCCCCGACCACGCGAGCAGATTTTTTATACGCTTTATTCCAGTCGTTCGAGAGTTCGTTCATGGCGAACAGCACTCTGCGATGCACGGGTTTCAGACCATCACGCACATCGGGAAGAGCGCGCCCTACGATAACGCTCATCGCATAATCAAGATAAGACTGCTTCAGCTCGTCTTCAATATTGACCGGAAATATTTCTTTTGCTAAGTCGCCCATAGGCTTTCAAAAACCCCTTTATTGCGCATCAAATGCAGGCACAGAGGCACCTACGCGTTATGCTTTTTAGTCTCGCGATTATACGCGCTTGAGACCTCTATCGCTAATTTTTTACTCGCACCGCAGACCCGCCGAGCGTGATAGTGCGAATTTCAGATATACTAGACCACGACCAGCAGACAGATAAGGATTCACCCATGCCTCAACCACTAGAAATACATGCGCGCTGGGTCTATACGGGCGAAGCCAACAGTGGTCACCTTGATCATTACAGTCTCTTGATTGGTGCCGATGGTCGCATTAGCGATTTGATGCCGACCGACCAAGCACCTCGTGACCCAGGCAGCCAGCAAATCGAGCTTCCCAATCATTTGCTGATGCCAGGACTCATTAACTGCCATGGACATTCAGCCATGAGCCTTCTGCGAGGTTATGCTGATGATCTGGCGCTCATGCCATGGCTTCAAGACCACATTTGGCACACCGAGGCTCGATGGGTCGATGAGAAATTCGTACGCCAGGGCGTCCAGCTCAGCATGGCAGAGATGATCAAAACTGGCACAACGACCTTTAGCGATCAGTACTTCTTCCCAGACGCCACCGCACAAGCAGCGACCGAGGCGGGCATGCGCTGCCAAGTCAACTTCCCCATCCTTGAAGTTGCCACCCAGTGGGCGCAGTCCTTAGAAGACTACATCAGCAAGGGCCTTAAGGTCAGAGACCAGTACAAATCGAGTGAGTTAGTATCAGTGATTTTTGGACCCCATGCGCCCTACACTGTCCCGGAGAACGTTCTCGCGCAAATAGGGACACTCGCTCACGAACTGGACATGGGCATTCAAATGCACGTTCACGAGACCAAGACTGAAGTGCTGCATGCGGTCGAAATGAATGGGGAGCGACCCGTTTCAACCCTTCATCGCCTGGGCTTACTCGGACCCAGTACGCAATGTGTGCACATGACTTGGTTGAGCAAAGAAGATATTCGGTTAATCGCCGAGTCAGGAACACACGTGGTGCACTGCCCAAGCTCCAATATGAAACTCGGCGCAGGTGCTTGCCCAGTCACGGAACTGCTGGAAGCAGGCATTAATGTGTCGTTTGGAACTGACGGCGCAGCCTCAAACAACAGCTTGAACCTCTTTGCAGAGATGCGCCTCGGTGCCCTTTTAGCAAAGCTGACAACCGGCAATCCAGCGGTTCTCGCAGCCGAGCAAGCCCTGTATATGGGGACTTTGGGCGGTGCCAAAACATTAGGGCTTGATTCGCTGACAGGGAGTCTCTCGCCACAGAAATGGGCCGACGTGATCGCCATCAGTTTTGATGACTGCGCGATGCAGCCGGTGCACAATCCCCTATCACAAGTGATCTATGCCGGACACGGCTACCACGTGACGCACAGCTGGATCGGCGGGAACAACGTCCTGCTCAACAGGCAGCTTATGACACTGGATGAGACCCGCATCACGAGGGCCGCCGAAGCTTGGCGAGAAGCCATCGCGAACGGCTAGCCAACACTTATCGTAGAAGGAGCAACCCTTGAGCAACGCAGTCAATGTCGATGATCACGAAATCAGTAAATTTGAGGCGCTCGCCTCGCGATGGTGGGACGAGCATGGTGAATTCAAACCCTTGCATCAGATCAATCCATTGCGTGCGCACTACATTGATTCGCACTCACCAGTGGCTGGCAAGACCGTGATTGATGTCGGCTGCGGCGGTGGCATTTTGGCCGAATCACTGGCGCATCGCGGCGCTTACGTGACAGGCATCGACATGGGTGAGGCGCCCTTAGAAGTTGCCCGACTGCATCAGCTAGAGTCAGGTACCAAGGTGACTTACGACCGCACCACAGCAGAGCAGCATGCCGAGAATTACCCCGAACATTACGATGTGGTTTGCTGTATGGAAATGTTAGAGCATGTCCCGGACCCCGCCTCTGTTATCCACGCCTGTGCGGCGATGGCCAAGTCGGGCGCGACCCTGTATTTCAGCACCATTAACCGCAATCCTAAATCTTATGCCTTCGCTATCGTCGGCGCAGAGTATGTTTTGAATTTGCTGCCCAAAGGGACTCATGATTATCAGAAATTCATTCGACCCTCGGAATTGGCCGGCTGGATTAGGGACTCAGGATTAAATTTAGTCGGCATGACGGGGCTAACATACAACCCCTTCACTCAACACTATGCGCTGCGTGACAGCGATGTCTCTGTTAACTACATGGTGCGGGCGATCAAGCCATGAAACCACCGATGATCAAAGCCGTGCTATTCGATTTGGACGGCACACTGGTGGATACCGCACCCGACTTTCTTTGGGCTATTAATCAACTGAAACAACAACGCTCAGAGCCAGCCATTACCCTGGTTGAAATGCGGTCGGCCATTTCACATGGCTCGGCAGGCTTGGTCACCACCGCCCTTGGCATTCCAGCAACGTCTCCCGAGTTCGAACCCACTCGGCAAGCTCTTCTGCGCGAGTATTTGAGTGTTATCGGGCGTTATGCGCTGGTTTATGAGGGCCTTAATGATCTGCTCGCCACCCTCGCACAAAGGGGCGTTCAGTGGGGCATTTCGACCAACAAGCCAAGCCTTTACACCAAAGCTTTGCTAGATACGCTGTCGTTTCCGTGCCAGCCGGCGACCGTGGTGTGTCCAGATGATGTCAGCCAGCCCAAGCCGCATCCCGAGCCGCTCTACTTGAACTGCCATCAGTTGGGTATCGACCCCAGCGAAGCGATCTTTGTGGGTGATCATGTGCGCGACATCGACGCCGGTAAAGCAGCAGGCATGCACACCATTGCTGCCGCTTGGGGCTATATTGATACGATTGACGAAGCCTATGATTGGAATGCGGATGCTGTATGCACGCAAAGCCAAGGTCTGCAAGGAATACTCACACCATGGTTATAAACTACTCCCAACTAACACCTGCAATAACGCCCGTTCGGCTGGATGGGCGCGTCATTCTCATCACCGGTGCCGGCAGCGGGATTGGTGAGCAGGTTGCTCTAGGCGCGGCCCGACTTGGCGCTACGCTCTTGCTGCTGGGTCGCAATGAAGACAACTTGAACCGGGTAAGCGATCAGATTCGTGCAAATCAGGGCCCGGATCCGGTGATTATACCAATGGATTTAGCGTCGCTGGATGAAGCCCAAGCGAACGAGTTAAGCCACCTGATTGGGCAGCAATTTGGTCGTCTCGATGGCCTGCTCCACAACGCGAGCCTGCTTGGGAAACTCGGCCCTATCGCCACCACGTCACTGACCGATTGGGCGCGCATAATGACGGTCAATGCCTTTGCACCAGTGGTATTAACCAAAGCCTTACTGCCTTTACTCGAAGAATCTGCTGCTGCAACGGTGCTGTTCACCAGCAGTGGCGTGGGACGCAAAGGACGAGCATTCTGGGGAGCTTATGCGGCCTCGAAGTTTGCCACCGAGGGCATTGCGGAAACGCTCGCCGATGAAATGGAACTCACATCGACCGTCACTGTCTGCTGCGTCAACCCAGGGGCCACTAGAACCGCGATGCGGCAGGCGGCATTTCCAGGGGAAGCTCCCGCAACAGTGACCCCACCTACAGACCTAGTGCCCTCGTATTTGCACCTTCTGAGCGGACAATCCTCGGACATTCACGGGCTCAGCATTAACCTTCAGGGCTAACGCTTTTTATCAGGCCGCGCTGCTTTAGCCTTGCCCTTTTTCAATTGCCGTTCCATTTGCTTGCGTTCGTCAATCGAGAGCTCTGTCACGCGCTTAGGCTCTATTTTCGCCATTGTATAGAGGACATCTACGTCATTCTGCTCGAGTTCTATCCACTTACCCTGCTTCACTTTAGAGGGGATGAATACCTCTCCGTAACGCACGCGCTTCAGACGCGATACCGTTAAACCTTGCGACTCCCACAAACGCCGCACCTCACGATTGCGCCCTTCCATCAGCACCACGTAAAACCAGTGATTGATACCATCCCCACCACCGTCTTGAATATCGGTAAAGCGGGCGAATCCATCATCGAGCTCGACACCGGCGATGAGTCGCTTGAGTGTTTCGGTATCCCACTCTCCCATCACTCGAACCAAATACTCGCGCTCTATCACTGCCGAGGGATGCATCAGGGCATTCGCCAGCTCGCCATCGGTAGTGAACAACAAGAGTCCCGAGGTGTTGTAGTCTAGCCGTCCGATCGAAATCCAACGGCCTCCCTTCACTTTGGGCAAACGATCAAAGACCGTTCGGCGTCCTTCAGGATCTTTGCGGGTACAGACTTCCGCGGTTGGCTTGTGATACAACAAGCAGCGGACCGATTCGGCCGATGCGCGAGATAGGACTCGTCCATCGACCTCTATTTCTGACAGATCAGATACCCTGTCTCCGACAATCGCCGTGCGACCATCGAGTTTGACTCGACCCTCGGTGATCCACGCTTCCATCTCTCGGCGCGACCCTAGACCAGCGCGAGCCAGTACTTTTTGCAGTTTCTCGTCTTTCGCCGGCGCATCAGATGCGCTGACATCAGTATCTGAGCGCTTCGGATTACCCGACTTTTTCTTGGGCGTATTTTTTTTTGTCATTCAACGTCTCGTCGATTGTGGTTGCAGACAGCGATATACGGCGGACTGCGGGGCGCATATCCTACACGTCTTGTGTGGTTAGGTATAGCTCGCCGTCTTGCACCTCATCTTGTGCCTGCTCGGCCAAATCATGCTCACCGGAGAGCTCCGCCTCAGCTTCAAAGTGCTGGGCTTCACTAACACGCTCATCCTCGGGCGTGGCTTGACTGGTCGAACTCTCATCGCTTGGGAGTAACAAATCATCAAAGCCAAGTTCCGAGGTCAAAGATTCAAAGTCTCTGACTTCAGCCAAGGGGGGTAACTGATCCAGGCTCTTCAGATTGAAATAGTCCAAAAATTGGCGGGTGGTAGCGTACATGGATGGCCGACCTGGAACATCGCGATGCCCAACAACTCGAATCCACTGTCTCTCGAGTAGGGTCTTTACGATGTTACTGCTCACAGCCACGCCCCGAATTTCCTCGATCTCGCCGCGTGTAATGGGCTGACGGTAAGTAATCAAAGCTAAGGTCTCGAGCAGAGCCCGCGAATAGCGCTGTGGGCGCTCCTCAGACAGACGAGCGATCCAGTCACTCAACCGCTGTCTCACTTGGAATCGATATCCGCTCGCAACTTGGACCAATTCTAATCCTGTGCTCTCGTAGCGCACTTTAAGCACTTCAATCGCGTCGATAATTTGAGCAGCATCGGGCCGCTCATTTTCTTCAAATACCTCTCGAAGCTGCGCCGCTGTCATTGGCTTACCCGCAACGAAGAGTGTCGCTTCAACGATATTCTCGAGGCTAATTTCGCTCATGATGTTCGTGCCTTCACATGAATGGGTCCAAACGATTCCGTTTGCACAATCTCAATTAAAGCTTCTTTGATGAGCTCCATAATTGCCAGAAAAGTCACCACCACGCCCATCCGCCCTTCCTGCACTGTAAACAGCGAAACGAAGGGCACGAATCGCTCACCCGACAGACGCTCGAGCACCTGTGACATCCGCTCTCGGGTCGATAAGGCCTCGCGTTGGACATGATGACTTTCGAACATATTGGCACGCGATAAAACCGCCGCAAAGGCAATCAGGATCTCTTGCATCTCAACGTCTGGCTCAATTTTTTCGCGGGTAATGACTGGCGCTGCTGCTGACACCAGAAAGACCTCCCGCTCAACTCTGGGGAGGCGATCGATCTGCTCGGCCGCCTGCTTAAAACGCTCGTACTCCTGCAAGCGCCGAATCAGTTGTGCTCTAGGATCTTCCTCGTCGTCTTCATCATGCACTTGGCGCGGCAACAACATTCTTGATTTGATCTCCGCCAGCATCGCCGCCATCAAGAGATATTCCGCTGCGAGCTCGAACTGCATCGCGTCCATGAGCTCGACGTAGCGCATATATTGTTCGGTGAGGTCTGAAACATCGACATCTAAGATATCAAGATTTTGGCGCCGAATGAGATAGAGCAGCAGATCGAGTGGCCCCTCGAAAGCTTCAAGAATCACTTCTAAAGCCTGAGGCGGTATGTACAGATCTTTTGGCAGCTCAGTCAGCGCCTGCCCCATCACAATGGCAAACGGCATCTCACCTTGCTGTGGAAGTTTGCGGCTAAGCTTTGACGTTGCTGCTGGTATCGCCGCATCAATGAGCGCTTTGGGATTACTCACAATTTATTCTTTCCCTTGTCGGACGCCAGTGCAGTATAACCGACTACAGACCAAACGGTGCAATATCGCCTTTCCCCTGCCGCACCAAACTCGGTGTTTCATCTGCCAGATCGATGACCGTTGTCATCTCGAGACCACAAAACCCACCATCAATAATCAGATCCACCTCATGCTCTAACAGTGCTCGGATCTCGTAGGGATCAATTAATGGGTCGCTGTCATTTGGCATGATCAAAGTGACACTCATGAGCGGCTCGTTAAGCTCGTCGAGTAGCGCCCGAGCGATCGCATTTTCTGGGACTCGCAGACCAATGGTCTTACGCTTCTGTTGCAGTAATCGTCGCGGCACTTCAGCAGTTGCTTGCAGAATAAAGGTGTACGGGCCAGGCGTTGCAGTCTTCAGCAGCCGGTAGTTGACGTTGTCGACTTTAGCAAAAGTGGCGATTTCGGAGAGATCACGGCAGACCAGGGTGAAGTTATGTTTGTCGTCAAGCTGGCGGATACGGCGAATCCTGTCGACGGCTCGCTTATCGCCGATATGACATCCGAGCGCATACGCTGAATCAGTCGGGTAAACCACGACGCCGCCTGATCGAATAATATCGACCGCTTGTTTGACAAGCCGCGCCTGTGGGTTGTCGGGGTGGATCTGAAAAAACTGACTCATCTACAGACCTCAATCTTAGTTACTGCCATAGTTCCCAAACCCCTTTATTGTCGCCGACCAGAGTCGTCTCTACCCCGACTGCAGAACCCCAGGTCGAGTCGGCATGGTAATCGCTTCCCAGGGACAGATGGAGGTCGAGCTCATTCGCAAATCGACGCACCGTTAACCGTGAATCGGTATCTGCGGTGCCCAATGGCAGTTCGATACTCTGCCCACCAGCCTGCCTAAAAGCCAACACCAAACGCTTTAGTTTTGCTCGTGTCATGCCGTAATGATGAGGATGAGCTAACACGGCAACGCCGCCTGCCTTGGTAATCGCTTGCACAGCGAGCTCTAGATCGGGCCAAAACGATTTCACGTCGCCTATTTTACCGCGTCCGAGCCAGCGTTTGAACGCTTTATCCAGAGTTTCGCAGTGTCCCTCTTGCACCAGCCAACGAGCAAAATGTGGCCGACCGAGCACCGCCCCATCCGCTATTTGCACCGCGCCCTCTAAAGCACCATGAAAACCTTGCTTAACCAGTCGATTCGCAATCAGCTCAGCACGGTCAGATCGAGCCTGGTCGATCTGAGCCAAGTACGCCACTAAACTCGGGCTATTGGGATCAAAATTCAAACCGACCACATGAATCGAAGCACCCTGCCAGCAGCTCGATAACTCAACGCCCGAGACCAAGCGCAACAACGACTCACCCTGGCTAGCCTGCTCTCGCGCTGCCAGATGAACGCCTTTTACGGTATCGTGGTCGGTAATTGCAAACATCTGAACATCATTGTCGCGCGCACGTTGCAACAACTCTGCGACCGACAAAGCGCCATCCGAACAATCAGAATGTGTGTGAAAATCAACCCGCATTGAGTCAAAACCTCTTGCTTGTTGGGGAAATAAGCGCGCAGATGCCACAACCTGAGGTGTTTTGCCCCGTGTTGCGTTACCATAGCGCCAGTGTATCACGATCTAGCCAGAGGCCCGATGAAACAACTTCTTGAATTCATCCCCATTATTCTTTTCTTTGCGGTGTATCAGCAGAATGGGGCGACCTTCTCCTTCGGAGAGACCCAAATCACGATCGATGGCATCTACACTGCAACGCTCGTGCTCATGGTGGCCTCAACCATACAAGTGCTTGGCACTGCAGCGTGGGAGCGCAAGTTCGAGAAAAGAGGCTTGTGGACCTTGGCTGCCGTACTCGCGTTCGGTGCGGCGACTATCCTATTTCGAAATGAGTTATTTATTCAGTGGAAGCCCACCGTATTCAACTGGGTGCTGGCTCTGATCTTTATCGGGTCGCAGTTTATTGGCAAAAAAACCATTACGGAACGCACCCTGGGCTCGCAACTGGCGCTGCCAAAAGTCGCGTGGACTAAACTCAATCTCTTGTGGGGCGCTCACTTTTCTATCGTAGGCGCGTTGAACCTCTACGTGGCCTATGGGTTTAGCGAAGACATTTGGGTGAGCTATAAACTGTATTCGGCAATCGGCTTTACCCTCTTGCTGACGGCCCTCACTGCGATAATCATGACACCCTATTTAAAAGCGCTTAAAACTGACCAAGCTCCCGAGGAATCTTAGCCTGTGCTGTTCTATATTCTGGGTACTGACAAACCCGACCATCATGACTTGAGAGCTGCGACACGCAGCGATCACCTAAGGTACATCGAACAATTGGTGACGCAGGGCAGACTCATCGTGGCCGGCCCCATACCTTCGCAACCCAGCAATGATCCCACTGTACCGGTCGAAGGGAGCTTGATTATTGCTGAATTCACAAACGCGACTGAGGCCAAGCACTGGGCGGAGAATGATCCTTATGCCGTAGCT
>OBPT01000660.1_pt1 | contig 9824 bp, 4 predicted proteins | sample 1534671 | NCBI WGS metagenome assembly OBPT01 (sample SAMEA3275494, study PRJEB22092) | marine metagenome | biome: ENVO:00000447 marine biome; feature: ENVO:00002042 Surface water; material: ENVO:00002010 seawater | collected 2014-06-21T11:00:00+00 | depth 1 m | reverse complement strand
ACCCTTACCAAAGGCCGCGTGAAAAATTCAGTTGTTGGCTGATATCAGCCCGCTAGGAAGAGTAGCACCCTTCCCGTTTAGCCTCACTTTTGGCCGAATCTGCGCTAACGCGTGATGACGATACTCAGACACACTCACAACGCACTGACCATCAGAAGGCCCTACCTTCTATCCACTCCAAGGAGGGGCGGCGGACGAAGGCTAGTGTCCTCAGCTACATTGAATCCAACCAAGGCAAGGCGCACTGCCTCTAACGCCGCTACCCCAAACGCGTGGCGGCGATTATGGCCGATATAGGGCGTGACAATAAAGTGGTAAAAAGACTGCTCGTGCTAGGTGGCACGAATCAGGGCTTCGGGCACGCCGTGTCATGCGCAGAGTGTACGTTAACCTGTGAACCAACCAATCAACTAATTTCACAGCAAATGGCGTCACTTCACTCAAGAGCCAGCATAGAATAGTGTCGCTAGAACGCTGGTAAAACCCATCTCGCCTCGCTACATTAGGACCGAGTTATGGAGGAAATTTAGATGATCCCGTTTATTTCAAGACTAAGTTTAATGCTCGCGTTCAGCACTGCCACGCATCTCGCTCACGCACAAGATCTCGGTTGCCCCAACGCGGTGTCGCTCAATGGCGGCACCATCGAGGTTGAAGCTGACGCCTCCGGTGATGACACCGAGAACATTCAGTGCGCCCTCGATGCAGCCACCGACGGCGGCTATCGCGATGTGTTTCTTGCCTCCCCTAGTTACAGTATTGGCGCCATAGCCGTCACCGGTTTTATTGGAGACCTGAGAGGTCGCAGTAAATCCGGTACCAAGGTGGCGATTCAGGACTCCTCGCTTTCTTGCGATGGGGCTGTCGGTGTCGCGCTTGAGTTCCGCTTGGGTACAGCTTCTGTCCGAAACATGACCCTATCGGTTGATTCCCCTTGTGGTGACGGCGGTTCAGCCAGCGTGATCGCTTACTACTCCAACCCTCAACAGTGTGACAAGCGCACGACGTTTGGCAATGTCGATCGGGTGGTTATCAACGGGGCTGGCACGTCGGGTCTCGATACTGTCACCGGCGTACTCATGGAGCCAGCTCCCGGTTGCAGTGCAGACAATGAGCGCATTTTGGGCACGCTCAAAGTGAATCGATCTGATATGACTGAACTGGACTTCGGCGTCATCACTTCTGTGGCTGGGGGCGGACAAGTCGACGTCAACTACAACACCTTCGACAGGGTGGGACTTCCGTTGACCATCATAGACGCTGGGCAGAGCACGACTGTCCTGAGCAATACCTTCAATTACAACGATGTGCCCGGTTATCCAGAGAGCACAGGGCTCGGTACGACGGCCGTGGTTATTGCCAGCATATCCAAATCGCCCAGTAAGAACAGCACGACCCTGAAAAGCAACACCTTCAAGGATGCCGGCGCCTCTTCCGCGGGATACGGCATCCTCACGGGGCAACAAGGGTCCAGCATTGCGCACACGATGTTGGTCAGCGCCAATACATTCAACGGCAATGCAGCTAATGCCGCGGGTGCAGGATTAGCGGCTATCGATACCAACGACGGTCTGGTATCGGGGAATCGCTTCTCGAGCAAAGCCGGAACATGGGTGGACATCAGCAGTGGCTCTGCGGCAAGTGGCTTTGTGGGAGGGAGCGTATCGGGTTGGGCGATTGTTGCTAATGACTTTGGTGCGTCTCAAGCGAGCACTGACATCCGTTTGGGTACCCGAACGACCGGTGTGATTGTGGGCAAGAACCAAGATCGTCCGATCGTTGCAGATCAAACCGGTAATAACGACGTGTTAGAGAGTAGCGCTACTGGCTGGACGCCTGCGTGGGGGAACGCTAGAGGTTTTAATAGCGCTGATGCCAGATCACGATTCCAGCAGCAGCTGAGCACGCTGATGGATATCCGCAAGCGACGATAAACGCTGCCAGTTCTGAGGTGCTCCTCGCTAGGGGGGCGCATTTGACTCACGCCTCATGTTGACTCATGCCTAGAGTCGGTACGAATGACCTCCCCCGGCAGTAACCAGAATCAGCTACCCGCTAGTGCGCTAACTAGCCTATCCGGATTGCACTGGTGGGTAACGGACGTGAGGGTCGCTAGGCACCCCCTCGGGATCTGCGTCGAACCATTGCAGTGATTAACAATATAAGCAGTGAAATGCCCCAGGTACCCAAGGTGGGAATGACATTGGGAGAGGAGCCCTTAGCCTTGAGATCAGAGGCCGCTTTTGCATCAGTCGCATCGCTGCTTTTCATCACAGGGCCTGCTTGGTTGGAAGCCGAAGGACCCAGACCGAGCACCGTCTGCAGCAGATTGAGGAAGGCCGTCTCTGATTGTTGAGCGACAGTCTGAGTTCCCTGAGCAACAGCACCCAAGGTCGGGACTGCGGTGGTGAAGGAGCCGTTTGCAACAAGACCAGCGGCCACTCTTGCAGCAGGTGGCTCGCTGTTGCTCATAACCGGGCCTGTGTAGCTAGATGCCGAGGGACCTATGTCGAGCACCGTCTGCAGCAGATTCAGAAAGGCGGTCTCTGCTTGACTGGTGATGGGCACAGTTCCCACAACAACTTTGCCTGCTCCGCTTGATGCACTTTGCCGGGGCGGCACCACGGCAGAATAAACGCCAGCAATACTGCAATCGTAAGACTGGTCGGTGGGTAACCCCCTCACCCTTACAGGTGAGCTGGTGGCCCGCCCGCTAAAGACGTACTGATTCTGGGTAATCCCCCAACTGTTCAAAATACCATCGTCGCCCGTATAGTTATCGGACACACGCAGGTTCCAGGTGCCGGATAAAGACTCTCCCGCCAGTTCAGCAAACGGCGTGGCTGACTTGAGTGTCGATGGGAAAGTGCCCTGCACGTTGTCTTTGCCGTCGGCAATATCACCGCTCTTAAGCGTAATGCGCTTGCCACTTGGCGACTCGAGCTCCAACACGATGTCACCACGGTAGTTGTGGGTAATATCGACGGCAACCTCGAACTCATCCGGAGACACCGTGCCCTCACCGCTTATCTGGATGCTGGATGTCACAGGGTTGGTTTGATCAAACGCCGTATTCGGTGCCTTGGACCCCTCCAGAGATCGGGGAGCCGCCACGCCCGTGCCCGAGATGCTCCAGCTGTTCAGCGTTCCGTTAAAGCTATCTTCATAGCCGTCGCTGACCTCCAATTGCCAATTGCCAGCAAATGCCTCCCCTGACGGGCCTTTGAGCACATAAGTCTCTACAACGTCCGTAGCCGGATCGTAGGTGTAATCTTTTAGATTTATCGTGGCACCAGAGGGCGCCGTCAGCTTGAGAACAACGTCCCCACGAAAACCATGGGTAATATTGACGGCGACACTGAGTCCTGCCGAAGAAACCGTTCCCTGGCCCTCTAACCGAATCGACGAAACAACCGATTCGCTGGAGTCAAAATCGGCTGAGGGTGATTTGGAACCTGATACAGCAGAGAGGCTAGGGGCTCCCACGCATACAGCGTCATAATAATTAACGCTGCCGCCCGCGCCGGGTGTGAAACCAATATCAATTCCTGTCTCGCCCGCGCTGACGCCCGACACATTCGTTGGAGCGGGCACTTCGGGTGTCGCAGCGGAGCTGCTATTCAGGGAGAAATTGGCATCTGAAACATCAAAAAAGATATTATTACGGCCTTTCACCATGATGCGAGCGGCATCGGTTTGCACACCCGAGGGAAATTCCACTCGCGCGTAGCCGTCATTCGCCGTCGTGGCAAAGGGCGTATCTGGGAACGATTTGCCGCCATCGGTGGACAAATACAGCTCAACCTGACTCGCCGAGATTGGGGCTTTACTCGTTTCTCCGACATTCCATCGCACCGTACCCAGTTTGCCCAATGATCCACCCAGGTCAGGCTCGGCAACGGAAAACGTCCTGCCCACATAGGGTTCTGCGATGACTTGTATTTTGGTCGTATCAGAATTTCGTCCCCCGGCATCGTCCCGCGCGGTGAGTGCAAAAGACATCGTGCGAGCTTTACGCGGCATCTTTTCGGTATTGTCAAAGTCGCCTGAAATAACGTTTTCTAGCTGGGGCAAAAAACGCCCAGCACTGGTTACGGGCGCATAGGTTCGAAATAACGGGATGGCCCCATCGTCTGGTGTGGTCAGGCCAGCAGCGGGTCCGAGATCACGTTGCTCCCAAGAATAAGTGACGCTGTCTCCATTCGAGTCAGCTGCGGTACCTTCAATGTAGAGCGGCGTGCTCGCGGGCACTGTGTATTGTTTGCCAGCATCTACGGTGGGAGGGGTGTTACCCGTGTCAGTGACGACGCCACAGGCAGCGCCGGCATCGGCCACGTAATCTGCGGCCTGCTCGAAACTGTAGGAGTGAAACATGGGATCTGAATTATTGTTCTGCAGCTGAGGCTGAGGGATGTTGTCGGGGCTACACAGTCCGTTGTAACTCATGATAGTGGTGCCGGCACCGGGCTCAAAAGCCGCTTCCCCTGCACGGTTTTTCAGGCAGGAATCGGAGTTAGTGTTGAAGGTATGGTCCATGCTGAACTGATGGCCTATCTCATGCGCAACGTAATCCACGGCAAAGGCATCGCCTTCAGTACCTCCTGTTACACCACTTGCCTTATAACCCTCTTGGCAGGGGCCCGTACTCGCCAGGCCCGATCCACCCCCCCCAAACGTGTGTCCGATGTCGTAATTCTCTGTGCCAATCACGTCATCAATAACCGCTTGGGATTCCTCAATCAGAATTGCGTCGTCTAAATTCCCCTCAAAAGGGTCCGTCTCGGCATCGGTAAAAATAAGCTCTTCATTGTTCTCGATTAGTTCGAATCCAACAGAAACCTCCGAGTTGAAGATGCCGTTGACACGATTGACCACTTTGACCACGGAAGAGAGTGAATCCTCTACGGAATCGCCGTGATATTCGCTGTACTCACCCGTAGTGGCAACGGCTAGGCGGTAGGTTCTGAGTTCTGCCCCCCTTGACCGCGACTGCCTAGTGGCTTGCGTCTCCAGTGATGGCCTAGATTTGAATTTATTTTTATTCAGGAAGTCGGCCTTATGGGTGTGACCACTGACGCCGCACTGAAAAGGCGTTGTCCCGCGTTTGGCATCGCGAGCAAAGTAGCTTTTGACCTTACTCGTATCAGATTGGTCGGAAGGGTCGATCATCCATCGCCCTCCGGATCCCAACACCTGCACACTCACACCCGCAGGGGTCACCTCCATTTGAGCACTTGAGGCGCCTTTGTCTAACGAACGACCCGAAAAAGCTCTGATATTTGGGAATTTTTTGGCCAGTCCGGGGCTCATCGTCCCCGCTGACCGAAACTCAAATCGGTTATAGCCGCCATCCGGCGAGGGAAGTTCAATGGTAAATGTACCCTGAAAGGAATCGAGTCCTTTGCTAATCAGAGCATCTAAGCCTTTGCGATCAATTCGGAGCTGTCTCGCTGGCAACACAGGTGCCGCGCGATTCAGGCCTTCTTGGGTGATCTTTGCGTTAGTCACCGAGGGGAGTTCACTCCAGAGCGATCTATCTGCAAGCGCCATCGTGGAGAGCACCAGAGCCAACAAAGACACGCCGGCGCGAGCAATTGGGTCAAAAAATTTCATCTTCCTCTCTCCTAGGCACTGAACCGCTACTCTGATCTTAGAATCGAGCTGAAGCAATTTGCATTCAGGGTCTCGAGGGTCGTTAACCTATTCAACGAACTGAGTGCGATAAAAATCGCTCAGTAATGAGGCGGCTAAACCAAGATCCCGCTTCAGCTCAAGCTCGGGATAATCATCAAAGTTCTCATCAAAGAGATGATCCCGCTGAAAATACAGTTTGGCTAGAAGGCTATTCCCCTCTCTAAAGTGTTCATAAAATGAAAGGGCGCGTGAGCGGGAGGGCTTACCATCAGAGCCAGGAGCGACTTTTTCGAGATATTTCGCCAGCTCTCTTCTGTGTTTGGCGACGTGCAAGCGCGACTCAGCACCCATGGCTCGATTGAACATCATAAGCGCTACCTGTGCATTGAGGCTTAACGATAAATTCGACATTGGGTGGTCAGCTTGCTGCAGTGGCACTCCCAACTGAGTTTCAGAAAAATCTGCTAAGACGCTACCCCCTGTCAATTTTGATCGCTCGAAGATTCTCAGCTTAATCGCCGACTCACCGAATGCCACGGACCATCGTTTGATCAGTGTTTGATAATCGTAGAGGGAGGGCAGGGTGCCGTTATCTGATACGTTGGGAAACCATCGCTGCGGGAAGCCGGCGCGCAATCCCTCATTGATTCGGCTGGTGGCCATCAGATCTTGGCGCCTGAGGTAGCACACCACCTGAATATCCTCGAATTCGGTGCGTAAATACTCAGCTAAATCGGTCACGTCCGCGTTTTGGATGACTTTTGAGGAGAAGTGCTCCGACGAAAGGATATAGGTATGGCATCGGTTCCTCTCGGTGGTGATCTCGTCGCGTATCTCACCAAGGAGCTTTTGCCTCCAATGGGCGAATTGCTCAGGCTCCGTTAATAAGTATTTGAGTTTGTAGTCGTCGCGATTCCCAAGCGAAGTGAAGGCGGCTGCTAGGCTTCGACAATTCAGATCTCCGGGCGTTTTTGCGTAGCACACCCCATTGTTAGACAGATACTCTCTCTGACTGCTGAGAGCGGTCTGGAGCGCCGTTGTGCCGGTCTTCTCCGTGCCAATGTGAAGGATGCATCGCATCAGTGCTCCGATGAGGTATCTGTCATTTAACGAATACTTTACCCGAGTAATGGAACGCGTGAAAATTTGTGTTTTTGACGCCTACATCCCGCTGTTATGCAGCGATAACCCCTGGTGATTAAAAAAGAGTCGGGGCCAAACATATTTTCAGTGTCGTCCGTGCTGATGAGAGGCCGTCGCTTCGCTTCCTGCTTGCTTGACCAACCATCCTCGTCGGTGAATGTCCAAGCGCTAAGCTCTCGGGCGGGGATAGTCCGCTGTGATTCAGCTCGAACATAGTGAAGTGGTGGCCCAGTAGAACGTGGAGCTATGATCAATCAATTCAAAATACAGCACGGCATTGACAGCTAGAAAAATCAAAGCGATGCGGAAAGTATGGGATAGCACCGCGCTAATAACTCACCAACATAAAACAGACTCAGCAATCACCACTGGGGGCTACCTAATGAACGCGGCCTGTTTCAATTCGGTGACCACATCTCGCAGCGATGCCGCCTCTTCGAACTCCAAATTCTTAGCGTGGTCGAGCATTTTTTGCTCAAGATCCGCAATCTTCCGGCCCAACGCTGCTGGGCTCAGGTTCACATCAGCCGCCAATGTCGCGCGATCACCTGCGGCGGCACGACCTTTACCTCCTTTTGCCTTGGTGGGCATCCGCCGCGCTCCCTCGAGGATATCCTGTACCGATTTGTGAATCCCTTGAGGCGTAATATTGTGCGCTTTGTTGTGGGCGATTTGCTTTTCACGCCGCCGCGCAGTTTCTGCAATGGCTCGGGTCATAGAGCCTGTCTCTCGATCCGCATAGAGAATCGCACGGCCATCGATGTGTCGGGCAGCGCGGCCCATTGTTTGAATCAGAGACCGATCACTGCGCAAGAAGCCTTCTTTATCCGCATCCAAAATGGCAACCAACGACACCTCGGGCATATCGAGGCCCTCTCTCAACAAATTAATACCGACCAGCACATCGAACTCACCCAGACGTAAATCACGGATAATCTCCACTCTTTCTACCGTATCGATATCAGAATGCAGATAGCGCACCCGAACTTTGTGATCAGCAAGGAACTCAGTGAGGTCCTCCGCCATGCGCTTCGTTAGAGTGGTTACTAGCACTCGATCTCCGGCGGCGACGGTTATGTGAATTTCTGACAGCAGATCATCAACCTGCGTTCTCGCCGGTCTGATTTCGACTGGAGGGTCCAGCAGACCGGTGGGCCTCACGACTTGTTCTACCGTTTGGCCTGAGTGCTCTGCCTCATACGCCCCTGGGGTCGCCGAAACATAAACAGCTTGTGGACAAAGGACTTCCCATTCTTCGAATTTGAGTGGTCGATTATCCAACGCTGAGGGCAGCCGAAAACCATATTCCACTAGCGTCTCTTTGCGACTGCGATCCCCCTTATACATCCCACCAATCTGTGGAATGGTCACGTGAGACTCATCGATTAAGACCAGCGCATTAGAGGGAATATATTCAAATAATGTGGGCGGCGCCTCACCGGGCGCTCGACCCGATAGGTAGCGGGAGTAATTCTCAATCCCCTGGCAATAACCCAGCTCTCGAATCATCTCAATGTCATAGCGCGTGCGCTGCTGGATACGCTGCGCCTCGAGCAATTTTTCTTGCTCTTTGAGTTGCTTCACTCGCGCAGCAAGCTCCTCCTCAATGAGGTCGATCGCACCCAGCATCGTGTCTCGAGAGGCCACATAGTGGCTTTTAGGGAAAATGGTGACACGCGGCAGGCGCTCCTCGATTGCACCGGTCAGCGGATCGAAAGAACACAGATTCTCGATCTCCTCGTCAAATAGCTCTATCCGAATAGCCAGCTCACCCGATTCAGCGGGAAAAATATCGATCACATCGCCCCTGACGCGATAGGTGCCTCTTTTAAAATCGATGTCATTGCGTGTGTACTGGAGTTCAGCGAGCTGCCTCAACACACCGCGCTGATCGATAATCTCTCCTCGTGAGAGGTGCATCACCATTTTGAAGTACGACTGGGGGTCTCCCAGGCCATAAATCGACGATACCGTCGAAACGACTAAGCAGTCCTCACGTTCCAGTAGCGCCTTGGTCGCAGACAAACGCATTTGTTCGATGTGATCATTAACCTGCGCATCTTTCTCAATAAAGGTATCTGACGACGGGACATAGGCCTCGGGCTGGTAATAATCGTAGTACGAGACAAAATACTCGACGGCGTTGTGAGGAAAAAACTCTTTGAATTCGCCATAGAGCTGGGCAGCCAATGTTTTGTTGTGCGCCATGACAATGGTGGGACGTTGCAGGGCTTGCACCATGTTGGCCATGGTGAAGGTTTTGCCCGAACCGGTCACACCCAGCAAGGTCTGAGATGCCAGCCCCGAATGAGCCCCAGCGATCAATTGTTCAATCGCAGCCGGCTGGTCCCCCGCTGGCGAGTAGCTTGCTTGCAGTTCAAAAGGTCGCGTCACGGCAGGTAAATCGCTCAAAATTGAAGGATAACGGATCTAGCAATGAATAGGTTTGATTAGATCAGAGGTTGACGGCCCGAAAACGCCCTGTGTACACTTCGCACCTCTTTAAGAGACCCTTCCGTCTTAGCTCAGTTGGTAGAGCAGCTGACTGTTAATCAGCGGGTCGCTGGTTCGAGCCCAGCAGACGGAGCCATATTCTACGAGCCGCACTGTAGTGCGGCTTTTTTTGCCCCCTTTATGCGTCCGCATCCGCATCCGCCTCTGGCACATTGCTCACTCCAGACGCTTCAGTGGGCGCTACCGTCGATTCGCCATCTAGTGGCGCCACCTCATCGGCCGGTAGGCAAGCCACTGCAGGTTGGACCCGAATATCCCCCGTCGCCTCCCAGCTAGGAACATGGTCTATGATTTCGGTATACCGCAGGGTCGCGTCACCCATTAGTGTCACCTGTAAAGCGCGTCGTCTGATCTCTGACGAGCCTCCGGCCGCAGAAATGCCGGGGGTATCTTTTGGTCGGAACATAAACACATGAACCGGTTCACCCAGCGGCAATTGTTTACTCGCCCCTTTGTCAGACGCTCTCACACCTCCCAAAAACTGTTTTGCGCCGGGAATATCGTTGTAGCTCGGGCATCCGGCACTCGCATCA
>OBPT01000658.1_pt1 | contig 9886 bp, 8 predicted proteins | sample 1534671 | NCBI WGS metagenome assembly OBPT01 (sample SAMEA3275494, study PRJEB22092) | marine metagenome | biome: ENVO:00000447 marine biome; feature: ENVO:00002042 Surface water; material: ENVO:00002010 seawater | collected 2014-06-21T11:00:00+00 | depth 1 m | reverse complement strand
CCCTGTCAGCATTACTGCGATACCAGAGATACGATTGAAATGCTCGGAATTGCGAGCGCACAAGATATTGGTGCCCTGACCCCGAATGTGCAGATCTCCGATTCTCCCGGGAATGCAAACGGACTGACGATTAATATCCGCGGCTCGGTCACGATCAATCCAGCGCTGACACTTGAGCCCACGGCAGGCCTTTATATCGATGGCGTGTACGTAGGCAAAAATACCGGCGGTATTTTTGATGTGATGGATTTAGAACGAGTCGAGGTTTTGCGCGGCCCTCAAGGCACGCTCTACGGTAAAAATACTGTAGGCGGCGCGGTCAACTTTGTCTCTCGACGCCCCGGAGACACCTTTAGTGGCGATATTAAGGTTGGATTTGGCGAACTGTCGCGGCGAATGTTTAGGGTTCGAGCAGATATCCCACTGTCAGACAGTATCAGAACGTCGCTAGCCTATTCACAGGAACAGCGAGACGGCGTGGTCAAAAATATCGACTTTAGCGACGATATTAGTGGCGCTAATCCGCCTAGCACAGAAGACTTTGGCAACATTGATAAGCAGTCATTTCGTCTCGCTGTCGATGCCGACTTGAGTGAGCGTTTGAATGCGTATTATAGCTTTGACAGCTTTGAAACCGATCAGAATCCTCGCTTCTTTCAAATGACTCGTATTATCCCAGTACCAGGACTCACCGATGGCATTATCGGCTGGGATAGCCCTAAGCGATTTGATAAAGGCAGTCTTGACGGCGCGGGCGCTGACGATGTGAAGGTGAATGGACACGCTCTAACCCTAACTTACGATGCGGATACCTTCACGATCAAATCTATCACTGGAAGCCGTTCGATCGAGTCCTACGATCTACTCGACTGGGATGCAACGCCTTTCCATTTGCTGCAAACATCACGTGATGTGGATTACGACAGTTTCAGCCAAGAGCTGCAGTTCATTCGTAACAGTGATCAATTAAATACCGTGGTGGGACTCTACTACTTCGAGGAAGAGGGGCGCACGATTAACCCTCTTGACCTCCCACTTTACGGCTCACCACTCTTGGATACCGAATATGGGCTCGATAACAAGAGCTGGGCACTTTTCGCACAAGTAGATTACGTACCCGCGTCAATCAGCGATCTCACCGTCACAATTGGTGCTCGTTATTCAGAGGAAGACAAGAATGTCTACCGCTCGTTTGGTATCCCAGCTTTCGGATTAACGCTCCTCGATCAATTTAAGCCGGCACAAGCGAGCTATGACAACTTCTCACCGTCTATCGCAGTGAACTATGCTTTATCAGATGAGCTTAACGTTTATGCACGAATTGCGCGAGGCTGGAAAGCCGGTGTTTTCAACGCCGAATCAAACAACCCCGTGTTGCTCTCTGAGCCCCTTGATGAAGAGTTGGTCACAAGCTACGAAGCTGGTTTCAAGCTGCGAAGTCTGTCGGGGAATCTCACCCTCAACGGCGCCGTTTTTCTGAATGATGTTGAGGATATGCAGATTTCAAGATTTAACCAGCAGGAAGCCGGTAGCATCTTCACTAACGCGGGCTCAGCAACCATCTCCGGAGCAGAGCTAGAGCTTGCCTATGCGATGTCTGAAGCAACCACCTTCGGTTTGAATGTCGGTCTCATCGACGCTGAATACGACGAGTATATCGATGAGTGCCGTCTTGATGCTAACTTTGGCAATCCATGTCCTGTCGGTGTGGCACCCGGGGAATTGTTCGATGCAAAAAACGTGAATAGTTTTCCGTACACACCGGAACTGACGTATAACGTATTCCTTCAACATGGCATGCCGCTTGGCACAGGCGCCCTGACGGCGCGCCTTGACTACGCCTACACCGACGACCACGATATTTTTCCTGATCCCTACAACACCGTAAATACGGGCATTGATTCGTATGGTTTACTCAATGCTCGCATCGATTGGGCAGGGAAAATCGCATCGCAGGATATCAGAATCGGTCTATGGAGCAAGAACTTGACCAATGAAGAGTATCGCCTGAACGGCATCGAATGGGGACTGCTGACAACGATGCAATATGGTAATCCAGAACTTTGGGGAATCGACCTGACTGTCTCTTTCTAGCGCCGCAACGGCGCTGAAGCCTGCGCGCGATATCGTGTGCGGGCAGTAAAAGGGGGACTTCACGTCCCCTATTTCAATCTCCTTTGAAACTAATTCACCCCCGAGCCCGAGCGCGATACCGCGCGCGAGGCAACAGCGAGGGCCGGTTAGTCCCCCGACTCGAACAGTGCTTTAAACTAAAAAGCCGCAACCCATTGGATTGCGGCTTCGATTGTTGGTGCCGATGCGGGGGTGAGTCGCAACGCGACTCACGCGCGAGCCCGAGCGCGATACCGCGCGCGAGGCAACAGCGAGGGCCGGTTAGTCCCCCGACTCGAACAGTGCTTTAAACTAAAAAGCCGCAACCCATTGGATTGCGGCTTCGATTGTTGGTGCCGAAGGGGGGACTTGAACCCCCACGAGCATTGCCCACTACCCCCTCAAGATAGCGTGTCTACCAATTCCACCACTTCGGCTAAAAAACTACTCTCTACTCAATATCAGATTCAGGCAATGACGGCACATCTTCGGTGCTGCTCATTGCTTCAGGCTCATCCTCTACGATCGGTAAATCCGACACCGACTGACGCATCTGGCTTTGAACCGGTATCTCAATGCCCAGATCGTCTGCTGGCCGCGTGCTTTCGTTGGCGACCATAGCCAATCCGAAGCTGGTCGCAAAGAAAGCGAAGGCTAACCAGGAGGTCATCTTTGTTAACGCATTTCCACTACCAGAGCTTCCAAGCAAAGTTTGCGAAGCACCGGCACCAAAAGATGCGCCCATGTCTGCTCCCTTGCCTTGCTGAATCATGATCAGTCCAATGATGGCCAGAGCCACAAGAAGATGCACGACTAATATAATTTGTTCCATAACTTCTCGCCTATTCGGCTGTCGCCGCACGTGCGGCTTGAATAATCGTTTTAAACTGGTCGGCATCTAATGATGCACCACCCACTAACGCCCCGTCCACATCCGCTAGCTCAAACAAAGTCTGCGCATTATCGGGCTTAACACTACCGCCATAGATAATACGCGCCTTTCCCTCGCCAACTCCCATACCTTGGAGCTCTAGTCGGATGAGGCTATGCATTGCCTGGACTTGCTCAGGAGAGGCGACTAAACCTGTCCCAATTGCCCACACCGGCTCGTAGGCAATCACTAATTCTTTACCGAGATCTGCCTCTTTAAGCGCTTTGCAAAGCTGCTGGCATACTCTTTCTTCCGCGGCACCAGTTTCACGCTCGATCTGCGTTTCACCCACGCAGACAATGGGCACAAGGCCGGCCGCCTGCGCATTCTCGACCTGTAAAGCAACAGACTCGTCTGTTTCAGACCGCAGACTACGCCGTTCTGAATGGCCTATAATAACCCATTTCGCACCCAGATCAGACAGCATATTGGCGCTAATATCACCGGTGTGCGGCACCTCGTGATCCTGACTTACGGACTGCGCACCAACACACTCCCCACCTAGCCGACTCACGCATTCAGCAATCAGCGTAAATGGTGGACATACCGCCCAATCAAGGTCGTTGCACTCAGCAAGACCCATCTGCTCGATCCACTGCCGCGCCTGACTGTGGTTGCCCCACATTTTCCAGTTGCCTACTATAAGTGGCCGAGCCATCGTGTCACCTCTAAAGCGCGCGCAAGTCTATCGAAAGCCAACTGTTGATACAAGTCAAACCGCGAGCGCCTGTTCAACTTTTATTGCCAGTCCGGAGCAAAGCTCTTTCACTTTGACAGCATTGCTGCCTTCCACCATTACCCTAACGAGTGGCTCAGTGCCAGACAGCCTAAGAAGTACTCGCCCAGAGTCACCCAGAGCCGACTCCACTTCCGCGACTGCCTGTTGCACGGCTTCATGGCGAGTGACATCGATTCGCTCTGGCATCCTTAAATTGATCATGGTCTGTGGCATGCGCTCCATTTCAGAGCACAGCGCGGATAGTGAGTCATTACTTTCAGTCAAAGCCCGCAGTACTTGCAGCGCAGATACGATACCGTCACCGGTATTCGACACATCCGCACAAATCAGGTGACCCGAAGATTCTCCACCAAGTAACCAGTTTCGCTCGAGCATGGCTTCTTTGACATAGCGATCGCCGACTTGCGCCCTGAAAAACTCGAGGCCGAGGGCTTTTAAGCCCTGCTCCAACCCCAGATTGGACATCAAGGTACCCACTACACCCGCATCATGGCAACCTCTGAGCTGTCTCGACCTAGCCAAGATATAGAGCAACTGATCGCCATCGACTTCTGCGCCTTGTTCATCGACAAAGAGCACCCGATCACCATCACCGTCGAAGGCGATACCCAAATCGGCCTGAGTTTGTCGAACTTGTGACACCAAGGTGCTCATATCAGTCGAACCCACACCGGCATTGATATTGAAGCCGTTGGGCTCTGCACCGATAGTGATTACCGTCGCACCAAGCTCAGTGAACACAGCGGGAGCGACTTGATAAGTTGCTCCGTTGGCGCAATCCACGACGATGGTCAAACCGTCGAGGCTAAATCCACGAGGTACCGAGGACTTACAGTACTCGATATAGCGCCCCGCCGCGTCGTCGATACGCGCCACTTTGCCAAGCGCACTTGAACCCGAGGTGACCAATGGACGATCAATCATCGCCTCGATTCTGAATTCCATCTCGTCGCTTAGCTTTGCGCCATCGTGGCCAAAAAACTTGATGCCGTTATCTTGGAAAGGGTTGTGCGATGCGCTGATCACAATTCCTGCGGTTGCGTTCAGCGTTTGCGTCATGACCGAAATCGCAGGTGTCGGCATCGGCCCAAGTAACCTAACATCTACTCCCGCTGCGACCAAGCCCGCTTCTAATGCAGACTCGAACATATATCCCGATACTCGGGTATCTTTTCCAATAACGACGAGGGCCCGCTGTTTGGTTGCCTGTTCTGCAAACACTTTGCCAGCGGCCCAGCCCAATTTGAGCATAAAATCAGGCGTAATCGGATCGATACCGACCTCTCCCCGAATACCATCTGTCCCAAAGTAGCGTTTTTTCATTATTCTTCCCTCAGGGCTTTGATCACACTCACGGCATCCATAGTCTCTGCCACATCATGGGTTCTAATCACGTGAACACCTTGCGTTAAAGCCCATGTTGCGAAAGCAATGCCACCAGGTACTCGGTCGTTGACCTCGCGCCCTGTGATCGCGCCAATCATTGATTTGCGAGACACTCCAATTAAAACGGGATGAGACAAAGCAATGAACCGCCTCAGATCTCGCATTAACTGCGTATTATGCGCCAAAGATTTTCCAAACCCAAATCCGGGGTCAATCCATAAGCGGCTTTGAGGAATACCCGATGCCTGACACACCGCGAGCCGATCTTGCAAAAACTGAACGACCTCATCGGTGACCGAATCATAGCGAGGGCTCTGCTGCATCGACATTGGCTCGCCCTGCATATGCATCAAACAAATACTTAACTCTGTTGCGGCTGCGGCCTGCACAGCCCCTGGGCGTTGCAGCGCCCTCACATCATTAATGATGTGAGCACCCGCCTTGGCACCCTCGGTCATAACACTTGGAGAGGAGGTATCAATCGATAGGGCGACGTCGAGTTGCTTGCTGACTCGTTCAACCAGAGGAATCACTCTATCGAGCTCCTCTTGCTGGCTTATAGGTACAGCACCGGGACGGGTACTCTCTCCGCCGATGTCGATGATACTGGCGCCATTCGCCACCATTTCAGCGCAACGGTCAAATGCACGATCGAGATTGAGACGAGCGTCAGTAAATAAAGTGCCGCCATCTGAAAATGAGTCAGGCGTGGTATTTACCACGCCCATAACAGCCGGGAAAGATAGGATTCGCCCCTGCACTATCGCGTGCGGGGGCATGAGAGGGAATATCACGACACTCAGTGCTCGCTAGCAGGGCCTCCGATGGGCGAAGCAGAGTCCGCTGCTTTGGACTCGGATCCATTAGACGCCCCGCCACCGCCAGAGGATGAGTCACCCCAATCTTTTGGTTCACGGACTTCTCTACCCGCCATGATGTCGTCGATCTGATCAGAATCGATCGTTTCGTAATGCATCAGCGCATCGGCCATGCTGTGCAACTTATCGACATTCTCTTCCAAAATCTTCTGCGCGGTCGCATAACACTCATCAATAATTGATCGGACCTCTTGATCAATCAGCTTCGCGGTATCACTCGATAAACTCTTCTGGTATTGACCTGCCGTGCGCCCTAAGAAGACTTCTTCTTCCGCCTCGTCATACATCAACGGACCCAGTTTCTCAGATAAGCCCCACTGAGTGACCATCTTTCGGGCCATCTGTGTCGCTCTCTGGATGTCGTTCGAAGCACCCGTGGTGACACCATCTTTACCGAGCGTCATCTCTTCTGCAATTCGACCACCGAACAAACTACAGATCGAGCTAATAATGAACCTTCTGCTGTGGCTATAACGATCTTCCTCAGGCAAAAACATGGTCACGCCAAGCGCCCTACCGCGAGGGATAATAGACACCTTATAGACTGGGTCATGCTCAGGGACAATTCTGCCCACGATAGCGTGGCCCGCTTCATGGTATGCCGTATTGCGCTTTTCGGCTTCTGACATCACCATTGATTTGCGCTCTGCACCCATCATGATCTTATCTTTCGCCAACTCGAACTGCTGCATACCCACCTTGCGCACTCCAGCACGTGCCGCAAACAAAGCGGCCTCGTTAACCAAGTTGGCAAGGTCGGCACCCGAGAACCCAGGTGTTCCACGCGCGATTTTTGAGGGCTCAACATCTTCACGCAAAGGGACTTTGCGCATGTGCACTTTCAGAATCTGCTCTCGACCGCGAATATCGGGCAGACCAACAACGACTTGTCGATCGAAACGGCCTGGTCGCAGCAGCGCTGGATCTAGAACGTCTGGTCGGTTGGTTGCGGCGATCACAATGACGCCATCATTCACTTCGAAGCCATCCATTTCGACCAGCAGTTGGTTCAGGGTCTGCTCACGCTCATCGTGACCACCGCCCATGCCTGCGCCACGATGACGCCCAACCGCATCGATCTCGTCGATGAAGATGATACAAGGCGCCTGCTTTTTGGCTTGCTCGAACATATCTCGAACCCGCGACGCACCAACACCGACAAACATCTCGACGAAATCAGAACCTGAAATCGAGAAGAAAGGGACTTTAGCTTCTCCGGCGATGGCTTTAGCGAGCAGAGTCTTACCTGTACCCGGCTGACCTGCCATCAAAACACCACGTGGGATTCGTCCGCCTAACTTTTGGAAGCGCGAGGGGTCTCTTAAAAATTCAACCAACTCTTGAACGTCTTCTTTCGCTTCGTCCACACCCGCAACGTCAGCAAAAGTCGTGGTAATTTGATCTTCACCTAACAAGCGCGCCTTACTTTTCCCGAAGCTCATAGGGCCACCGCGGCCACCGCCGCCGCCCTGCATTTGGCGCATAAAAAACATGAAGACAGCAATGATGATAAGAATCGGGAAGCTCGCGACGAGCAGCTGCATCCAGATGCTTTGTTGCTCTGGTTTTTTACCTTCGACGGTAACTTGGTGTTCCAACATGTCGTCCATAAGTCGAGGGTCTTCGATCATGGGTCGCACTGTTTCAAAGCGCGAGCCGTCGAAGCGCTCAGCATTGATGGTGAGACCGTCGACCAGAACACTGCGAACCCGATCGTTTTTGACCTCGGAAATAAAGTCTGAGTAACCCACCTGCTCAGTTGGCTGCTGCATACTGAAGTTATTGAAGATGGACATCAACACGGCGGCAATCACCAGCCACAGCAGCAAGTTCCTGGTTACATTGTTCACGAAGCTACCTCTCTTGCCGCTCGTCTTTTGTTGCGGCGTCTATGTCGGCTCTACGCCGAACCGTTAGGGTTCTGTCTACTACATCACGCTTTATACAGCGAGTATAACTGCTTGGCTCACTTTTGGCAGGACGATGCGTCAAATTGTAGCGTAAACCTGACCTCGGTCACGTTCCGCCTTCCGGCCTCGTTAACGCCTTACCAGTATGATATGGGGGCTCGAAGCAAAAAAATCAACTGGGGTTGAAGCCTTTCGCCACCAGATACACCTCACGTGAGCGGGGTCTCGACGCTTCCGGCTTGCGGGTCACAACAGACTCATAGTTGGATTTTAGGGTTCGAAACACGTCATCAAAGCCCTCACCCTGAAACACCTTGGCGATAAAAGTTCCCTTTGGCGCCAGTACTTTGGATGCCATATCGACGGCAAGCTCAACGAGGTACATCGCTCTGGGCTGATCGACTGCGGGCAAACCACTAAAGTTTGGCGCCATGTCAGACATCACCAGATCCACTGGCTGATCGCCAATACAGGTCAGGAGGTCCTGAAATACCGAATCCTCGGTAAAGTCACCCTGGATAAACTCAACATCTTCAAGCGTATCCATGGCCAGAATATCAGTCGCTATTGTGCGCCCTTTGTGCCCCACAATACGGGATGCCACCTGAGACCAGCCGCCGGGGGCCGAGCCCAAATCAACCACGGTCATGCCGGATCTCAATAATCGATCTCTCTCATTCAGCTCGATTAGCTTATAACAGGCGCGGGATCGATAACCTTCTTTCAGCGCACGCTGAACGTAAGGATCATCTCGATGCTCTTTCATCCACGCTTTACTTGAGGATTTTTTTTTCGCCATGCCCGCCTTCAAATCATTTAATTGCTGTCAAGACCTGTGTATCATCCGCGACCCGTGATCAAAGACTGAACACCATGAAAAACATCGATAAACGACATTACAAAGCTATCGGCCACAAACTCAAGCCGGTTGTTACGATCGCAGGTGCTGGTCTTACCGACAACATCATGGCTGAACTTGATCGCGCACTCAATGATCACGAACTCATCAAGATCAAGTGCAATGGTATTGAACGAGACAGCAAGGCTGAGTTAATTGCTACCGTGTGCTCCGCGCTCAAAGCTGAAGCTGTGCAATCTATCGGTGGAACAGCGCTGTTACTGCGTAAAAGCGCCAAAGCCAACCCGAAACTGTCCAACTTAATAAGACCTTTGTAACTCACCCGCTATGGGTCGTGGCGCACCTGATCGATTTCATACTCGACATCCCCGCTGGGCGCCTTAACGGTGACTACATCACCCTCTTCTTTGCCGATGAGTGCACGTGAAATTGGAGAGCTGATCGAGATACGATTCCTCTTTATATCAGCTTCATCATCGCCAACGATTCGGTAGGTGACTGCCTGATCGTTGTCTAAGTTGATCAAATCGACTGTGGTACCAAAAATCACTTTGCCCGTGTGGGGGATCGTGGTGACGTCGATCACCTGCGCATAAGAGAGCTTTGACTCGATCTCCATGATGCGCCCTTCCGTGAAACTCTGCTGCTCTCGCGCTGCGTGATACTCGGCATTCTCTTTCAAATCGCCGTGCTCTCGAGCATCCGCAATCGCCTGAATAATGCGCGGCCGATCTTGCTTGCGCAAGCGCTCTAGCTCTTCTCTGAGAGCAAGCTCACCCGCCTTGGTCATTGGTACTTTATTCATGCTCGCAAGCCTCCATGTAAGTCTTGCAGACGGCGTACCTGCTTGTCGTCTTCTTGCATCAACGTCATACAGACCGCCTCAGCACCTGCTAAGGTAGTGGTATAAAAAACCCGATGAGCCTCTGCACTGGCTCGTATCGGCGCTGAATCTAGGATAGCACGACGGCCCTCGGTGGTATTAATAATCAAACTCGCCCGATCATTCTTAATAAAATCGACAATATGTGGCCTGCCCTCACTCACCTTGTTGACGCGTTCAACGGTTAG
>OBPT01000649.1_pt1 | contig 9935 bp, 2 predicted proteins | sample 1534671 | NCBI WGS metagenome assembly OBPT01 (sample SAMEA3275494, study PRJEB22092) | marine metagenome | biome: ENVO:00000447 marine biome; feature: ENVO:00002042 Surface water; material: ENVO:00002010 seawater | collected 2014-06-21T11:00:00+00 | depth 1 m | reverse complement strand
CATCACGGCATGCACCGCAGGTTTCGTTACCGTCGTCGAATCCGTAACGCCCCCAAGCCGCCAGTATAACCCACAATCAATGGGTTCTCTGCTGGTCAAAAGTCGCAGGGTAGGCCCCCAACGCAGCAGCAAAGGGCGCAACAGCCTACTTAGCCCAGTCATAAGGCCGTCTTAACCGGCCACAATGCAGGCAGAGCCACGCCTGTGAGTTGCATTGGGCGTGGTTTTTGTCACACCATGGGCCACAGCATCTGCCATACCGGCCCTGTCATATGACGCCCGCCATATCACCCTACAGTTGAGATCACCCCCATGACGAACCGTTTACGCCGCGCACCCCTCTGGGCAACCTTCTGTGCATTCCTCTGTGCATCCCTCTGTGTAGTGTCAGGCCTGTTGGCCCTCACGGCCGTCGCAGACGAGCCTGCCCCCACGCTCGAGAGCGTGATCAATACCTATCGAGCGGATGTGCTGCTCGAGTCGGACGGCAGTGTTGAGAACAGTCCGCTGTTTATGACCCAGGCGGAGCGCCGGTTGGCCTTTGCGCATTTCGATCAGTTGTACCCCACGGCAACGGTGGCGGCGAGTGGCGTGGGCGAGCCCTTACCGGCAACGCCTGCTGATCTCACCGCCATACCCTTTTCTGCCAATGAGGCGTCCCACACCCTGGGCGATTGGTTGCACAACCAGCAGTTGATGGGGCTCATCGTGGTCAAAGACGGTGCGGTACTGATGGAGCACTACGCGCCAGATCACGCCATCGACAGCCGCTGGGTGACCTTCTCGGTCACCAAGTCGGTCACGTCACTGTTGATTGGCGCCGCCATTCACGACGGCTATATCGACAGCGTCGACGACCCCATTGTGAAATACCTGCCGCGTTTGGCGGGTTCAGAGTATGGCCGCTCACGGGTGAGCGATATCTTGCAAATGTCCTCAGGGATTGCCTGGAACGAAGACTACGAGGACCCCGAATCGGATGTGGCCCGAGCGGCCGCGCTCAATGGCGTGGCGCTGACCAACTACCTTGCCGCACTGCCGCGGGTCGCGGCACCCGGCGATCGGTTTAACTACAACACCGCCGAGAGCAACTTGGTGGGCGAGGTGTTGCGCTCTGCCATTGGCATGAACGCCGCACCGTATTTGAGCCAAAAGATCTGGCAGCCCATGGGCATGGAGTACGACGCCACGTGGCTGCTCTCCTTGCCGAGCGATCGAGAAACCGGTGGCTGCTGTATCAGTGCAACCCTGCGTGACTATGCCCGGCTGGGCTTATTGGCGCTGGCCGATGGCGTGCTGCCAGACGGCACGCGGGTGGTCCCCGAAGGGTGGATGGCCGCCAGTACGACCCCCTCAAAAGGCTACGAGGGCTATGGCTATAAGTGGTGGTTGTATGGCGACGGGCGCTATGGCGCGCGCGGTGTCTTTGGGCAGGCGATCTTTGTCGACACCGCGGCTAATCTGGTGGTTGCGGCTCACAGTAATGGTCAGACCGCCTCAGAGAGTGACCACAATCGTGAGCTGGATGCGGCCCTAGAAGCCATCAGTGATTTTTTCCGCGCAAGCCAGTGAGTTCAGGTCAAGCTGAGCAAATCTGAGGGTAAAAAAAAGCCAGCGACCGTCGGAGTGAGTTCGGGCGCTGGCTGGGGGTAGGCGTGCCTACCTAGGAGTCATCTCTCTTTACACGGTCACTGCGTTACCACGGAAGATCTTCGACAAGTACCGGCTCTCACTGGGTGAGGGCGCCGGCACCGCACACTGCAGGACCGCGTGCACCAGCCGTATCATCTCTTCTGCCAGCTCCTGATCATTAGAGGGCTCTTCGGTATGCGCCCGCCGTGTGAGCTGTACCTGGTTGACCGCAGGTACTGTGGGCAAGCGTTCGCCCTCTACGCCTAAGGTCACCGTAAAGGCGTGCAGCGAGTTTTTAACAAACAGCGCCAAGGCAAATTCTTCACGGGTTGAGGCCAGAGAGGTGTCGGGCGTTAACAAGACGATCTGACTGTTGGGCACCAACGCTGCTACCCGCGCGACCCTAAAGTGATGGGTCAGCTGGTCATTCACGAGATCCCGAAACTGCTGATCACTCAGCACGCGATCCCAGGTCTTGTGCCGCTCACCCGCTAGGGCGTTGAGTGGCAGTCGTTCAAACGGACTACTCACGATAATATCGAAGCCACCTTCTTCGCGCAGAATATGATCCAGCGCGCCTTCAATATCATCTCCAATACAGCGCACATCGAACGCCACGGAATCCGTGGCGTCGATGGCGTGTAAAAGCTCACGTACGCTGTCCTCTGTACGGGTCAGTACCGTGAGCGCTGCGACATCCTGCCCCACAAAACCATTGCCGATCGCCGCTAGCTCTTTTCGCATACTGTCGCCCACCATGACCACGCGCTTACCCTGAAGCTTGTCCAGGTCGGTCTGGCTGGGCGCCAGCAGCAATTCGCCCTCAGTCACGGATCGATCAAACTTGAGTCCGCCTGAGGGATGAAACGTCTCGCCGCTGACAATGTCGTCGGCGAGGTGAAAAACAGTCGAGAGGCCCACTTGCTCATCGGTGGGCATTTTGTGCAGGTGGAGTCGATTCAAAATACCCGACTCGATTTGCGAGGCCGATTTTTGTGTTTCGGCGAGTTCAAAGAACGGTTCGGGTGCGTCGACAAACTGCGCCATAAACGTCGAGCGGTGTTCTGCGGTGATGACACCCCCGTGAACCAACCGGTCGATGAGCTTCTGGGCAATACCTTGATGCATCAGATACTGCGACGAATGGCCCGCGCCACCGGAGTCGGTCACCGATACCAGTAGCCGAGTAAGGGCATTAGGTAACTCGGCCGCGCCGGTGATCTCTGAAATCACATTGGCCGACAAGGCCAAAATGGTCTCGGGAGTGAGCCCGTCTTGCAAGCCACTCAGAATCGCCTTGTGGACCTGGTTCAGTCGTTTGTTTTCCAACACCAGCCGGCCGCGTCGATCAAACAGGCCCGGTGCATCACCGAGGCCTCTCAGGCGAGCGCCGTCGACGGGTCCGGGTGCGAGTGCGTTGATCTGGATCTCAGGTCCGAGGTGTCGAGACAAAATCTCGGCGAGCACGCGCTGCCCCGCCTTGGAGACGGCATAATCGCCGCGATTGGGGTAGGCCACCGCCACGTATTTTTCGCCGCCAAAGTAGCTCGACACGTTGAGAATAGAGCCCTTGCCCTTGTCTTTCATGACCGGCCCAAACTTACGAATCAGCGAATAGTTGGAGATCAGATTCGCCTCCATGGTGCGGTTCCAGTCCGACAGCGACATGTCGACCACCATCTCTTCGGCACCCGAGATGCCGGCGTTGTTGATTAAGAAATCCACGCTGCCGAACAATTCCATCGCACGCTCGTACAGTGCTTCTAAGGCTGCCGGGTCACCGACGTCGATATCTGCCATGGTGGTCACGCGGGTTTCAGGGTGCGGGTAACCAATACCGCGCAGTTCTTCCACGATCTCGTCACGTGCCTCTTCTAACTTGGCTTTACTCCGCGCGCTCAGGAGCACGCGACAGCCGGCAATCGCCAGGTAGCGTCCCAGTTGTAAACCAATGCCAAGGCTGCCGCCGGTAATGACGGCGTTTTTGCCCTTATGCAGACCGGGTAATACCCGCATCAGGGGGGTTGGCATAGAGGCTTTGCCGGTTGCCCGCTGGATGCTTTTAGGAATCCACAGATTGATGGGGTCCATCTGGCGCACCCGGTTGGTGAGGGTTGCCGCCCAGTCAGCCGCAAAGGGCAGGTTGTCTTTGTCTTCACTGTCGTAGCGCACTAACTGATTGGGGCGCACTGCCCATTCGAGGTCGCCCGCGGTTTGCAGCGTGGCATCTTCGTGGCGCCAACCTCGTATTAAGGCCTCAATCGACGCGCGAATCACCTCGTTGAGGAGATTGCCCTGGCCGTCACTGCCGTTCGTGGCGTAGGTGATGGCGGGGGGCTCACATTTACCAAACCAGCGCGTGAGATTACTCGCCAACATACTGGCAAAGGCAACCGGTGCCACGACTTCGTCACGAACAAAGTTTTCGACATCTTCGTCGGTGGCACCACTGAGTGAGTAGCCATAGTGACCGTTAGGTTTGCGCGGCAGCACAATAACCCCATCGAGCCGGCCAAAGTGATCGTCAATAAATTGCATGGTGCGGTCTACCGACTCACGACGCAGTGGGTCGAGGTGAGACAGCTGAATTTCATCGAGGCCCTGAGCCTGAATGTGCGAGCGGGCGTAGCCCACCGACTCCAGCGAGCGAAACGCCAGCAGCACATGAGCGCCGCTCTTGAGTTGTCGCTCCGCATAGGTCAAGGCTTCTTCATGATCAGAGCCACCCAAAATCAACACCACGTTATCGGTGAGATCCTCAAGGCGTTTATCCGGCCAAGAGACCAGTTGCGAACGGCTTTGCGCCGGCACCTGCATGCCATTGGTCACCTCAACGTGGTGCCCGGATACCGCTGCCGATTCTTCCGAGGCCAGCCATACGATCCCATTCGCCACATCGGTGGGGGTGGGGTAGCGATACGCTAACCCGTCTTCACCGGTACGCGTGGTGATCATGAGGTCGCGGAATTCTTGGCTGGTGCTGCCCGGGGCAATGTTTTGCAACTCGTCCATGCGGGCAAAGACCGTATCAATCCGCTCAGACTCAATCGGGCCCGGAAACAGCGTATTCACCCGGATACCCTGCTTTTCGCCGAGCTCAAGGGCCAGCCCTTTGCCCAGTGCGTTCAAACCAGACTTGGGCACGACATAAGGAATACGCCCGTAGTAGTGCGTGCGCGAGAAGATCGTCGACACGTTGACGATCGTGCCGCCATCGCTGAGATGGGAGGCGGCCGCTCTGGCCATATTCCACGGCGCGCCCAGGAGGTTCATAGCCGAATCGAACATGGTCTGGTCCGACTCAGCCGCGCGCATCTCAACATCGGTAAAGGGAATATCTCGCAGCGTATATTTGGGACCGGCTGCCCCTGCGTTGTTAACCAAGACATCGAGCTTGCCAAAGGTGCCAACGGCGCGCGCGACAATCTCGCGACAGACATTGGGGTCGGCACAGTCACCGACAATCGTGGTGATGTTCGCAGCGTCAAAACCCTCTTCCGAGAGCTCTTCGACAAAACCATCGAGCTTGGTTTGGTCGCGGCCGGTCATGGTGACTTTGGCACCCTCGCGGAGTAATTGCCGAGAAATGTAGCGACCAATAGAGCCCGCCGCCCCGGTGAGGATCACCGATTTATTCTCGAGTCGACTCCCGGAGAGCGATTGCGAAGCGGCGTTTGCTAGGTTAGACATATCGTTCATCGAAGAGCTCCGGCTGATCCAGTTTCAACTTTGGTAATAACTTCTCCGCGCTCGGCCGCATCCCTCAGCGCCCATGCTCGGTAAAGTTCATCTCGCGTTTTCAGTCCCATTCGCGGCAGCGCATGGGTGACCACATAATTAGCCCCGCCGTGCCGGTTCTCCCACATTGCCTGGTGAATATCGGCAATGTCTTCGACCGGCCGCGCGATGGGCGGCAATACGTCAATCTGACCCGCGGCAATTCGCTCCTGCATTTCAGCAAACTCGCGTGCCGTATTGAGGTGGGTGCCCCGAATCTCAGCGCTGGGCATCAAAATACGACGCTGTCGCATCCACACCTGTGGTGCATAAAAGGTAAAGCGCTGACCGCTCAACTCCTCGGCGTACACCACCTTGCCCACGTTGGGTTTGACCAGTGAGGTGGCCAGTGCAAGGCCATCCCGGCCCGCGCGTTCAAAGACAATATCGGGCAAGCCGCGCTTGTCGAGGGTATTGCGCAGAAACGGCGCAATCGCCGAGCCGATGGGCTTGAGGGTGCGATCTGAAAACAGCCGCACGGCCTCTTTAAATGCCTGAGACTCGGTAAAGGGGTTCGGCATGGCCGCAAATGGTCCCGGTGGATCAAAGTCATCCCCAAGCCGCCGCTCAATCTCTTCCAAGCTAACCACGCCTTTCACTTGTGCTCCGAAGCCCAGCGAGTTCACAAACTCTCGCTGTGGCACCGTGTCGACCAGCACCGCAATTTGCGCGCCGCGCTGGCACCCGACCTCGATCGCCTCAATGGCCACACGATCGACAATGCCATCGTCTGCACCGGGGCCATACACGATCAGCAAGCTTTGGCCCGCACGTAACCCGGCGCGAGTGAACATCTCCGCGGGGCTGGACTCACCTTTTTTACCCATAAAGGTAAAGCGGTAGCCCGAGGAGGCACCGTAAAAGGTCAGCACGCCGCCCTCACCGAGGGTTTGAAACGTTCGCGGAAACGCGGTTTCACCCGCGTGGGACACGGCGTAATTCAAATCACCGCCGGCCGCGGCGTTCGCGGCTTCGACAAAGTCGACGCCGGCGTCTTCCCAGGCTGCCCATTGCGATGGGTCATCAGGCACTGGGGTAAAGGCCGCTGCCCACTTAGGATCTTTTCGATCGACGGCAGCGCCGCCGACGGCTTCGACCCGCTCGGCGCGCTCGGCACTTGAGACCATGCCCGCCACACTCAGACCGCTGCTAACGGCGCTGCGTAAGCAGTCGTAGCCCGTGCCGGTCGAGGCGCCTTCGACGAACAAGCGCTTGCCCGGTTCAATATCGAGGGTGTGATACAAGGCGCGGTGAATGGTGCCCAGCGTGAGTCCGTAGGAGCCCGCTTCCTCAATGCTGAGGCTGGGTAGCTTCGGATGCAGTTGAGGCCCTTGCACCGTGAGGAACTGGGCGTGGCTGCCGTCGTTGCGCTCATAGCCCTGAATACGAAAATCAGCGGCCATGGGGTCGAGACCCTGATCGGGCGAGAGTAGCTCGCTTTGTCCCGAGTACACGGTGCAAAGATCACCGACCGTTAAACGGCCTTCTGCAATCAACTCACTGCCCAAGCGCACGATCATGGCGACGCCGCCTGAGCCGGTGACCTGCACATCGGCATCACGGGCATCAAAGGGGGATACGGGAATCCCGGTGATCGCCCAGATATCGTTAAAGTTCATCTCCGAGGCCAGCACGTAAACCAGTGCCTCGTTGGGCTCTGGATCGGGAGTCTCAAAGATCAGTTTGATTTCAGCGTCGACCGGGTCACCGTGTGCGGGCTTGCCATCCACATTTGATTTGGGCACGCCATAACCATATTGATACTGTGGCACCGGGGTCACACCGGGGAAAAAGCTGGCGCCCATGGGCAGTAAATCGCCGGCCTCGAGTAACGCGGTGACGGCTTCGCCCGCGGCATCGGGTGCCACATCGGTGTGGCGGGTGGGCAGGGGAGCACTGCGCTTTTCAAGGAAAGCAGTAATGCCCTCTGGCCCCGATTCTGGGTCACAGACCGCTTCGGCAAACAGTTCGGCCTCGCGGAGCAGACCAGCAGATTGACCCTGACTCGCCCCCGTTGCGACCGCTTCTAGCACGCGGTCGACGCATTTGCCTCGACCACTGGCTCTAATTTGCGCCAGCGACTGACTCAAAGCCGGTTGTTCTAAGAGGGCCTCAGAGTAGGGGATGCCTTGGTCCTTTTCCGCCAAGGCTTTTTGATGCTCGGCCTGTGCGGCAGCGAGTGGCCCCTCGTTGTTAAAGTGGGCGCGCAATCGGGCCATGGCAATTTCTACCGAGGAGGCACCTGCTTCGGTGACCACCTCATCGACCAAGCCGCAGGCCAGTGCTTCAGGCGTCGAAATATTGCGGCCGCTGACCATCAGGCGAACGGCTTCAGCCATGCCGGCCTCGCCCTGACGGCGATACAGCTTGCGCACCAAACGCTGTGTGCCGCCATAACCGGGTAGCAAGTTGAGGTTAATTTCGGGCTGTCCAAACTGCGCATGCTGCGCCGCGATGACATAGGAGCAGGCCAACACCAACTCGTTGCCGCCGCCCAGTGCGGGGCCATTGACCGCTGCGATCACGGGTTTGCCGAGTTGCTCAAGCGCAGCGAAAGCAGCTTGCGCGGTGTTAGGCGGGGTGCGCGCCGATTCGATGTCGCCGGCTTCACCGACTTCTAAGAGCTCCTTAACGTCAGCACCCGCGACAAAAGCGCCGCGTGCGCCAGTAATGACGACGGCATCAATGTCGTCTTGGTGCTCCAGCTGTTGAACAACGGTATGCAGTTCATCCAATGTTCGCTCGTTGAGCGCGTTCACTGGGGGGTGCGTGATCACCAACAGCGCGACCTTGTGGTCGTCATCGAGGCGGTGGGTTTCGACACGGATATAGCGCCAGGTCTGGATGATCTGTCGTGCCTCTGCGAGTCGGCCAAAGTCGCGCCACTGTGCAACAGCGCCTTGAATCTCTTCTACCGATTCGGGGTTACGGAGTGTGGAAAGATCGCCCAAGGGTTGATCGAGCAAGATGGCGCGCAAGGTGCGGCGCATGTACTTACCCGAGCGCGTTTCAGGGAACGCAGAGACCACCAAAAAATCGGACGGCACGGCGGTGGCGCCTTTTTCGGTGCGGACCAAATTCTGCAGTCGGGTCAGATCTTCATCGGATAATTTTCTGCCGGCTGCGGCCATGAGAAACGCAATCGGTGTCTCTCCTTTTTCGTCATGGGGGGCGCCCACGACGACCACATTACCGACTGGAGAATCTTGCCGGAGTGTCTTGTCGCGCAGGATCGCGCCTTCGATTTCTTCGGTACCAATGCGGTGTCCTGAAACGTTAATCACATCATCTGAGCGACCATGTAACGTGAAGGCACCCTCATCGCCACAGCGAGCAAAATCGCCCTGGGTATAGGTGAGTTCGCCTTCCCAGCGTTGAAAATAGGCCTCGCTGAATCGCGCCAGATCGCCACGCCATTCGCTGCTGCCTAAGTTGTCGCCATCACCCCAGAGGGTTCTCGCGAGATACGGGTAGGGCTGGGTAATGACCAGCTCACCCTTCTCACCGGCCTCTGCTTCGCGCCATTGGCTAACCGCGCCTGTATCCGTGGTGGCTTCGGCAACACGCACCTGCGCTTGGATCCACGGTAGCGGCCATGTTTTGGCATCTGCCTCAAGGGGTTTGAAGTCGCCCCAAGGACAAGAGAACACAATACCGCCATGCTCGGTGGCCCAGTAGGAGTTAATGTAGTGCGAACAAATATTGTCCATCGCAAACTGTTGCACCGTGGGGGATACCGGCTCTGCGCAAAAGGTGCCCACTTTGAGTGACGACATATCGTAGCGAGACATCTCTTGTGTACTCGCGGGGTCGGTCATGACCGCCTTTAAAAACGTGGATCCCGCCTTAAAAATGGTGACGTTGTTGCGCTCGATAATCGAGGCAAAGCGACCCGCATGCGGAAACAGCGGCGAACCTTCAGCGATCATGGTCGACATGCCAAAGGCGAGGGGCGCAGCAATTAAGTAGGACTGCCCGGTAATCCAACCGGGATCGCCTATCACATAGAGACAGTCGTCTTGGTTGGCATTAAAGACAGTTCGCAGGGTATGGGTGATACCCGAGAGCCAGCCGCCATGGGTGTGGACCACGCCCTTTGGTTTGCCAGTTGAGCCCGAGGTATAAATGATGAAGAGCGGCCAGTTGGCCTCGACGGGCACTGCCGCCGCATGGGGTCCCACAGCCTGCCAAAGGGCGGTGTCGTCCAAGGCGTAGAGGGCAGCGCGATCGGCAACCCCGGCGTCAGCCAGCAAGTCGGTTTCGACTTGCGCCACAAGGTCTGGAGACCAGAAGTCCCGGGCATGCTCGACAATATCGTTGCCGGTGTAGCGTATGACAATGACGTGGGTCACGGCGTGTCCCACATTGGCGAGTTCGCTGGCCACGGTGGTGCGTAATTCGGCGATCACTTCGGGGGCGGTGCCGCGTTCGCGTTCGAGTGCCAGACCCAGCTCGCGCATCACGTCGGCACGCTCGAGCGTGATTTCGCCGGCAATGGCCTCTGAGACCTGCGCTTCTAATCGCTC
>OBPT01000644.1_pt1 | contig 9952 bp, 8 predicted proteins | sample 1534671 | NCBI WGS metagenome assembly OBPT01 (sample SAMEA3275494, study PRJEB22092) | marine metagenome | biome: ENVO:00000447 marine biome; feature: ENVO:00002042 Surface water; material: ENVO:00002010 seawater | collected 2014-06-21T11:00:00+00 | depth 1 m | reverse complement strand
AGAGAAATCTGCTTGGTCGGGAGCGAACCCCTGCTCGGGCCCATGCTCACAGAGCCTGCGGCAACGAGCGTAGAGGGGATGCCCGCAAACACGTAGCTGTCGAAGGGCAGTGAGCGCGCCAAGGCCACCCGACTCCACCAAAGCAAGCGGCCAATTAGCAGGACTAAGAGTGTGAGCAAGAGTAATGAGCCAAGCAGGCCAGTTTCCTCGGCCCAAATAGAGAACACGAAATCGGTGTGGGCTTCGGGCAAGTAAAAGAGTTTCTGGACGGACTGACCCAAACCTGCACCGATCACGTCACCGCGACCAAAGGCGATCAGTGACTGTGTAAGCTGAAAGCTGCTATCAAACGGATCTGCCCAAGGATCTTGATAGCTCAGGAAGCGCTTGAGTCGATAAGGTGCGGCGATCACCATGACGATGGCAATGCCAACCAAGCCCGTTGCAACAACAAAGAATTGAGAAAGCCGGACACCGGCAAGGAACAACATGCCAAGAGCTGTCCCACAAACAATCACAGTGGCGCCAAAATCGGGCTCAAAAAGAAGAAGTATACTGAGTCCACCCACGATAAATAGCGGCTTCAAAAACCCCATCCATGATTCGCGAATCTCGTCTTGTCGTCGCTGCAGATAAGAGGCCAAAAATAGAATCAAAGCAGCTTTGGCAGTTTCGGAAGGCTGCAAGTTGATCGGTCCGAGAGGAATCCAGCGCTGCGCGCCATTCACTTCACGTCCAACGCCCGGTACTAGCACCAACAGCAGCAGAGCAACCGCCAGTAACAACCATATCCAACTGCTTAAGTTCCACAGTTTTGTTGGCACTCGATACGCGACGCAGGCGCCTATGATGGCAATCAGAAGGTAGGCAGCATGCTTAGACGCATGATACCAGCGCCAGCCATAGCGACTTTCTGCGTAATCAATAGAGGCGCTTGCTATCGCCAGGAAGCCAATACTGCACAGAATAGCGACCACAATAACCAGCCACAGATCGAGGTTTTGCGATGTCACCGAAGATCGATTGACGAGAGTGTTCATCGAGCGCCTCCCGTAGTATCGATGACCAATTGCTTAAAGCGATTGCCGCGTTGTCGATAATCCTGAAATTGGTCTAGGCTCGCGCAGGCGGGCGACAGTACCACTCGATCACCACTCACAGCTTGAGATTGCGCTAAGGCAAAGGCTTGTTCTAAGGATTCAACTTGATCGACTGGGCAGCTAAATCCCACTTGAGCGAGTTCATGTGCGGCTTCACCGTAGGTGATGAGATACTTAACGTACTGATTCACGACGGGTCGCAAGCCGCCAAACTCCTGCCCTTTCGCTTGACCACCCAACAATAGGATGAGTGGCCCACTCAACCCCAAGCCCTCTATCGCAGCCTGAGTAGCGCCGACATTTGTGGCCTTAGAATCGTTGATATAGGTCACAGAGCCCGGTGCAGGAACCCGCTCACAGCGATGCTCTAAACCGTAAAATTCCGACAAGACTGAGACCATTGCGGGAGTGGTGGCGCCAAAGGTTGCCGCAATAGCACATGCGGCCATCGCATTGACGTGGTTATGACGCCCTTCAAGACCGATATCGCAGGTACCGATAATGCGTTGATCACCCCACCAAATAGCATCATCGAGAAGTTTATAATCAGCATCTCGATGTGCTTTGGTCGCGTATCGAGTGACCTTAACCGACGAATCGATCAGCGGCTGGGTCAACACATCATCATCGTTTAGTACCACTCGCTTCGCTTTGCGAAAGATTCGATGCTTGGCGGCATGATACGCAGCCATGGATCCATGCCGATCAAGATGATCCGCGGAAATATTGAGAACACTGGCAACCTCGAGGCCCAGATTACCCGCCCGCTCAAGCTGGAAGCTCGACATCTCGAGCACATAAACGTCGACTGAGTCGTCTATTAAGGTCAACGCTGCGGGGGATAGGTTTCCGCCCACCGCCACTTGATGGCCAGAGGCCGAGAGTATCTTAGCGACCAGCGTAGTGACCGTTGACTTCCCGTTGGAGCCGGTGATGCCGATCACAGGTGCGCTCACGCTTTCCATAAACAGGTCAAGATCGCCAAGAATCTCAGCACCTTCAGCGATCGCTTTCGCGACCATAGGATGATCAAGACGTACACCCGGACTGACTATCCATCGCACAGGCTGCATAAAGCACATATCCGGTACCTGCTGCTCGAACAGCGCCACCTCAGGATGCTGAGATGACAACCAACCACGATTGGGTGACTCGGAACGGGTATCGAACACGACCACGCGTTTGCCACGGTTAACAAGGTGATCAACGACCGACATGCCGGTCTCGCCAAGTCCTACGACAACGTGCAGAACATCTGAGGTAATGAGCTGACTCTGAGTGCGCGTATTCATTCCGTCACCTCAGCTTCAGGGTCGCGAGACCCACGAGTACCAGCATCACAGTGATGATCCAGAATCTCACGATGACTCGAGGCTCTGGCCACCCTTTCAACTCATAGTGGTGGTGAATGGGCGCCATCCTGAAAACCCGCTTACCCCTTAACTTGAATGAAGCGACCTGAATAATGACGGACAGTGTCTCTGCAACGAAAATACCGCCCATAATGAAGAAGACAATTTCATGCCGAGTAATTACTGCGACACAACCGAGTGCGGCACCCAAGGCGAGGGCGCCCACATCACCCATAAAGACCTGAGCTGGGTAGGTGTTGAACCACAAAAAGCCGAGCCCAGCACCCGCGATAGCCCCACAGAATACCGCCAGCTCGCCACTGCCAGGCACAAAGGGGATCAGGAGGTACTCGGCAAAATCTGGACGCCCCGTCAAATAGGCGATAATCCCAAGCGCAGATCCCACCATGACAGCCGGAAGAATAGCTAGCCCATCCAATCCATCCGTCAGGTTGACCGCATTACTGGCGCCGACGATGACGCAGTAAGAGAGCACGACGAAGCCCCAGCCCATTGGAATAATCCAATCTTTAAGGAAGGGAATATACAAGTTCTCCATGACCGCAATATCGCTATAGCTATAGAGATAAATCGCTGCAGTAAGACCGGCCAAGGACTGCCAGAAATATTTCCAACGGGGTGGTAGCCCTCTTGAATCCCGCTCAACCACTTTGCGATAGTCATCGACCCAGCCAATAGCGCCAAACGCGAGCGTCACTGCCAGAACTAGCCACACAAATTGATTGGAAAGATCGCCCCACAGCAGAGTGCTGATGGCAACTGAACTCAGTATTAAAACGCCACCCATCGTGGGCGTACCCGCTTTCACTAAGTGCGTTTGCGGGCCATCATCGCGAATGGCCTGCCCAACTTTTAGGCGATGTAGATAGCGAATGGTGCTGGGACCTGTGATTAGCGCAATTGCCAGCGCGGTGCCTGCCGCGAGAATACTGCGCAACGTGAGGTATCCGAACACATCGAATGCGGGCTCAAACTGGCTTAAATAGTCTGTCAACCAAACTAACACGCATCCTCCTGGCTCTGATCAATCAATCGAGTCACCAGACGATCTAGGCGCGCGCTGCGAGATGCCTTGACCAGGATCAAATCTGCCTCGCGGGTATCCCCAAGGCGCTCCATGATCTCTTCTGGCGAGGTAAAATAACGAATGCTTGCATGATCGGAAATGGGCCAGCTATTACCGCAAAGCCACAGCTCATTAATCCCAACAGCAAGCGCGTAATCGAGCACCTGTTGATGGTAGTTCGAGCTGTTATCCCCTAGCTCCGCCATCGGACCGAGTATCGCCAAAGTGCGTCCGGCTGTGAGTCCTAACGTATGCAATGCTTGCTGCATAGCCTCAGGATTAGCGTTATAGGTATCGTCAATGAGCTTTTGACCCCGAGTGGTTAGACGAGGCGTCATTCTTCCAGCAACGGGCTCAAAAGAGGCCAGGCGTTGAGCTACCGAGTCTAAACTCAACCCTAACTCGCACGCCGCCAGTGCGGCCGCAGCAATGTTGCCAGCGTTGTGCACGCCCAGTAAGGGCGCTTGAAAGGTCACCTCGTCACCGAATCCTGACAAGGTGAGTTTGATGCCATCAAAGCCCAAGTCGATCACGCTTAAAATTCGCATATCGGCGATCGGCGAGCTTCCAAAGGTCATTATCCTGCCATTAGCGCGCGCCACCCATTGATCTCGATAAGGACTTTCAGCCGGCATGATCGCAAGATCTGAGGCCTGCATATGATCAAAAATTTCGCCTTTTGTTTGAGCGATGGTCTCGATCGAACCGAAGGTTTCGATGTGCGCTGGCATCACCGCGGTCAGAATTCGAATCGCAGGTCGCACCATAGAACAGAGATAAGCAATATCGCCGCGTCGTCGCGCACCCATCTCAACCACGGCGTACTCGTCTTCTGGCGTGACGCCAAGCAAAGTGAGGGGTACACCAATCTCATTGTTATAATTGCCCTGCGTCGCGGCCGTGGGGCCGACAGCAGAGAGCAGATAAGCCAGCAGAGTTTTGACGGTGGTCTTACCGGCACTGCCGGTAATGCCGACAAAGTGCGCCGAGGATGACTGGCGCGCCGAGCGGCCCCACTCGCGCAAACTATCGAGACAATTTGTGACTTTAATCTGCGTGCCAGAAGCGCTGACCCAACGCTCGACTAGCGCTGCGACGGCGCCACGTTCAAACGCTTGTTCGACAAAGTCATGGCCATCGACCAGCTCACTCGTGAGCGCAATAAAAACGTCACCGGGCGCGGTAGTCCGGGAATCAAAGCTGATACCGGTGATCTGGCGCGTCTGCCCTCTTATTTCACCATCCAAGAGGTAAGCCAGTTGGTCGGCAGTCACATTCAGTCTCATACTCGAGCCCTCAATGACAGAGCCTGAGACGCCACCGAGTAATCACAGAATGGCAGAATACCATCAGCCATGACTTGTTCTTGCTCATGACCCTTACCTGCAATAACGACAGTGTCTCCGCTGCGAGCTTCGAGGACAGCCCGACTAATTGCTTCGGTACGATCCAAACAAACTGCGAAAGGCGTCATACCTTCAGAGACGATATCCGCAATGATTTTGGCTGGGGCCTCGGAACGTGGATTGTCGTTGGTGAGGATCGCATAGTCTGCAACCTCGGCCGCGGCTCTTCCCATCATTGGACGTTTCAGAGGATCTCGATCTCCGCCACAACCAAATACTATCCACAATTTGCCCTGAGTGAGTGGCCGCACAATGCTCAATACCGCTGCGATCGCATCTGGGGTATGTGCGTAGTCAATAAACACGGCGATGTCATGCGCTCCCTCAACTTGCTGAAGACGCCCGGGAACACCCTGGACTTGGGACGCCACTCGGCTCAGCTCAACAAGCTCAAAACCCTGTGAAAGCAAAACCAACAGCGCGGCAACCAAGTTTCGAACATAAAACTCGCCGACCAAAGAAGTCGTAAAATTAGCATCACCCCAAGGACTTGATAGACTGATCTGGGAGCCCTGCGCCGACCCCTGATAAGCAACCTGGACGGTTGCCTCTTTGGCTTGGCGAAGACTAAAACCAATGACCCTGAGTCGATCGGAACACCGAGAGCGCAGGCTGGCGACGCGCGCGCAATCCAAATCCAGCACCACGGTTTCGAGCGTCGGCCAATCCAACAAGAGTGCTTTGGCGTCAGTATAGGCTTCCATGGTGCCGTGATAATCTAAATGGTCCTGGGTGATATTGGTAATGGCCGCTGTCGTAATAGGGATACCGGTCAACCGCCCTTGGTGCAGACCATGGGAAGAGGCCTCAAGCGCGAGCAGGTCGGCGCCGTCACTGTCTACCTCGGCAAGCCAACGATGTGCCGTGACCACATCGGGGGTCGTATTCAGAGTGCCGTCATAACGCGTTCCACACTCGGCGCCAAGCGTTCCAATGGTTGCCGGTTTTCGACCTAGTAGAGTCAGCAGTTGCGCGACCAGATTCACCGTCGATGTTTTGCCGTTGGTGCCCGTCACGGCGATCACGGGTATCCGCCGGATCGAGGTCTGATAAAAACGAGCCGCCAATTCAGCCAATGAGCCAGACAGCTCTGCAATCACAGCAGCACCAACACCTAAGGGTACCGTGATCGCTCGGCCAGCAATAATTGCGCTAGCGCCCAGATTCACTGCCTGCTCGATAAAATCCACACCTGATGCACGGGCACCGTCGAGGGCGATAAAAGCGTCACCGGGGCGGACCGCGCGGCTATCTAGGGTTAAGCCTGTGATGATGGCGTCTGTTTGGCACTGACCTAGACCCTGACACAAGGCCGTTAGCGACATCGATCTAGCCATCTTGGGCCTCCCCAGCAACAGCTGCGGCAAGCTTAGCGACACGCATCATTGGATCTTGAAGATTTGGCGATTCGCCCATGACGCGCAACATGGCGGCCGACATATCCGCAAATACGGGAGCAGCAACCGCCCCACCACCGAACTCTTTACCTTTTGGCCCATCAACCATTACCACGGTGACCAATCTAGGATCTGTCGCAGGCGCGACGCCGGCGAACCAAGCGATATATTGGTCTCTCTGGTAGCCCTTCGCGCCTGACTTATGAACCGTGCCAGTCTTACCAGCCACACTGAAGCCGGTCACATTGGCTAATAATCCAGTTCCGCCTTTCTCAGTAACAGCACGCAGCATATCCAATACTTGTTCAGCCACTACAGGACTGATAATTGGCCTCGCAATCGATCGATCGACGTCTTCCTGTGCGAGCAGCGTCATGGGCTGCATCCGTCCTTGATTGGCGAAGATGCTGTAAAACGATGCCAGCTGGGCCGGAGATACCGACAGCCCATAACCAAAGGCGAGGGTTGCCTGCTCTATATCACTCCATCGCGACTGTAGTGGTAGACTTCCCGATGCTTCTCCGGGAAAGCCAATGCCAAGCGACTGGCCCACCCCAAATCGCTGCAGCACGGGAAGCAGGGCATCTCGACCAAGTTCTAAAGCAATTTGAGTGGTGCCCACTTGGCTCGACTTGGCCATGACTTCACGCAGGGTTAATGACCCGTAATCAACAGGATCTTTGAAAGTTTTACCCTGCACGACCATCCAGCCCGGCGAGGTATCGAACATGCTTACGGGTGTGAACAATCCTGACTCCAGCGCAGCAACAGCTGTGAGTGCTTTGAAGGTCGAACCCGGTTCGTATTGATCAACAAAAACTCGATTGCGACGATAATTCACCGGAAGATCGACCCGATCATTGGGGTTAAAGCTCGGAAAATTTGAGACCGCAAGGACTTCTCCAGTTTGCGCATCAACTGTGATCGCCGAGGCTGACTCTGCTTCGAATCGCTCCACGGCGCGCTGAAGCGCTCGAAACTGAACGTATTGCAGGCGCAAATCGATACTTAAACGAAGCTCTTTGCCATCCGCGGCGGGATCAATCACACCAATATCGCGTATTGCTTGGCCATTTCGATCCTGAATGTACTTCTTGCGACCTACCTGCCCGCGCAGAGCCTTATCGTAAGCAAGTTCAATGCCCGACACGCCCTCTTGATCGCGATTGGTGAGCCCTACCAGTTGCGCGACTAACTCTCCGGCTGGGTAGAATCGCTTATGCTCGCGAGAAATAATAAGACCTGGAAGGCTGGATTCAATCACCGACTGAGCTACAACCGGAGACACCTGGCGTCGCACGTACATAAATTGGAGTGTCGCCCGGCGATCAAATTCCGCCTCTAAATCCGCTAAATTGCGATCCAGCGCTCGAGCCAAAAACGATAGATTCTCCCGCTGAAACTGGCTTGGATTGATAGCGATAGTGACGACGGGGGTCGATAGAGCAAGAGGAGATCCATTGCGGTCTAAAATAGCGCCTCGACTCGCGGGAATGGGCGCATAACGGACCGAGCGCTGATCTCCCTGAGATTGTAAAAAGGCCTGTCCTTGCTCAACATCCAAAAACTGGAGCATCAGCAAACGACCAACCAAGGCCCCCGCGAGCAACCCCAGCGCGCCAACGCAAAAAGCAAATCGCACCGGGTGGGCGCGCGAATCAACTTGAGATCCGCGAGTACTCATTCGGCAACCACCACAATGTCCGATTGGGATGGCTCTACCATACCCATCTCACGACTGATTCGATCAACTCGATCCATTCGAGCATAAGTGCTCAGCTCCAGAGCGAGCCGACCAGATTCGTCGCGCAGAAACCACTGTTGTGCTTCAGCTCGCTGCAACTCGCCCGTGACACCCCGATTGACTTGGGTTACCGCGACAACGGCGAAGGCTGTCGCGAGCACCGCACAGCTCAGTAGGACAAGATGCCAAGCACGAATAATCATGGCGTTCGTCGCTCCGCTATTCGCAACACCGCACTGCGAGCTCGAACATTTTGGGTGACTTCGTTCTGATCAGGCTTAATAGCTTTACCGACCAGGCGCAGTGGGCCGTCGGCCTGCTGCCCCTGAATCGGGACACCTCTTGGCACTACTGGCCCTTGCGACGCCGCTCGCATAAAACGTTTTACGCGGCGGTCTTCGAGTGAATGAAAACTAATAATGACCAGACGACCACCCGGCGTTAAACAATCCACTACGCTTTCGAGTAACAGATCCAAGTCACCAAGTTCGTCATTAACGGCCATTCTGAGCGCTTGAAAGGTGCGGGTCGCAGGATGTTTGTGCTTGTCCCAGCGCGGATGAGCCGCCTTTACAATAGCGGCCAACTGGAGGGTTGTTTCAATTGGCTGTGCCTCGCGGGCAGCGATAATGGCACCGGCAATGCGACGCGCAAATCGCTCCTCACCATAATCACGCAGCACACGAACCAGATCTTCTTCACTGACCGATTCAATATATTCCGCCACCGTCTGTCCTGACGAATTATCCATGCGCATATCGAGCGGTCCGTTGCGCTGGAATGAAAATCCGCGTTCATCGGTGTCGATCTGCGGACTCGATACACCCAGATCAAGCAACACCCCATCGACAGCGGACCAGCCCTGAGCAGCGATCGCAGCGGGTAGGTGAGCGAAGCTCCCGTGATAGACACACACACGACTGTCTTTCGCTGCCAACTCGTGGGCGGCGATAATCGCATCTGGGTCTTTATCCATCACCAAAACCAGAGCGTTTGGGGACAGCATCGACAACAAAGCTTGCGTATGCCCGCCGCGACCAAAAGTACCATCGACATAAATGCCATCTAGACGCCCTACGAGCCCCTCAATCGACTCCTCTAATAAGACTGACTCGTGCATCGCGTCGCCTATAGTGTCAGTGACATTAATTCTTCCGGAAGCTCAGTGGCCTCGGTTGACTCAACCAGTGCTTTATCACGCTCTGAGAGCCAGTGCGCCTCAGACCAAATTTCTAACTTATTACCCTGCCCCACCAGTACCAGTTTTTTCTCGAGCTGAGCGTAGTCACGAAGAGGGGCAGGCAACAGGAGGCGGCCATTCGCATCAATTTCTAGATCGGTGGCATAGCCAAGTACCAAACGTTGGAAGCGTTTGACCGCAGGCTTTAGCGCTGGGAGTGCTTGGATTTGCTCTTGAATATCCTCCCAGACAGATAGAGGGTAAAGCGCCAAACAGGAGGCTTGCGTGTCGATTGTCACAACCACCTCACCCAAACACTGGGCCATAAGTGACTCGCGCTGACGTGCCGGAACGGCAAGTCGTCCCTTCGCATCCATATTAATGTGATGCACACCTCTAAACACTAATCACCCCATTTTTATCGTCAGTAAATCCACAAAAAACCAGATTTACCCACTTATCTCCACTTTTCGACACTATAGAGGCGCAAGGAGTCCCATGTCAAGGCTCATGATTTTTAGAAAATGTCGTTAATTCAGTAGATTAGAGGTGTAAAAGCATGCCATCACCGCTCAGAAGAGCAAATGCTTTAACAAGATTTTAGCGCTAATACACAACCCTAAAGACAGGTAATTACACTCCACTTTAAGTGTTATTACCAAAAAGAATATAAATTATAAGAAATT
>OBPT01000643.1_pt1 | contig 9963 bp, 10 predicted proteins | sample 1534671 | NCBI WGS metagenome assembly OBPT01 (sample SAMEA3275494, study PRJEB22092) | marine metagenome | biome: ENVO:00000447 marine biome; feature: ENVO:00002042 Surface water; material: ENVO:00002010 seawater | collected 2014-06-21T11:00:00+00 | depth 1 m | reverse complement strand
CGCGCGGATCCATGACAATCAGCTTCCCGCCGCGTTTGGTGAATTGCTTAAAATAGGTCGCCGCAACGGGATGGTTTTCGATTGGATTTGCGCCGATGACAATCGCCACATCTGCGTTTTCAATCTCGTTAAAGGTTGCGGTGACCGCGCCAGAGCCGACGTTTTCCATCAAGGCCGCAACGCTGGAGGCGTGGCAAAGGCGGGTGCAATGGTCGACGTTGTTATGCCCGAAGCCCTGGCGGATGAGTTTTTGGAACAAATAGGCTTCTTCATTGGTGCATTTCGCCGAGCCAAAGCCCGCGACAGAGCTGCCTCCGTGGGCTTGCTTGAGCTTGGCCAAGCCGCCCGCCGCGAAGTCCAAAGCCTCTTCCCAGCTGGCTTCGCGGAAGACATCGCCCCAATTGCCCGGATCAACGTTGAGGCCCTTGGCTGGTGCATCCTCTCTGCGGATGAGCGGTTTGGTCAGGCGGTGGTCGTGGTGGATATAGTCAAATCCAAAACGGCCTTTGACGCACAGACGCCCCTCATTGGCGGGGCCATTGATCCCTTCAACATATTTGACGCGATCGCCTTTGATTTTGAGGCTGACTTGACAGCCCACACCGCAGAAGGGGCAGATGCTTTCGACCTCATGATCAAAGTCTTTGCTGTCGCCGATCTGGTTTTCATCGGTGACGGTGGCCGGCAAGAGTGCACCTGTGGGGCAGGCTTGCACGCATTCACCGCAGGCCACACAGCTGCTTTCACCCATTGGATCTGCCATATCAAAGGTCGGATAGGCATCATGACCTCGGCCAGACATACCGATAACGTCATTGACCTGTACCTCGCGGCAGGCGCGCACGCAGAGGCCGCATTGAATACAGGCATCGAGATTGACTGACATCGCGACATGGCTGTCGTCCAGCAGGGGGATGCGCCCCTCTTCGAGTTTTGGAAAGCGACTCTCAAGGACGCCTTGACCCGCTGCCATCTCCCATAGGTGGCTGGATTTGTCATGCGCCACCTCCGGTTCTGGCTGATCTGCAACCAGCATTTCCATAACCATCCGCCGCGCCTGTTTGGCGCGGTCCGAACGGGTATGCACGACCATGCCTTCGGCGACAGGACGGATGCAGGAGGCCACCAGCGTCCGCTCGCCTTCCACCTCTACCATACAGGCGCGGCAATTGCCGTCGGATCGGTATCCCGGCGCGTCGCGGTGACACAGATGGGGAATGATAAAACCCTGGCCTTTGGTGACGTCCCAAATCGTTTGTCCGGCAGGGGCTGAAACCTCTGCGCCATCAAGGGTGAATGTGACTGTCTCTGACATCGAACGTCTCCTGCGAATCTTTCTCTTGTTAGACCAGTTTTTTGCTCAAAACAGGTGCCATACGCGACAGGCGTAGCCAAATTTGCGCCAAGGCAGGTTTCCGATGCCTGTCATTTTAAGCCGATTGGCAAAACCGATAAAGCGGGCTAACTCAGAGCCATGAGTCAAAGTGAAATAATATTGATCCGTCACGGACAAGCCAATACCGGCGCCAAAGATGAGGAAAGCTATGACAAGCTTTCCGCCACGGGTCATCAACAGTCTGCTTGGCTGGGCGACTATCTGCGCGCGCAGGACACCGCATTTGATCGGGTGATTTGTGGCGATCTTCGGCGGCATCAGGAGACCGCAGCGGGGTTAGCTCTGTCGCAGAGCATCGCGATTGACCCCCGGGTGAATGAGCTGCGCTATTTTGATTTGGCCCGAGAATATCAGGCGCAAACCCGAAAGCCTTTACCCAGCTCAGCGGAAGAATTTGCCCAGCATGTGCCACAGCTTTTCACCGCTTGGCATGCGGGCCGGTTGGATGGTGCCCATGAAAGCTACCGCAGCTTTGCAGATCGATTTGGTCAAGTGATGTCGGAACTCGCCGCCTTTGGCGGCCGCAGTTTGGTGATCACCTCTGGCGGCGTGATTGGCATGGCGATAGCCCGGCATTTATCCCTTGGACCTGAGGGATTTGCCCAGGTGATGCTGCCTATTCATAATTCTTCGATACATCGATTTTCAATTGCACAAGGCGCGACGCAAATGGCAAGCTATAATGGCACGCCACATTTGGATGCTGCCGACCGCCGCCATGCTCGGACCGTGATTTAATAAACGAATTAGGACAGACTATGCTAAAACTTTTCGCCACCAAAGGCACCATTTCCGTCGCTGTTGCACTTGTGTTGGAGGAGGTGGGGGCCGAATATGAGCTGTGTTTGATTGATTTTGCGGCCAATGAGCAGCGCAGCGCCGCCTATTTGGAGACCAACCCGAAGGGTCGCGTTCCGGCTTTGGTCACTGAGGAGGGCATAGTGACCGAGACAGCGGCGATCTTGGAATATATCGCCCCGCATATGTTGCCAAAGGGAGCTTTTGCTTGCGCCAAGCATCGGGAGATATCCTATTATCTCGCCGCCACCATGCATATTAATCATGCGCATATATTGCGTGGCTATCGCTGGGCGGATCTTGAAACCTCCTTCGAGGATATGAGAGCGAAAGTCCCGCAAACCATGGCGGAAAGCTGTGCCTATGTGGAAGATGTCATCGTCGGCCCGTATATATTCGGGGCTGAGTTCACCCCCGCAGACGCCCATCTATTTGCCATTACGCAATGGCTGGCTGGTGATGGAGTGGAGATCCAAAATTACCCCAAGTTGGCACAGCTGCAACGCGTCATCGCCGCGCGCCCCTCGGTTGCGACGCTCGCTGAGAAAGGTCTGTTATGACCCAGATTTGGATTCGTGCCGAAGAGCGCCCGAATGAGCAGCGCGTCGGCGTGACCCCGAGCGGTGTGGCCGAGCTTCTCCGCGCCGGGTTTCAAGTAACTTTGGAAGAGGATCCCACCCGTGCTATTTCCCTGGCGGATTACAAAGGGTGCAGCTTGGCCGCGACGGGATCTTGGCGCAATGCCCCTCAAGACGCAATTATCTTGGGATTGAAAGAGCTGCCAGACGACGACAGCCCGCTCGTGCATCGCCATATCATGTTTGGACATGCCTATAAGGGTCAGCCGGACGGCGCGCGCTTGCTGGCGCGGTTTAAGCGTGGGGGCGGGCGGCTTTATGATCTGGAGTATCTCACGGATGATACCGGGCGACGGGTCGCTGCCTTTGGCTATTGGGCTGGATATGCCGGGGCGGCGGTTGCGCTCAAATGCTGGGCGGCGGCGCGCAGCGGTGGGCTTTGCGCCCCTTTGCAGACCTTTCCTTCCGCGGCGGCCTTACAACATCATGTCGCTGCAGATCTTGGCGGGGATACCTGTCCAAAGGTCATCATCATCGGCGCTCTGGGTCGGGTGGGCAGCGGCGCGCGTGATTTTTGCCGCGCCATGGGCGCTGAAGTGACCGGCTGGGATATGGCGCAAACCGCGCAGGGCGGGCCATTTCCCGAAATTTTGACCCATGACATTTTTCTCAACTGCATTCTTGCCAGCGCGTCAACTCCGGTTTTCGTGCCGGCCTCTGCCTCAAGCGCACCGCGCGTGCTTCGGGTTATTGGCGATATTGCATGCGACCCGGGCAGTGCCTTTTCTCCCATCAAAGTTTACGATCGCACCACAAGCTGGGAGCATCCCGCGCTGCGTGTTCATGAACATCCGATTTTGGACGTCACGGCGATTGATAACTTGCCGTCACTCTTGCCGCGTGAAAGTTCCGAGGATTTTGCAGCACAGCTTTTGCCAAGCCTATTGGGGTTGCACGATATGGCGCAGGGTGTTTGGGTCAAGGCGGGTGCGCATTTTGACAACCATCTGTCAATTTTGGGTAAAGACTCGGCGTCTTGAACTCCTCAGCTCTTGCCAAAAATCTTGAAATATAGCCGTTCAGGCAAAAAGCGACTGCCTCGAAATACCCAGGAAAATAGGCGCGGAAAGCTGTATTGAAATCGCGTAGTTTCCATGTGGCGTAGCATGTGATCTGCGGCTTTTTCGGGCGACATGATAAAGGGCATCGCAAAGCTATTTTTATCGGTCAGGCGGGTTTTAATAAAGCCGGGATTGGCCAGCTGTACTTTGATTCCTGTGCGGTGCAGATCAGCGCGCAGGCTTTCTGCCAAGGCCATAAGCCCCGCTTTTGAAGGTCCGTAGCCAATCGCACCGGGCAGACCTCGAAACCCAGAAAGAGAGCCGGTCAGCACAATATGCCCGGCATCACGCGCCAGAAAAGACTCCATCACTTGATCAAGAACTCGGAATGCGCCGGTGAAATTGATGTCGGCCATGGCCAGCGCTTGCGTGCCATTCCAGTTTTGCGCCGGCATGGGCCAATAGACCCCAGCCAGAAACACCACCCCATCCACATGACCCAACCGCGCCCCGGCCGCTGCAACAGATGCGCTATCGGCCAGGTCCAAAGGCAGAACCTCCGCCGGGCCGGGTAGGGCATCGGCCAAAGCCTGCAAACGGGTCTCCGAGCGCGCCGACAGAATGAGCTCTGCGCCTGCGGCACTCATCCGATGCGCGAGCGCCCGGCCCAGCCCTTCACTGGCTCCGACGAGCCAGTAGCGTTTTGCGGTATAGTCCATCGTGGATCACACCGCAGGCACAGGCCGCATTGTGGCCACCAACTCTGCCACTTTAAACCCAAATTTTCGAAATTGGCTACGGTTCATGATCGCACCATTGTCCATAAGATACATCCAATCAGTGACCTTGAGCGCATGGCCACCGGCCTCTTTGGTGAGTTTAATTTCATAGGCAAGCATCACCGTTGCGCCCGATTGCTGCCCGTAGCCCGTGCCGATTAAATCTGGAGCAGTGGCCTGAATATGGCCATTGTCACTGAGTTTCAAAGTCCATTCGCGGTGCTGGATCGTGCCGCTGTCGTAGCGAAATTCTTCTGTCATACGGCCTTCATTGCCCCGCCATTCTGCATGCATCTGCGCAACAAAGCGGGTGCTTACGCGGCCAAAGGGACCATAGATCACCCCTTCGCAGAGCATGGGCCCCTTGAGAACCTCTCTGACATCAAACACCGGCGTGCTGGCGACATAGTGCTGCGGGCGCTGGGCTGTGAAGCCGGTGGCATAGCGCAGGCCAAGCGCCAGAGCGAGTGCGGCCAAGATGATGAAAGTCATGGTCATATCTGTTCATCCTGCAAAGGGGTTTTGATCAGCAAGCCAATCGCAACCAGTTTTAGTATGAGCGGGCAAACCGCGTAGAGCAAAGTCAGGGTCCAAAGGGCTTGCGCGGTTTGTCCCTGGGCCGTGGCGTCGAATCCTGCCCCGTCTAGAATTGGAAATACAGCTATGGCGGCTGCGGCCAGGGTCAACTTGCTCATCAAAGCCCACAGCCCGAAACCTTGCCCCCCGCGCGGGGCAATGATGGATAATCGTTGCGCGAAGGCCGCCGGTAAAAGTGTCAAATCAGCGCCGATGCTGGCCCCCGAGGCGATGCAGACCAGGGCAAAATAAGCCACATCTCCGCTGCGCAAGAATGCCGCCAGGGCAAAGACGACGACCGCCAAGCTCATGGCCCAAATCAAGCTTTGGCGCGTGCCAAAGCGTTGGGCGGCTTTGGCCCAAACTGGGGCTGAGCCAGCGGCTGAGAGGAAGAAGACCAGCAGTAATCCACCAGCCCAAGCGCCCGCCTGCAGCCGATGGGTGACAAAAAATAAAAACAGCGTTGAGGTAACGGCCACGGGCATTGCATTGACGAAGGCGAGGATCAACAAGCGGCGTGCCAGGTGATCTTGCCAGATGACTGCGAAGTTGGAAGGTGCACGGGGTGCAGCGCCGCCCCATTGATGCCGCATCATCCAAGAGGCCAGAAGCCCGCAACCGGCAAACCCAAGGGTAAAACCCACCATAGGCGAGGCGCTCCAGAGCATGAGCAAGGTTGGCGCGACAGCCGCCAAGCAAATCCCAATGAGCCCGCCGGTCTCGCGCCAAGCCGCCAGTTGCATATGCCCGCCAGGCAGATGAGAGGCCGCTGAAATACCCTGGGCATAGAAATTTATCGTCAGAAAGCTAAAGGCGCTGAACAGCCCGGTCATGGACAGGGCGAACCACAGCAAAGGCGCAGTGCGCGGCGGGATGGCAAACAGCAAGATCAAAGATCCGATCAAGATGAAAACTGCAAAACCGATCCAAAACCTGCGGTCGCGGCCCAACCGTTCAGACATCCAACCAAATAGCGGATCTTGCACCGCATCCAGCAGGCGCAACCAGAACAGAACCGCCGCAATGGCCGTCAATCCCGTACCATAGTTTTGCGCATAGAAAGTGGGTGCGAAGATATAGATGGGAATGCCAGCGGCGGCCAAAAAACCTGCAAAAACCGCAAAGGCCGGCAGGGCCGGGTGGCACGCGCTGGAGGTCATCGGCTTATGTCGCTTTGGGGGGCCTCTGGGCAGGGGCGAAACCGCGCCCTACGCAACCATAGCTTTACCGCCTGCCAATGGATCAATGCCAACACCCGGCGAGACCCTAGGGGGCGCCGCAGAAACCCACCCAGAATCGAGGCATTGGACAGGGGCTGGCGTGGTCCGACCAGCGTCGCAATCAGACCACCGCCCGCCCGCAGATATTCAATTGAAATTCCGATGCGCTCCGCGCCAATGGCAAATTGGAACCTATAGTCACCTTCGACGGGCTGAAACGGGGAGACATGAAAGATTTTTTGAACGCCCAATCTGTCTTTGGCCGTGATGGGAGACAGATCATCTTTGTAGCACAGATAGCTGTGCCTTTGGCCAAAGGTGTTGCTGACCTCGGCAATCACCACCCTGAGTTTGTCTTCTGCATCCAAGCAGAGCCAGAAGCTCACCGGATTGAACACATGACCGAGCAGGCGCGGTTGCGCCAAAAGCAAAATACGCTCTTGGCCCGGTAGATTCTCCGCCCTTAAAACATCGCGCGCCCAGCCGAGGCCACGCCCCTCTTTGGGGGCGCCGCCATGGTCGCTGTCAAACAGGCTCATCAGATTGAACCGATTGCGCGAAAAAAGGGTCGGCAAGGGACGTTCTGCGGCCAAATCAATCAGCACATAATCTATCGCATAGCGAAAGGCATTCGACACAGGCCCTTTGCGCCCATGATAGGTATGCGCCTTGATATGGTCGAGGCAGGTCATTCAGCGGCGGCCAAAATGGTCGCTTTTTGCGCCGATAACCGTCGGGCCGCTTCGATGCCTGTGGCCAGGCCGTCTTCGTGAAAGCCGTTGCGCATCCAGGCGCCGCAAAACCAGGTGTGATTTGCCCCGTTGATGTCGCTGACGATCTGTTGCGCCTTCAAGGCTGCGGTGTCAAAGACCGGATGGTGAAAGGTGCATTGATCATAGATCAAGGCCGGATCAATATCGCGTTGGGTGTTCAAGGTGACAAAGCAGGGATCATCTTTTGGCAGGCTTTGCAGGCGGTTGATCCAATAGGTCAGATCAATACGGTCGGATTTGCGATCTTTGTCTTCCGTATAAACCCAGGAGGCCCAGGCGGCCTTGCGTTTGGGCATAATGGAGCAGTCCCCATGCAGCACCATCTCATTGGGCTGATATTTAACCGCGCTCAAAGCCTTATGTTCAAGAGGGTTCGCATCGCCAAGCATTGCGAGGGTGATGTCAGAATGTGTCGCGAAAATCACCTCATCGAAGGCCTCAAGGCTGCCATCGGTCATTTGCAGTTCAACCCCCAAAGGATTGCGCCTGACTTGCGCCACGGGGCTTGAGAGGCGAATGTCAACATTGGCCCGCGTCAAAGCACTTTGAAGGCGGTTTACATATTCGCGCGAGCCGCCGCGCACTGTGCGCCATTGATGTTGCCCACCGGCGCCGAGCAGGGCGTGATTTTTCATGAAATTGATCATGGCCTGCGCCGGAAAATCAAGGATTTGCGTGATTGGTGTGGACCAAATCGCGCCGGTGAAAGGGGTCAGGTAATAGTCGCGAAACCAATCGCCAAGCTGCCATTTTTTGACCAATTCACCGATGGTAATCGTGGGATCAATCAATTCACTATTGGCGCGTTTGTTGAATTTCAAGATGTCCCGGACCATGCCATAAAATTTTGGCCGGACGATATTGCGCGGCTGGGCGAGCACGGCGGAAGGGGCCAGGAGCCCATATTCTAACCAGCCGCCGTCAATGGACGCGCCGAAGCTCATGTCTGAGTCTATCACGGGGACGTCTAGCTCTTTGAACAGGCGAATCAAATGCGGGTAGTTTACGTCATTGAAGACCAAAAACCCGGTATCCACGGGTAAATCGCCATTCTTACCGGCCATAACGGTCCGCGCGTGACCGCCGAGCTTTGGAGCTGATTCAAACAGAACCACTTGATGTGCGTGGCGCAACTCATAGGCTGCCCCCATGCCTGAAATGCCACCACCAATTACAGCAATGCGTTTAGCGCCCAAAGGGGCAGTCTCAAATGGCATAGGCATGTCCTTTATTGTTACTTGAAGCTTTTACGCCGAATGCGTGGATTTGGATTACTTTTAAACCGCTCAAGGTTTCTTTGATCCAAATGGTTTGTTACGCCGTATATAGAGCATGGGAATGAATTTGGATATAGTGCAAGAAACGGGTGCATCTGGTCATCAGGTGGCCTATGCTGCGTTTAAATCAAATGCACTTGACGATCAGAAGGCAAACTTTCCCGCCGTGACACAAACCATCCCGAAAAATACATGGGTTGACCATCTGAAGCGAATTCAGACAGACCAAGATCAGCAGGCCTTTGCCGAACTCTTCGGATATTTTGCCCCAAGGGTTAAAGCGTTCTTGATGAAATCAGGCGCAGCGCCCGGCGTGGCGGAAGATTGCACGCAGGAGGTGATGGCCACCCTTTGGCACAAAGCCCATCTGTTTGACCCCAGCCGAGCCAGCGTATCCACTTGGATCTTTACCATCGCCCGCAACAAAAACATCGACGCGTTGCGCAAGCAACGACGCCCCGAACCCGAGGAGCTGACCTGGGGTCCTGAAGCGGAGCCGGAAGCCTCTGACGTTTTAGTGATGCAACAAGAATCAGACCAGTTGAGCCAAGCCATGAAAGCCTTGCCCGGCCAGCAGCGTGAATTGATTGAAAAAGCCTATTTTGGCGACCTCAGTCATGGCCAAATTGCTGCTGAAACCGGTCTGCCCCTTGGCACAATCAAATCGCGCCTTAGATTGGCCTTAACGAAACTCCGCCAGACGATGAAATGAACATAATGAACAAGATTACCCATCACCTTTCAGATCAACTGTTGATCGGCTATTCCGCAGGCTCGTTGCCGGAGGCTTTTAATCTAGTGGTCGCGACGCATTTGTCGATGTGTGACGAATGCCGCGCGGCGGCTCAAAGTTTCGATTCTATTGGGGGTGCGCTTTTGCATGCGCAACCCACAGAAGAATTGAGCGACGCATCTTTGGCAAAGACCATGGCTTTGATTGCCAAAGGGCCAAAATCCGCGGCGCCTAAGCCTGTTGGCGGCGATGTGCCAGATCCTTTGAGCGCCTATATTGGCGGTGGCTTGAGCGATGTAAAATGGCGGCCCATTGGTCTTGGCGTGCGGCAGGCTGTGTTAAAAACCTCTCGCGCCGCAACGGCGCGGTTGCTCTACATTCCCGCCGGTGCGGCTGTGCCGGACCATGGGCACCGCGGCACAGAGCTGACACTCGTGCTGCAAGGGGCGTTTCGTGATGAAACTGCGCGCTTTGCGGCGGGGGATGTTGAAGTGGCTGACGAGGATCTGCAGCACAGGCCCGTGGCTGAGATTGGTCATGATTGTATCTGTCTTGCCGCCACCGACGCCCCGCTGCGGTTTAGCGCTTGGATTCCTCGGGTGGCGCAGTCTCTTCTCAAGCTATAGCTTCGGCAGGGGCGCAACCGCTTCAATCGCTTCGATCTCTTCAAAATCGAAATTGTCCAATTTATGCGCGCGCTTTCCGGCGCGTTCGGCCGCTGTGCTGATGCCTTCGATGTCTTTGCGCGCTTGGTTGAAATGGGTGTTGAGCT
>OBPT01000642.1_pt1 | contig 9964 bp, 9 predicted proteins | sample 1534671 | NCBI WGS metagenome assembly OBPT01 (sample SAMEA3275494, study PRJEB22092) | marine metagenome | biome: ENVO:00000447 marine biome; feature: ENVO:00002042 Surface water; material: ENVO:00002010 seawater | collected 2014-06-21T11:00:00+00 | depth 1 m | reverse complement strand
ACCAGGAGATCGCAACGCTACAAAAATAGTACTAATCCACCCGAGGGAATCTGGCTTGGTATGACGCTCAGGAGCTTGGCCGAATCACTGCATTGAACGGGGCTGCTGACATTCAGCAAGGCGTCATAACAACACTAAGGCCTAGAAGCGCTCCCAGGCTTCAGGCACAAAACAAGCACGGATAAAGTAAGGCCCTGGGGCATGGGGCTGCGACACTTTGATGGGCTGCGGCACTTTGATGGGCTGCGGCACTTTGATGGGCTGCGGCACTGTGGGTTAGTCTCGAACATCTGCAGTCCAGGATTGGAGCAGCGATATGTCAATGCGAACAATCGCCAGAGAATTCATCGCCATCATCAGCCCGCCTCTACTCTATGGTTTGCTGTGTCTGCCCCTGACTGGCATGTTACTGGCCCAGTATCCCAATGCAGTCAATAACCTGGGAGGCACCCATAACACCAGTCTAGTGATTGCCATCGAATTCATCCAATGCGCTACGCTCATGATTTGCGGTGGCGTCATTTATTTTATAGCCGGGCAACAACCAAGATACAAAATGCTACAGACGGGTGTCGTTATTGAAATGCTAGCCATCGCCATCTGGGTAGAAGTTCAATATTGGGGTGCTATGCCGGTCTGGCATCACTTTGTTTTCTTCACTCTGATCGTTTGCGGCATACCAATGGGCAGCCATCTAGCGAACCGATGGCGTAGTACCCGAGCTTAATTGGGCAACTTGGGCCTATGAGCGCCAGACCGATAAGACGCGTTAGAGACGGCTTATCGCGTTGCCTCGAAGACATAGGCCGCCAAGGCATCAACCTCATGAGTACTCAGTTGCCCCCCATAGGCGGGCATCGCTCCTACGCCCTGAGTCATCGCGTTACGCAACTGCGCTAGGCTGGGCTTTAAGGTATTAAGGTTGGGGCCAACCACGCCTTGAGCGTTGGCATCTTCCAGGCTGTGACAGACACCGCAGCCAGGCTGGGCCTTGGTCATGAAAAGGTCTTTACCCAACAGCGCCTGATCAGACAGCGTTAATGCGGGTTTAGCCGCGACTGTAACAGCAGGCGCTGCCTGAGCCATTGATGAGCGCTCCTCGTTGGGTTCATTGGCCAGAGCGATCTTTGGCAGTTCTTTCAATACGGCAATTTCAAGGACATGATCTTCCCAGCCGTTATGACCATAACCGCGGTGATTGTCTTCTGCCTGCTGCGGTTGCTGCTCACCCAGTGTATCAACCGCGCGGGTAACAACACGATGACGGCCAACATCCAGCTCAGCTTGTAAACTGAATGTGCGCCAGGCATTGGGCCCAAGGTCGGGCCCCACCAGTTCGGCTAACTGCCAGGTCTTGCCCAAGTCAAAGGAAACCTCTACCGACTGAATACCACGCTCTCCCGCGAAAGCAACACCATATAACGTGTTCATACCCGCTAATACGGGCTCTCCATCTGCGCCTGGGCCGTTTAACCAAGACTTAACGGGCATTCGCCACATGGAGGGATGCTCGGGGCTACCCGAAGCACCTTGCGGCCTGAAGCGATATCCCGACTGCTGGATTTTAGCCGAAGATTCCCCCGGGGTTGCCGCCAATAGCCGAACCCATTTCACGTTATTTACCCCAAAGTACCCCGGAACAATAAGACGCAGAGGCCCACCATGGACAGCCGGCAGGGGCGCGCCATTCATCTCCCAAACCAACAAACAGTCTTCCAGACCCTTGGCAATAGGCACAGACCGCTCAACCACAACGGCGTTTTTATCAATGCCCTCGGGCAGCTCTTCACCACCTGACGCCGTTAGAAAAGCAGCATCACCTGCTACACCACCAAAATATTCAAAAATATCGGCAACCCTGACACCCGTCCACAACGCGCAACCCGCCGCACCAACAGCCCATTGAGAACCCGAGGGATCATGGGAAAAGAACTCGCGACCGTTTCCCGAACACTGCAATACCGTAGCAACAGTCTCTATGGGCATGCGTTTAAGGTCGGCAAGGGTCAAGCTGCCCACCTGCTTACAGCCTTGTACGTCGAAAGACCAGCTGTCACCGACCCCGGTAACCGCGGCAGCCGGCATAGGAAGATTGTTTCGCACAAAAAAGTGTGACGCCGGCGTAATCGGGCCAAAACCAAACTCGCTGCGGCGGGTTTCCAGCGCCCAGGGTAAGTCGTTGTGCACAATAAATGTGGAGGACCGCTTACTGTATGGCATGGGCCGCTGAGCGTTTGCCAAGGTGATCGACTGCCCTGCGAGGGTGACACCGGCAACCAGACTCTTCACCATGAAGCGTCTTGAAAATGGCTCCATACTAGCTCTCCCTAATTCTATCACCGCATCATTTTGCAGTTTGCACGACTATACAGCCTGTAGGGTTGGTATTGAATTTAGAGTCTAAAACTTTGAAAACCCTTGCACCCCTAGGGTGTAAGGCTAACGCTAGATTCTTGGTGCGCTAACGCTTCGGGGCAAAGACCAGCCAGCGACATGAGCCATGCATGTTGTCTATAGGCAGCGGCCTTGCGTGTTTTATCGAACCTCGTGCCTAACACCGTCGAGCTCAGTTGCGTCTGCCCTTGAGGTAGCCAACAGCACCTAAGCTCGATCTATTTTCAACCTTTGGGAAACACAAACACAATATTCATTCGTAGCGCCCAGCCTTTTGGCCCAAACTCACCCGAATCTGCCCAATATCGAACACCGCCGCCAATCTGCATGAGCTGATTACCGAATTTCATTAACTGATTTGCACCCACGTTAATGGGCACTGACCAATCCTTGCTATCCCAGTTATAAGTGGATTCAGTATTGACGTAGTAGGTTAATTTTTTGGGCGTTATGTAAGAGACAAACGGCTGTAAAAAGCTCGCATTAATCTCAGTATTGTCTTCTTTAGCGAAGGACCACAAGTGGTTTCCCAGGGCTCCATACGTCCAGGGACCCGACTGTTTCAACACCAAGCCTGTGGGGCCAGCTGCCCAAGCTCTTGGGCCCAATGCATCTTTCGTTGCGGTTGGAATGTTGATAACAGGACCTACGCCCCAGACGAGACCACCCGCAGTAGGCGCTTTAGGTGAAAAGAAAAAGCTCTGCACCACATCGCCGACGCCAGACTCACCCTGGCCTTGCACTGGAAAGTCTGACTGGTCGATAAAAGGTAAAATAGTTCGAGAAATCATGTTCCAGTCGTCATTGAGTGAGACCGGAATGACAGGCTGAACATTGGTTTTCCAAATAGAACCCTTTTCACCCAAGCCGTACTTATCATCGTAGTTGATTTGAATCGGCACGCTGATCAGCGAGGCGACTGGGTTGGCTAACTTCTGAGCGATAGACGCATCGTCGGCTGTGGCAATCTGCGACAGCATCGACAGGCAGGTCGTCATCGCAATACTAATCGAGCGCTTCGAGATAAAGGCTGACATGAACCCTCTCCATAAAATATGGCTTTGCAGAACGCCTGCAACTAGCACGCGCTCCTCTATAATGGTTAGGGCGGAACTCTAATGCTTTGTTAACAAAATGCTACCTAGATTCTACAATCTGTCGCCATTTGCTGTCGGTACTGGGGAACGACCTCCACTTCAAATACTCAAATCGTCACAGTTATAGTCTTTGATATCGGCCTTGGCTTGGGCATTCCAGCTGAAGACTTTTTGAGCTTCTGCAAAAGGCTGATAGCGATAGGAAGCTTCATCCGAAAAACGCTGCTGCCGCGCATCGATGGCATAACCCAGAACGCGGGAGCGGCGAGCAATAATTTCTTCATCAAACTCTTGTGCTTCGCTGTGGATACCGCCTCCCTGAACTCCCAGCACCGATGATCGACGGTGAAAACCAAAGTTAACCGTGACCCGCGGCTCCAAACCACAGTTTGGAAACGACCCATGCAGCAACTGGCGATTGCAGATGACAACGTCACCCGGGTTACAAACCAGCGGAACGGCTCCCTCAAGACGCTCACTCCCTGCGTCTGCCACCAGCTTACTGATATCGAGCTTACCCAGCTTGTGTGTACCCGGAACCACCCAAACACCATTTACGGCAGTGCTACCGTACACCTGCGCCATAAAATTAAAACCGTGAATGTCTTCATCAAAGTCGTCGCTGTCCCAATGAGTAACGCCATCTTGGTGCCAGGAAACTGCCGCACCAATACCGGGATCTTTAATAAACAACGCCTCATTAAATGGCGCGAAGTCTGGCCCGTTAATCGCCTCGGCAACTCGCAATAGCTGAGGATGCGCATAGGTACGCAAACAGGCTTCGGAAAACTGCAGGGAACCCAAAAGAATAAAAGGCGCTGCTGCTGGTGCTTCGGCAGCGGCCTCAGGCTCAAACATCTTGACCTGATGACGCCCGTTGGCAAGTGCCGTACCGCCCAAAGGATCGCCAAGTGGCTTCGACCAAACCAGAGTTAATGCTTTGCAGTCAGCACCGAGGGCTGGCTGCCCATCCGCGTTGACGGGGCTATCTGGGCCCGTAGGAAATCTCTGTCGCATTGCGCCCAAATCAGACTCAATATCTGCGAGCTCTTGTGTGCTTAGCACGTTAGTGAAAACATAAAATCCGTAGCGCGAGTAGGCCTCTCTGATACTAGGATCGAGACCACCGTTTGTATCAAAACGAATAGGCCCCCTGTTGTCTAAATCCAGTGCGGCCCTTTGCCCTAGCTCGAGATATTCGCGCATAGCATCGGCTTGCGCCCCGTAATAAGCCGCACAAAGGTCTATCGATTTAGAAATGTCGATCACAGCGTTGTTCTCCTAGTTACCGCGCCAAGATGGCACACCATACTCACGTCAGCTAATGAATTCAAAACAAGCGCGAGTCACTCTGTCTTTGGGAAAGCTTCCCCCGCGGACAGCAACTTGGGCAGTAGCGCTAATATTCGCGAGATACAGAGTGATTGGCGGAACGCGACGACACATGAACCCAGCTCATGAAGCTCCTTAATAAAGCTAACTAATAAAATCCAACAAACAACGAAGGTTTCTAAGGCTTCTCTAACCCCAGACGGTCATCCCATCTCAACCAATTCAAGCACCGTACCGTCGGGGTCTTTAAAGCAAATAAACCGAACCTTTGAGTCTCTTGGTCCTGCCACCTGAGCCGGGCCATCTGATAAAAATTCGACACCTGCCTGTGCAAGAATGGCAATATCGTCATCGAGGGCGTCTGTCGTAAAAGCGACTCGAGCAATGCCCGGATGCGCCATGCTTTCATAAGGCAAACCCGCTGCGTAGGGCTCCTCCCACTCTAATAAATCGATCACGATGCGGCTGGGGTGTTTCATTAGCGCACCTTTCAGTCGATAGTGCTGCATACCCACGGCAGCAGCGGCATCACCGCTTCCCTCTGCGGGTACCGGCATAATGACTTTAAAGCCCAACATTTCGTAGAACTGTTGAGAGCGCTCGAAATTGCGACAATTAATGTTGATGTGAAGTAGGCCCGAAATATTCATGTGCTGCTCCTAGGTGGCCGGGGTTGTACGGTTAAACGCTTAAAACGCAGCGACCAAGATTCAGGCATTAGCCACAGCGCATAAAAAAGTGTTTTAGCCAGCCGACCACTAAGGTATCGAAGCTTCGGGTGTACCGCCGTAACTGCGTGAACAATATCATTCACTGCTGCCGCAGGATCTTCGGCAATGCTGCGCAATTGCTGTGCGTTCTTTTCCACGTATTGGTTGAGCCAAGACTCAGGCCACAGTGTCTGCCAATCACCCTCTGGCTCAGCAGCAGCCATAGCGTCCCAAGTTTTTCGGTGTGCTGGAAAAAATGAATCTGCCATGGGGGTGCGCATTGTTGCCGGATTAATCACGCTCACCCCTACGCCACAAAACGACAGCTCAACGCGAAGAGCATCGGCATAGGCTTCAATAGCAAATTTCGAAGCGTCATAGGGCGCATTACCCGGAAGGCTAACAATGCCATCGACACTGCTGACCAACACCACACGACCTTTCGCACGTCGCAGTGCGCTCAGTAACTTTTGCGTCAACAATACCGGCGCAAAGAAATTGACTGCCATGACTTCGCGATAAAAGTTAATCGGCTGGTAATCTACAAAGCCCGGTAAAACAGTACCTGCCCCATGCACGACACACCAAAGAGCACCGTGACTTTGGGTTTGAATTTTCTCGGCCACATCACGAACAGCAGCGTCGTCACTTAAATCGAAGTGCGGTGCCCAACTCGCCCCCGCAGCTCGGGCGGCGCTCGCGCCATTTTCCGTATAGCAGCAGGCGACAACCTTTGCGCCACGCTTTGACAGGGCCGTCACAACGCCCTGACCGATACCTGAATCACAGCCAGTAACAACAACCCACTGACCAGAAATATCGTGTCGCGATCTACTTTGAAGCGTTTTATAGACTAGATTTACCGCGCACAACGCTAGGATCCCAAGGGTTGTGTAGCCAAGGACCAGAACCACTGACATTAAAGCTTCTCCATTGCCCGTAAACATTACATCTCTCGCTGCTGATCAGGTTCGTCAAAGTTTACCCCGAGGCCTTTACCAGCCACTACGGCTATTCACCATCATCGCAATTCGCGCAACCGATTAACGGCCTGTTGATATATTAACACTCGTTAAGTTAACATATGTTCATGATTAATTTTACGTGAGTGTAGCGTGTGCACCCTTTCCATAATTTCCCATCGTTTAAAGGTTTAAAAAGCCATGCCTAGGCAAGCCTTTTCTGCTGAAGAAATCATTATTCAAAAGCAGCGCATTATGGATGAGGCTGCCCAAGTCATGGCCTCAGAAGGCATTAGCCAACTATCAATGCGGGCACTCGCGGCGAGCCTCAACATGACGGCAGCCAATCTCTACAACTACTTCCCCAGCAAACGGCAGCTGTTTATAGAAACAACGCAAAGAGGTTATGAACTGATCGATAACTACACCAAAGAGGGTGTTACCCACGCCGAGGAGCCCCGGGAAAAACTGGCCGGCTTTTTGAAGTCAGCGGTTCGTTTTGCGCATGATTGGACCGGTTACTGGGAGCTTATGGTGCACCCACCGCTGCAATTGCGGGAAGATCTTGCTAGTGACGAGGGCGACCTCACAAGCGACTTACGCCAACGCACATCCGACCGCATGATCAATTTATTTACGACTTTGCTCAGCCGATCAGGGGTTTCACTAACCCCGCCATCATCCCACTCTTCCATGCCTGGTATTGATGGCATTGCAGAACAGGGGTTTGGCCCCGATACCATTTGGGTTCGAGTGATCACCCTGCTGACGAATACCCATGGGTTGATTGATCTCTATAACCATAAAATGCTGGACGGCTTCGATGTCGATGTTCCCCCGCTAATCGACGCACTCATTGACAGCAGTATCGACATTCTGTTGCCCGCCTTGAATGCATCTTCACCAGAGGCGAGTCAATGAACGCTGAAGCAAAGCTGATCAACGTGGCACAGCGCAACTGCGATTTTCATCGAGGTTTTCTCGCCCTACAAGAAGAGCACGATGGCTGGGTGAGCAATATTCGGGGCACCCTTCCCAAAGATTTGACCGGCACCTTGTTCCGCAACGGACCCGGCGCTATGAATGTAGGAAGTGAGGCTTACGGCCACTGGTTCGACGGCCCGGGCATGATCAGTGCCGTAACTTTCACCGAGGGCAAGGCCCATTTTAAAAATCGCTACGTGCGTACTCCAAAGTATTTAAATGACCTGGAGCAAGGGCGTGTGTCTAGCCGCGGATTCGGCACGCAGATAAAAGGCGGTTGGCGTAAAAATATTCTCAAACCCCTATCTAACCCTGCCAACACGGGAGTCTCCTGGCATGGCGATAAACTCTGCGCGTTTTATGAGGGTGGACAGCCCTACCAACTCAATCCAGAAACCCTTGAGACCCTTGGCCCAGAGTATTATGGCAACACGCTGAATTCACTTAGCACCATTAGCGCTCATGGGAAAATTCACCCCCATACCGGCAACCAGGTTAATTTTGGCGTCAATCTGGTTGGCCTAGGCTGGCGCGGTATCAAATGCGCACTAGACGTTCATGATATTTCAGCAAACGGCAATCGCGTACGAAGCTGTCGTATTCCCCTTGACCGTTTTCCCTTTCTGCATGACTTTGGGCTTACCGAAAACTACGCCATTTTTATCGTGAGTTCGATTAACTTTAAACTCGGCGGACCTCTGCTCGGCACCGCCACTCTGAGTGGCAATTTAAGCTACAACGACCAGCAAGCCATGCGCGGAATTGTGGTGGATTTGCGCACCATGACTGTGGCTCAGGAATTTGAATTACCCCCCGGCATTGTTGTGCACTTTGCGAATTCCTTTGAAGCGGGTAATGAACTCATCACAGATTTTTTCCACACGCAAAGCACCGAAGGCTTTGCTTGGCTGGGTGATGTATTCGATGTCCAAACGGTCGCAGGCGCTAAGCTGCAACGTCTGCGCATCAATTTAAAAACAGCGCAGACACGCCTTGAAGCTTTTGCTCATGCGCCGGACGGTGAGTTCCCTGCTTGGAATACCAATCATACGGGTTTAAACAGTGAGCACTGTTTCTATGTGGGCCATGCCCCGGGGCGGGAGCAGGGTTTCTTCAATAGTCTCGTTACCCTCAACACCCGTACAGGAGCCTGCACCCATACCAATGTCGGTGACAATCGCTACACTTCCGAAGCACTGTTTACCGCGAAGGCACGTCCAAAGGCTCAGAATGATGGTTATTTACTGGCGGTTGTTTATGACGCCAGCACGCATCGCTCTGAAATTCAGATACGCAATGCACAAAACCCTGAAGAGGAAGTTGCCGCCGTATTATTGGACCACCACATACCGTTTGGTTTCCACGGGCACTTCACGGGCGATACCTTTCTCAGATAATGCCTCGTTAAATAAACATTGAGCCCTCTGAGTGACCGACGGTCACCGTAAGGCTACCGCGATTAACCAAAACCACCACTCACACGGCAAGCGGAAGGCTCTAGCTAAGTCATTGTCGCTGTTTTTTGACCCTTTGTTTTTCTGCCTATAGAGCGACTACGGCGCAGCTTAGAGCTATGATGAGAACCACAGCAACTCGGTTGATCCATGCCAAGGAGAGTGACCATGGCGTCCCCAGTGCCACATATCGAAGCCGCTAAGCTCACGCTACCCGAGGTTATAACAGGGCATACCGCAGGACACGCTGTTCCCATCAACATTTCAGCAACAAGGCTACCCGTTCACTTTCCCGGCACGGGTGAGATCATTGCCAGCCTGCAAGAAGACGATGCCGATCAGGTCAAGAAAGCGGTTGCTGCCGCTAGAGACCGTTTTCAATCGGGGGAGTGGTCTCAATGTTCGGTCGACGAAAAACAACGCGTTTTACGCGGGGCAGCTCAAGCGATACGCAACCACGCCCACGACCTGGCGCTACAAGAATCAGTGTGTGCCGGGCTTCCTTTTGCCCACTTGGCTGCGCGTCAAATACCTCGAGCCGCTGATAACTTCGATTTCTTCGCCGACTACATTGGTCAGATCGCAGGAGAAACCTTTGACCAATTGCACCACTACCGCACGGTGGTTACCCGTCAACCTGTAGGGGTGGCTGCGATTTATACACCCTGGAATGCGTGCCTGGCCTTGTCCAGCATGCAGATAGCCTCGTGCATAGCCTTTGGCAACAGCTGTGTCTTAAAGCCTTCTGAATTCGCGCCCCTCGCCGTGCTCCAGCTGGTGCGCTTATTAGAATCAGCAGGACTGCCTTCGGGTGTTGTGAATCTTGTTAACGGTCGAGGTTCTGTCACCGGTGCGGCACTTGCAACAGCAGAGGGAGTCGATCGTATATCCCTCACCGGGCGTGGTAATACCGCACGTGAGATCATGAGTGCCGCCGCTGCGCGGCTGACGCCGGTACATTTTGAGTTGGAGGGTAAGTCAGCCAATATCATCTTCGATGACGCCGACTTTGATCGGGCAATAGACGGAGC
>OBPT01000635.1_pt1 | contig 10034 bp, 8 predicted proteins | sample 1534671 | NCBI WGS metagenome assembly OBPT01 (sample SAMEA3275494, study PRJEB22092) | marine metagenome | biome: ENVO:00000447 marine biome; feature: ENVO:00002042 Surface water; material: ENVO:00002010 seawater | collected 2014-06-21T11:00:00+00 | depth 1 m | reverse complement strand
TTAGGCCCCTCATGATGCTTTATGCCTGGGGCCTCTACCGTTAATTTTATGCCTGCGCCTTGGCTTTGAATTCTCTGCGGCGCTGATGCAGCAGCGGTTCGGTATAGCCGCTGGGTTGCTCAGTCCCCATAAACACCAAATCACAAGCGGCTTGAAAGGCCACATTGTTGGCGAGATCGGCTGCCATGGGTTGGTAGGTGGGATCATTGGCGTTTTGCTGATCCACAATCGCAGCCATGCGCTTCAGAGTGGATCGAACCTGCTCCTGGGAGACAACGCCGTGGCGAATCCAGTTCGCCAAATGCTGGCTTGAAATTCGCAGCGTTGCCCGGTCTTCCATAAGCCCAATATTATCAATATCGGGAACCTTGGAGCAGCCCACGCCCTGATCGATCCAGCGCACCACGTAACCCAAAATACCCTGAGCATTATTGTCGAGCTCGCGCTGTATGGCGTCGTCACTCATGCCTTTGGCGCCTTTTAAGGGTATTTCCAAAATCTCGTCAATGCTGCGCCTCGGGTTGCCCTTCAGCTCGGCCTGTACTGCTATAACGTCGACCTCGTGATAATGCGTTGCGTGCAGGGTGGCCGCTGTGGGTGAGGGCACCCACGCGCAATTAGCGCCGCTTTTGGGATGCCCAATTTTTGTGGTGAGCATATCGGTCATGCGGTCTGGCATGGCCCACATGCCTTTACCAATCTGTGCGTGGCCTTGTAAGCCGCAGTTGAGCCCCACATCCACGTTCCAGTCTTCATAGGCGCCAATCCACGTCTCCCCCTTCATGGCGCTTTTGGCGGTAAACGCGCCCGCCTCCATGCTGGTATGAATTTCGTCGCCGGTACGATCGAGGAATCCGGTATTGATAAACACCACACGCTCGCTCGCGCGATTAATACACTCGGCCAGATTGAGCGTGGTGCGCCGCTCCTCATCCATGATGCCAATTTTTAGCGTGTTCTTGGCCAGCCCTAAAACCGTTTCGACCCGACTGAACAACTCGACGGCAAAACTCACCTCATCGGGTCCGTGCATCTTGGGTTTTACAATATAAATGCTGCCTTCACGGGAATTGCGCGGCCCACTGGTGCGCTTGATGTCGTGGAGTGCGCAAGCTGAGGTAAACAGAGCGTCAAGAATGCCCTCAGGAACCTCTGAGCCTTCCTCGGTGAGGATGGCGTCGTTGGTCATGAGGTGACCCACATTACGTACGAACAACAAGCTGCGACCGGGTAGAGTGAGGTCGCTGCCATCGGGTGCCGTAAACTGGCGGTCAGGCGCTAGGCTACGCGTCTGTTGGCGGCCACCTTTTTGGAAAGATTCCGAAAGATCCCCCCGCATCAATCCCAACCAGTTGCGGTAGACAACAATCTTGTCCTCGGCATCGACCGCGGCGACGGAGTCCTCGCAATCCTGAATTGTTGTCAGAGCCGATTCGAGGCAGACATCTTTAATACCCGCCGCATCGGTTTGACCTATAGGGTGGCTGGGGTCAATTTGGATTTCGGCATGCAGCCCATTATTTTTGAGCAGAATAGACTGTGGCTGGTTCGCCTCGCCGGTGTAACCCACCCACTGTTCAGGGGTCAGCAGCGTGACAGTGTCGCCGTCCTTCTGGCGTACCTTCAGGGTACCTTCCTCGACGATGTAAGCCGTCGCGTCGTTGTGGCAGCCCGCTTGCAGTGGAAAATTCTGATCTAAGAACGCTCTCGCCCAGGCAATGACACGATCACCACGAATGGGGTTGTAGCCCCCCGCGCGCTCGCCACCGTCATCTTCAGGAATGACGTCGGTCCCGTAGAGCGCGTCATAAAGACTGCCCCAGCGGGCATTGGCGGCGTTTAGGGCAAAGCGTGCATTCATCACAGGGACCACCAGTTGGGGCCCTGCAACCTGAGCAACCTCTCTGTCTACGTTGCGAGTGGTCACTTGCACCGCGTCAGGTTGAGGTAACAAGTAACCCACGCGTTGTAAAAAGGCTTTGTACTCTTCAGCATTGAAGGCGTCTTTGGGGTGATCTCGGTGCCAGGCGTCAAGCTTTGCCTGCATATCTGACCGTATATCGAGCAGCTCGGCATTGCGCGGCATTAGGTCCTTAAGGATATTGGCGAGGCCTGACCAGAACTGATTAGGACTGATGTCGGTGCCGGGTAAGATGTCGGTTTCTACGAGCGTGTGCAGCCCTGCGTCAACCTGCAATCCCGCGCAAGCGATACGTTCAGCCATGGTCATCTCCTCAAATAGGTGCTGCTTTCGACGCTGTTTTGTTGGGGTAGCATCGTTGAAAGACGCATTTTCGATGATTTATGGGCATAAACACCAGAAATGCGTTTTATAAGGGCTATTGATTTTGTGAATGCATGGCTGGTTTTCTCGTGCCGAATTTCCCGCCCCCTAAACGGGTTCAGGCATTTAGCTCCCGGGCAATGCGGGTGATCGTCTGGCGCACCCAGCGATGTGCCGGATTGTGCTGGAGTAAAGGGCTCCAAGCCATTTTCAGCTCTAGCGGGGGTACGTCAAAAGGCACCGGTCTAACAACGACTCTGGGGTTATCGCGCTTAAGCCAGGTGGCGCGGCTGGGCAAGGTCACAATAAGGTCGTTCTCTTCAGCTAGGGTCATGGCCGCCTGATAGTGCCGTGTAAAAACGCGTATCCGCCGCTGCTCGTTCAACTGTGCGAGGGCGGTATCCACCCAGCCCAGTCGCTGCACGTCATCGGGATCAACCCCGACGCCAACCCCCATGCCGGTTTTGCTGACCCAAATATGATCTGCCGCAAGATAGGCCTTCAGGTCAAACTGGCTGAGAATCGGGTTGTCCCGGCTCATCAAGCAGGTAAACGGATCTGACCACAGTGTTATCTGGTGAAAAGACTGCGGCATGTGGTCGAAGCGATTTATTACTAGGTCGATTTTGCCGCGCTCAACATCGAGAAAGCTGACGTCAGAGGGTGTCATAACGTCGAGGGTCAAGCCGGGAGCTTGTTCTCGCAGCGCTCTGATAACCGTGGGAAACAGGGTAGATTCTGCATAGTCTGATGCCATGACCCGAATCACTTGACTGGCATCGCTGGGATCAAAATCTGATGTTGGCTGGATAGCTCGCTCTACACCTGCCAGTACGTCTCTGATCTGGGGTTCGAGCTCCAGAGCTCTGGCGGTGGGTGACATGCCATCAGACGTGCGCACCAGGAGCGGATCGTTAAACAAATCCCGCAGCCGACGCAGCCCGTTGCTCATTGCGGGTTGCGACAGCCCCAGCTGATTAGCGGCCTGGGTGACATTGCGTTCTCGCAGCAAAACGTCAAGGTAAACCAGCAAATTGAGGTCAATTCGATTAAGATCTTTCACGGCCCTTTCTCGTGCACACAAGGCACTAATGACTACCCGGGCCTACAATCATAGCAAGTCGCTTTGCAGGGCGCTTTTTCTTATTGCGCCTGACTAGAGCGCTATCACAAATGAACGGAGATTTTATGTACACCGCACCCCTTGCCGATATGCAATTTCTGATTGACGACGTTATTGACGTTGCCGGAAAACTGGGTTCACTCGAGCGTTTTGTCGATGTAGGCGTTGGCCCCGATTTAACAACGGCGTTGTTGGAGGAGGCTGGCAAGTTGGGGAGTGACGTTGTTGCGCCATTGCGACGGGTGGGGGATACCCATCCCGTGACCTGTGCCGACGGAAAAGTCAGCATTCCACCCGGCTATGGCGAGGCTATACGGGAGCTCGGGGCAGGGGGCTGGGTGGGTATTTCTGCAGATGCAGAAGCCGGCGGGCAGGGTCTGCCAGAGATTTATGGGACTGCGGCGTCAGAGATTTGGAACGGTGCCGATATGGCCTTTGCCTTGGAACCATTTTTGAGCTCGGGGGCTGCGTTGGCAATCAGTGCTCACGCCAGTGATGCCCTTAAAGCTATTTATCTCGCCAAAATAAATAGCGGTGAATGGTCGGGTACCATGAATTTGACGGAGTCAGGAGCGGGATCCGATTTAGGTCCGGTGAAAACGCGAGCCGAGCGCGAGGGTGACCACTACCGTATTTTCGGACAGAAAATTTACATCACCTGGGGTGATCACGACGCGACGGAAAATATCATTCACCTTGTACTAGCGCGATTGCCTGATGCTCCCGCCGGTAGCAAAGGCATTTCGTTATTCCTAGTGCCAAAGTACTTAGTCAATGACGATGGCAGTTTAGGTGAGCGTAACGACGCGTTTCCTGTTTCTACCGAGCACAAGCTGGGCATTCATGGCAGCCCGACCTGCGTGATGGCCTATGGCGATCAAGACGGCGCCATTGGCTACCTCGTTGGAGAGGAAAATAACGGGCTGGCCTGTATGTTCACCATGATGAATGAGGCCCGTTTGAAGGTGGGTTTACAGGGTGTGGGTGCTTCGGAAGGGGCCTACCAAAAAGCGGTGGCCTATGCCCGTGAGCGCGTACAAGGCGGTGTGCCCATTATTGAACATGCCGACGTTAAGCGAATGCTCATGACCATGCGGTCACTGATCGAGGCGATGCGAGCGCTGGCTTATAACGAAGCGGTTACCATGGATTTAGCGCATTACGCAGAAGCAGAGTTTAAGAGTGAGCAGCGCCAGCGTATTGACCTCATGATTCCTGTGATCAAAGGATGGTGTACCGAAATCGGTGTGGAGTTGACCTCACTCGGTGTTCAGGTTCACGGGGGCATGGGTTTTATTGAGGAGACCGGCGCAGCTCAGTACATGCGTGATGTTCGGATTACCCCTATTTATGAGGGAACCAATGGCATTCAGGCGGCGGACTTGGTCAACCGTAAGCTGGCCCGCGATGGTGGCTCTGCCATGGAGGCCATGCAAGCGGAAATAGCCGATACTGCAGAGCAGTTGGGTCAGGCGTCACACCCAGAATTGGCAGCGCTGGGTAAATCACTGAGGAGTGCCTTGGCAGAACATCGCGTTACTACCCAGCACCTCCTCAGTCAAATGAGCGCCGATCGATTCAATGCTTTTGGCGGTGCCTTCGACTACCTGATGCAAACGGGATATCTCTTTGGCGGCTGGCAGTTGGCTCGCTCAGCCCTGGTAGCGGAAGCCAAGCTTGCCGCCGACGATAATGCCGATTTTTGTCGTCGTAAAATAGCGACGGCGGCGTTTTACGGCGCGCGCATCCTGCCGCGTTGTAAGGCCCATGCGGGTACTATTTTGGAGGGCGGTGAAACGCTATCCAGTTTTTCCCTCGATTGGTTCTGACTATTTACAATGAGCGAAATAACTTTCACCACGCCCGATTTATCAGACAGTTACCCTGAGTGTAAGGTCTTACCTTTTCAGTTTTTGCACTTTGGCACTGTGGAGCGCTTTGCCGGGCCTGCAGCAACGGTTTCTTGCCATGAAGATAACTCCCGCGTCGCCGAGGCGGTTTCTACCCCGGGTGATGGTCGGGTTCTTGTTGTCGACGGTCAGCAATCACTGCGGCGATCTCTGCTAGGCGACAACCTTGCGAAAGCCGCGATTGACAATGGTTGGGCGGGCATCGTGATCTTAGGGGCGATTCGTGACGTGGAAATTATAGACACACTCGCTTTGGGTGTATTTGCCTTGGGCGTCGTGCCGGTTAAAACAGCGAAGCGTGGAGTCGGGAAGTGCGACGTTGAGCTCACCTTGGGAAACGTTAGTGTAATGCCTGACAATTGGATCTACGCCGATCGCAACGGCGTGTTGGTGGCGCCCCGCGCCCTGCACGATTAGCACCGCGTCAGTCTAGGCTAGAGGCTACTAAGCCCGGGCGCCGTCAGCGTTATTTGAGCTTGTTTAACCACCGCCAGAGGCCTGGCGGGCGTTTAAACACGCAGGTTCAGCGTTCCAGACGCATCGACAAGTCCAGTGGCTCTACACGCTTGGTGAGTGCACCAATAGAAATAAAATCGACACCGGTTTCGGCAGTAGATCGAAGATTATGCTCGGCAATATTGCCCGAGGCCTCCAATTCAGATTGACCCGCGTTGGTAGCGACGGCGTCTCTGAGCATGGTCTCACTAAAGTTATCGAGCATGATTCTGTCAGCTTTCGCAGCGAGCGCGAGTTGCAGCTCATCGAGGGTTTCGACCTCAATTTCCACGGTTTTTCCAGGCGCTGAATGTCGAGCTGCAGCGATCGCTGCGGCAATTCCACCGCAGGCTTCAATATGATTTTCTTTGATTAAAAAGGCGTCATATAGCCCTATACGATGATTGTGGCAGCCGCCACAGCTAACCGCATATTTTTGAGCCAAGCGCAGGCCCGGCACCGTTTTACGCGTGTCCAAAAGCCGCACTCCTGTTCCCTCGACGTGGTTGGCGAAGCGATTGGCCAATGAGGCAGTGCCTGAGAGTAGCTGCAGAAAATTGAGAGCCGTACGCTCTCCCGTCAGAATTTTTCGAGCGTTACCGCTGACGCTAAACAAAGCGTCATTGGGCTCAAGTAGCTCACCATCAGATTTAAACCATTCCACGGAAATTTCGGGGTCCAGGGCTAAAAAAACTGCATCAACAAAGCGGCTTCCACAAAGCACCCCAGCCTCCCGACTTACAACTAACGCGCGGGCCTGGCTGTCGGCTTGAACAAGTTCCGCGGTGATATCGCCGTCGCCAATGTCCTCTTCCAGCGCAAGGTTGACGAGTTGTTCAATGTACTGCTGGCTTAACATAACGACTCCCGGTCATGGGTCTTTTGGGTGATCTGCTCTCATGGGATAAGATGCGAAGGTGATGACAGAATCTGACGATTGGACGATTTCCCAAGGCTGGCTTGCCGGAGCTCGAAAAGTCGCTTCGCCCAACTTTAATTGCCGCCCCGAAAAAGCGCCCCTCGAGCTCATTGTGCTACACAACATTTCCTTGCCCCCGGGAGAGTTTGGGGGAGGCCACATTGAAGCACTATTTACCAATGCACTAAATCCATCATTACACCCTTACTTCGAGAGTATCGCGCATCTTCGCGTCTCAGCCCATTTTTTAGTCACCAGATTGGGAGAAATTTTACAGTTTGTAGCCACCGACGATAGGGCTTGGCATGCCGGTGAATCCCAATGGTGTGGGCGTAGTAACTGTAATGATTTTTCCATTGGTATTGAACTTGAAGGTACCGATGATCAGGCCTACACCGATATTCAGTACCTGCAGCTGCAAAAGCTTGTCGCTGTATTAAAGGGCCACCACCCCTCTCTCGGTGAAGGTGATATTGTAGGTCACAGTGATATTGCGCCGGGTCGAAAGACAGATCCTGGGGCGAGTTTTGATTGGCAGAGGTTGGCGGCTTTAATCGTTTCATGACAGTCTGGGAAATAACTTTGAGGTCCGCAGTGGCGCTGCGGGGTGGTTTATAAGGAGAGTCTAGAAGCATGACTTATCTGGCATTTCTTGTCGCAACCGGGCTTTATTTGGCGATTGGATCCGGTGGGCCGCTGCATAGCGATCATTGGTACCAATCCCTCCAGCGTCGAGTCGAGGCGCTAGAGCCTGATTCCTGGTTGGAGTTTGTACTGCTGGTCGTTGTGCCTTGTGCCGGCTTCACCTTGTTATACGCTGCTTCAGAAGAAGTGTTTGGTGCAGCGGCCGTATTGCTATTGGGTACCCCCGCATTATTTTTCAGTTTTGGACGCTTACCCTGGCCCGTACTTGTTGACCGGTTTCGATCTCGGGTGGCGGCGGGTGATATGGAAGGGGCGCTGCTAACCCTTGAGGCCGCAGGTCATGGTGCTCTAGAGGCAGACAACGCAATCTCGGCTGAGCGCGATGGTGCTCAATTTTTGCTTTACGAAGGATTTCAGCGCTGGTTTTCCCCCGTCTTTTATTTTTTACTGCTGGGTCCGTTTGCTGCCGTCGGTTACCGATTGATTGTTTTGGGCGTCGGCAATAAAAAAGTTCCCATGAGCCGGGTGTTGCATGTGCTCGACTGGTTTCCCTCGCGTGTTGTGCTGCTAACCTTCGGCGTTATCGGTAACTTTGAGGGTATCCGGCCCCTGCTTCGAGACAAGGCGCTGGATCCTGATATCAAGACAGATGAACTATTGATGCAAGGTTTTGAGCTAGCCTCCCCGGTGATAGAGGCTGCTTCAGGACAGCAGGTGGAGCGCATTCGGGAATTGTTGAAACGGGCGCTCGCAGTTTGGGTTGTGGTAGCTTCTATTTTGGTGATTGTCTCCTGATCTACTGAGCGATTTAAAGACAGTTCCAAAATAGCGTTGGGTCTACCTTAACAGTGCATTGTCAGCGGTTGCTAGGCTGGCTTGGAGGTGTTCATGGCTGTGCCTCAGGAACTGGTAACGAAACCTGCACTGCGGACGGGGGATTCCGAGGAGGGGTCTTTCCGTGCCACGTTGCGCCTCACTATCGTTTTTCATCCAGACTTGCAGCGCATCGGACGATGGGCCGAGTTGTGCACCTGGGAGGCTGAGCGTTCAGATCTGATCCCTGATGAGCTTCAACTAGGCCGGTACTTTCCCAAGTTTAGCGATCAACGTTCCTTAGAAGACAGCTATGTGAGTCGCTTGGCCTGTCTGTTGCATCCCAAGAGATCGCGGCATCCCGACGGTTACCTTAGCTTACGAATAGAGGCAGCAGCGCACGCTGATGTTCGAATTGGCGCTGCGGGGCATAAAGGCCTGATTGCAGACCATGACGCTCTGGTTGCAGGGGTCCCTCTCAGGCTGTCACATGGCGTCGTATTGGTCCTGCGCCTAATTGCCTCGGGCGAGAGAGACCCTGCAGTCAGTCACGCGGTATTACAACAATCACTGCCGGGCGCCTCGTGGGAAATGCAGCAGCTATGGCATCAGATCGCGCTGGTGGCGCCAACCAACTTGCCCATTTTGGTTCAAGGCGAATCGGGTGTTGGTAAAGAAAGAGTTGCTCAGGCAATTCATGCCTTAAGCACACGCTCGTCCCAGCCGTTAGCGGCGATTAATCTGGCGGCAATTCCACAGGATCTCGCCGCTGCGGAATTATTTGGCAGTGTTCGGGGCGCCTATACGGGAGCTATTGATCGTTTGGGCGCCTTTCAGCGAGCACACAAAGGGACCTTGTTTCTTGACGAAATTGCCGACGCACCCATGGCGGTTCAAGTTCAATTGCTTCGTGCCCTTGAGCAGGGCGAGGTGCAAATACTTGGCGGGGCATCACAAACAGTTGACGTGCGTGTCGTTGCCGCCACAGACCAGTCGGTGTCCGAAGATAGTGGTTTCCGAGCAGCACTTCATCACCGCGTTGCGGGCTTTACACTGGTTGTTCCGCCGCTGCGTCAACGACCGGAAGATATAGCCCCCCAGGCAATGGCGGTGCTAGATGAGGAAGCAGAGATTTTTGACTTATTAAACCCTAAAAACGCGTCGCAAACCCCGGAGACTGCGGCGCATTGGGCCCGATTTTTCTTCGATGCCCTGACGCATGATTGGCCCGGCAACACTCGAGAGTTGCGATACGCTGTCATGCTGGCAGCACAAGATAAAAGCTCAATGTTGCCCTTAACTAGCCAAGCCCAGCGCGGTCAAAGAAACACCACTTTAGAGGAGCTCTCAGATCAACATTTAGAGCAGGTTTATCGAGCAAAAAACTATGAAATTGCTGCAACAGCCGCGGTTTTAGGGCTTTCTAGGCAGGCCCTTTACCGCCGATTAGAGGCACATCCTAGTTTTGTACTGGCAGACGATCTTGCCGACACCGATATTTTAGCGGCCATGAAACGGTTTAGTTCAATTAAGGCCGCAGCGTTTGAGCTAAAAATCTCTCACCATGCTCTGCGACCTCGACTTCGACGATTGAGGCTCACCTAGCATGTTGAGGGGTGATACGCATGGGCGTTATGACGAGATAGTGGGTTTGCCACCGCCACTAAAAAACTTAGGGTTTTTGGGGTCTGGCGGGCAGGGCATGGCTTGGTTGGCCCTAGACCCTTCGCTCAATCGGCGGCTTGTGGTTAAACGATTTGAAACGGAGCAATCGATTGGCAAAGACACTCAGGCGGGGTTGGAGGCTACCTTCGCCGCACAGGCCAAGGTGGCGGCAAAGACATC
>OBPT01000633.1_pt1 | contig 10053 bp, 7 predicted proteins | sample 1534671 | NCBI WGS metagenome assembly OBPT01 (sample SAMEA3275494, study PRJEB22092) | marine metagenome | biome: ENVO:00000447 marine biome; feature: ENVO:00002042 Surface water; material: ENVO:00002010 seawater | collected 2014-06-21T11:00:00+00 | depth 1 m | reverse complement strand
CCGTTTTACGATACTGACAAGCACTTGCCGCGCGGATTGCCCTTGAACGATGACAAGGCATGACCCTCGGGCGTGGTTCTCAAGCGACAGGCGATCTGGTGGTGGGATGTCTGATGACCCCTTTCGCGCTGAAGGCCCCAATTGGAAAACCGTCTCTCTTCTGGAACCTGAGATCCAAGTTTCGCATCCCTTTTCGGAATGTGTTCGCCCGTTGGATCAAGGTGCAGGGCAAAAACGCGCTTTCAGATATTTCTTGGCCAAGAATCAGTTTTCTTACCAAAGATACATGTATGTGCTTTGCGCCTGAAAGCGTTGTTACAAAAGGATTTCAGCCATGAAGCCGCTCACTGGTCTCAGCGACGAGGCGTTGAACTTCCTCGACAAGGAGGTGTCACACCGCGACAGATCAGCCCAAAACCTTCCCAGGATGCGAGCGAAAGCCAAAGCCGTCGCCGTGGCCGAGGCTCCGCGCTTGTGTCGGGCGCATGGCGTCACCATGAATGAGTCAATTCTTGGCGGGGTGCGATGCCTTGAGGTGCGCCCGCAGAACCTGCGAGTTGACTGGCCCATCCTCTACTCCTTCGGCGGAGGGATGGTCGAAGGCAGCCCGGAGGAAGACCTGCCCCTGATTGCCCCCCTCTCAGCCCTGACGGGCGCCCGGGTCATCGCGCCCGACTATCGGCTGGCCCCTGAACATCCGTGGCCCGCAGCACTTGACGATACCTTCGCCGTCTACCGCATGATTGCAGGCCTTCCCTTTGCCACCCTCGGGGAATCCGCCGGTGGCAACCTGTCGCTCGCATGTATGCTCAGGGCCAAGACTGAAGGCTTTCGCCTGCCAGGCGCTGCAGCTGTCCTTTCGCCATGGTGCGACCTGAGCAATTCAGGCGACAGCATGACATTCAACGATGGGCGCGATCCGACAATATCGCGGCGCAATTCGGATCTCGCAGCGGGCTATTATGCTTGTTCGAACAAGGTGGATCAGCCATTGATTTCACCGATCCACGGTAATTTCAATCCCAGTTTTCCGCCGGTTCTGATCACCACAGGAACCCGAGATCTGCTGCTCAGTCAGGCGGTGCGGCTGTCGCAACGGCTGCGCCACAGCGGAGTGAAGGTTGACTGTCAGGTCTGGGAGGGGCTTTGGCATGTGTTTGAGTGGTATGAAGACCTGCCCGAGGCGCAACAATCAATTCAGCAGATCTCGGACCATCTAAACCGGGGCATGACCACTGGCTGACCCTCAGCAACCTATGGTAATTCCCAGAACGGCGCGTATCCCAAGGGCAATGCGCGCAATGATCCCGGTCTTTTCACGAGCCGCTCTGTGTTTCGCCATGCTGGCGTCATCCGAAAGCAGGAACTTCATCAATTCATACCAAAGATCTCCGATCGCTCGCGCGCTGACTGAACGGAAATCCCGAACGATACAACAGCGTCTGACCAAGGAAATCTGAAACTTACCAAAAAAAAGAACCTGGTTTTGCCGCCGCTTGGGTAACCTTCATAACTTGCCGGGCGGCCAACTGCGCACATTACCACAGGCATCAGCCTTCTGTTTCCAAGCCCGAGCGTGCCACCAAGAGCCGGTTCAGCCAGTCCGGATCCATTTCTGGAACCGAAGAGAGAAGGAGATTTGTGTAATCCTCCTTCGGATCAGCAAAGAGAGCGGCCTTTTGCCCGCGTTCGACGACGGCACCATGCTGCATAACCACCACCTCATCAGCGATTGATTTCACCGTGGCTAGGTCATGGGTGATGAACATGTAGGCAAGGTTCAGCTCGGTTTGCAGCCGGTCGAGCAGCTTCAGGATTCCCTCCTGCACGATCTGGTCCAGAGCGCTGGTCACCTCATCGCAGATGATAAGCTGCGGCTCGGCGGCAAGGGCCCGTGCGATACCGATGCGCTGTTTCTGCCCACCCGAAAGCTCGGATGGCAAGCGATCGATGTACTTGTCCGGCTCCAGTTCAATCAGCGCCAGAAGGTCGCGGATGCGAGATTCCAGCGCCTTTCCTTTCAGACCCAGATACATCTCTGCCGGTCGACCGATTAACTCGCGCAGGCGAAACTTTGGGTTCAGAGCCGTGTCGGCCATCTGGTAGATCATCTGGCACTGGCGAAGTTCATCGCGGGAGCGGGCCTTGAAACTGGCAGGTAACGGTTTGCCGTTGAAGAGTACCTCGCCCTCTCGCGGTGGTAGAAGACCTGTGATGACCCGCGCGGTCGTGGACTTGCCCGATCCGCTCTCACCCACTACGGCCACGGTGCGTCCGGCGTTGATGTCAAAGCTGATATGTTTCAGCACATCGACCGCCCCGTAGCCTGCAGTCACATTGCGAACCGAGACCACCGGTATTCCGGTTGCAGACGGGTGTTCAGCGCGTGCAAAACTACCCACGGCCCAAAGGCTGCGGGTATAGTCCTGGCGTGGGGCGGCGAGCATGGTCCGAGTGTCGGCCTCCTCCACCTCATTGCCTCTGAGCAGAACCTTGATGCGGTCGGCCATCTGGGCAACCACGGCAAGATCATGCGTGATATAGATCGCCGCCGTGCCAAACTGGCGTACGATGTCGCGGATTGCGGCCATGACCTCAATCTGGGTGGTGACGTCAAGCGCAGTGGTCGGCTCGTCAAAGATAATCAGGTCTGGACGGCAGGACATCGCCATAGCGGTCATCGCTCGCTGTAGCTGCCCACCCGAGACTTGGTGCGGATATCTGAAACCGATCTCATCCGGGTTGGGCAAGCGCATGCGACGGTAAAGTTCTACTGCGTCGTCTTCGGCCTTCTTGCGCGGCATGACACCATGCACGACTGGGGCTTCGCAGTACTGGTCGATCAGCTTGTGCGCGGGATTGAAGCTCGCCGCTGCCGATTGAGCGACATAGGCGATGCGCTTGCCCCGCAGTCCCCGTCTTAGTGTTTCGGAGGCGATACGCAGGTCGATCCCGTCAAAGTCGATTGTCCCGCCCGAGATGCGACAGCCGTCCCGGGCAAAGCCCATTGCAGCCAGACCCAGCGTTGATTTTCCGGCCCCGGATTCCCCGATCAGGCCCAGCACCTCGCCTTTATGAAGGGTAAGGTCCACACCCTTGACAATCTCATGCCAGGCATCACCAGAGCGGCCTTCGATTTTAAGGCCCTTGATGGTCAGAAGCCTCGTCTTTTCCATGGCCTACTCCTTCAAACCGCTGGCGCGGTGCAACTGCCAGTCCACCACGAAGTTCACCGCTACCGTCAGCAGCGCGATGGCCCCGGCGGGCAGCAGGGGGGTGATGTCGCCAAAGGTAATCAGCGTCGCGTTTTCGCGTACCATGCTGCCCCAGTCGGCGGTCGGTGGTTTGATGCCAAGGCCAAGGAACGACAGCGCCGAGATTGACAGGAACACGAAGCAGAACCGTAGGCCAAACTCGGCCACCAGGGGTGCCATGACGTTCGGAAGGATCTCTCGACGGATCAGACGCCACATGCCTTCGCCTCTGAGGCGGGCAGCCTCGATATAGTCCATGACTACGATCCCTTGGGCGACCGAGCGCGCCAGACGGTAGACACGTGTGGCATCAACAGCTGCGATCACGAGGATAAGAGTCAGGACCGATGTCCCGAAGATTGTGAGCAGTAGCAGCGAGAAAATCAGGGCTGGAATGGCCATCAACGCATCGACGAAGCGCGACAACCATTGGTCGAGCCAGCCTCCGACGAGCGCCGCCCATATGCCAAGGAACGACCCCACAAAGAACGCAAGCGCAGTGGTGGCAAAAGCGATGCCCACGGTGTTGCGCGCGCCATAGATCAGTCTCGTCAGCATGTCGCGGCCCAGCTTGTCCGTGCCGAGATAGTGGGGTGATGCCCACGGCAAGAACTGGGCACCAAGAACCTCACTCTCGCCATAGGGGGCGATCAACGGGGCAAAGACGGCGACAAAGATATAAAGCAGGATGACCGCCAGCCCGAAGGAAGCCGTCAGCGGCATGTCGCGGAAGGTCGGTTTGTGATGGGCCGGGGCAAACGCTTGCAATACTGCACGAGCGGCAAAACCGATCATGAAGAACAATGCCAGGCCGACGACTATGGAAAGTAGAATGGTCATGGCTCTACTTCCTGTGCATCAGGCGCGGGTTGGTGATCGTCGAGAGCACATCCGCAAGAAGATTGAGCAGGACGTAGGCCGAGGCGAAGATCAGCGCGATGGCCTGCACCACGGCGATGTCGCGATTGGACACGGCATCAATCATCAACTGCCCGAGGCCAGGGTAGACGAAGACCACCTCAACCACCACGACTCCGGTGATCAAATAGGCAAGGTTCAATGCAACTACGTTGATGATCGGGGCCAAAGCATTCGGCACCGCATGACGTAGCACGACGCGTATGGGTGACATACCCTTGAGCCGCGCCATCTCGATATAGGGGCTAGCCAGCAGGTTGATGATTGCGGCTCGCGTCATCCGCATCATGTGCGCCGTGACGACAAGGGTGAGGGTCAGCGCTGGCAAGAAAGCCATGTACAGGAGATCGCCCGTTGTCGTGCTTCCCGTGATCCGCACCATCGATGGGAATAGGCCGGATTGTGCCAGCCACAAGATCAGAGTGTAGGCCACGAAAAACTCGGGAAAGGAAATCGCGGTAAGGGCCAATGCGTTCGATGCACGGTCAAAAATCGAATTGCGCCAAAGGGCAGCCAGAACGCCGAGCAGCAATGCGAAGGGAACAGCCAGGGCCGCCGCATATAATGCCAGGAAAAGGGTATTTCCCAACCGTGCGCCAACCAGTTCCGAGATCGGTTTTTGGGTCGCCATCGACATCCCAAAATCGCCCTGCAACACGCCGGCCAGCCAGTTCCAGTATCGCAGGGGCGCCGGATCATTGAGGCCAAGCTGCTCGCGCAATGCAGCCAGCGTCTCTTCGGTGGCCGACTGACCCAGCAACTCGCGTGCGAGGTCGCCCGGCAAAAGCTCCGTCGCCCCGAAGATCACCACGGAAATGATGAAAAGGGTCAGCACGCCCAAAAGCAGCCGCTGCCCGATCATTCGCCAGATCTCGTTCATTTTATCCCCCCGTTTACATGCATGGCCTGCAATCTTGATGCCGCAATGGCCCGAAGGCTCTGGCGAGGTATTCTCACCAGAGCCCGTTCAGATGACCGGAAGGATCAAGCGAACCACCAGCGTTCGACCGCGCGGAACCCGTCAAGATCCCAGTTCGCGCCAACGACATCTGGCGTTGCGACGGCGTTTGAAACGCCCATGACAAAGCTTGCGAACATCGGGATCACAACTCCACCTTCGTTCGAAACGATGGCTTGCATCTCGTGATAGATTTCCGCCCGTTTGACGTCGTCCAGTTCGGACCGCCCTTGCAAGAGCAGGGTGTTGAACCGCTCATTGTCCCAATAGCTTTCGTTCCAGGGAGCACCCGCGGCATAGGCGGTAGAGAACATCCAGTCGCAGGTTGCCCGCCCACCCCAATAGGAAGCAACCCACGGCTTCTGCATCCAGACATTGCTCCAGTACCCATCGTTCGGAGCGCGTTCGACGGTGATATTGATGCCCGCGGCTTTGGCTCGCTCGGCGTAAAGCGAACCTGAATCCGTGGCACCCGTGAAACCGGTCTCGGCTACCCAAAGCGAAACATCGAGCGAGGTTAGCCCCGCCTGAGCCAAATGGAACTTGGCTTTGTCGGGGTCATAGTTGTTCACAGGCAGGTCGGCCGCATAGAATTGCTGGGTCGGTCCGATCGGGTTGTCATTCCCTACCACGCCATAGCCGTAAAGGATCTTGTCGACCATTTCCTGACGATCGAGGGCATGCTTCAGGGCAAGCCTGACGTTGTTGTCATTGAAAGGTGCCGCCCGCGTATCCATCGGAAAGCAGAAGTGCTGGTTGCCAGCCACTGAGACCACGCGGATCGAAGGGTTGCGTGACATCATCGACACGGTCGTCAGGTCGAGCTGGTTGATAACGTCCACCTGGTCTGTCAGGAGCGCGTTCTGCCGTGCCACGGGATCGGGCAGAGCCAGCAGCAAAAGCCCATCGAAATGGGCACGATCCGTCTTCCAGTATCCCGAATGCCGGGACAGCGAGGCGCTGATACCGGGTTCGAAGCTGTCGACCTTGTAGGGGCCGCAACCGTCCGACGAGGTCGGATCGATCTTCCCATCCTTGGCGGGCATGATCGGCAGGTGATAGTCCGACATCAGATAGGGGAAGTCGGCATTCCCGCCGCTCAATGTGACAATGACTGTATTCGGCCCGTCTGACTTCATTTCGACGATCGGATCGACGATCGGCTTAGCTGCGGAGGTGCTCTCTGGTCCGCGATGATAGTTGATCGAAGCGATCACATCTTCGGCGGTGACAGTACCCCCGCTGTGGAAGGTGATGCCTGGCCGGATCTTCAGCGTCCAGGTCATCGCATCGGCGCTGGCCTCCCAGCTTTCCGCCACTTCACCGACCAGCGAGCCGTCAGCCGCGATTTCCGTCAGATAGTTGTGCCGCGCTTGGGCAAAGACCTGGACGAAATTCGTGTCCCACACGCCGGGATCGTAATTATCGACCGTGCTGCCCGAGTTGAAGCCAATCCGCAGGGTCCCGCCCTTCTTTGGTTCTGATTGCGCCATTGCCATGCCGGCAGGCAGCACCAACCCTGCGGCCGTCATTGCCATCCCGCTTTTTAAGAGGCCCCGACGGGTCATTCCGCCTTGGCCGATCAAATGTTTGGTCATAAGTCTCTCCTCCCTTGGTTTCCTAAATTGCGGCGCCTTCCTCCTCGAAGGTCACCGTGGTCTTTCCAAACTCAGCGCGCGATGGGCACCTCGAACTTCGTTGCTCTGAGAACCGCTTCAGACCGCATGGACTGCATCCTTGAACTGTTCCCGAAGGATGTTTTTCTGCACCTTGGCCATCGCATTGCGCGGCAATTCCGGCACAACGATGAGCCTTCTGGGCTGCTTGAATCGTGCGAGCGTTGCCTGAATCGCCTCCATGATCTGCTCCAGGTCCGGCGACTGGCCGGGCTCGACCACGATCAACCCGATGACTGTCTCGCCCAGGTCGCGGTGCGGCACGCCGATGATGGCGCTTTCGTGCACGCCTGGCTGGGCATCTAGCACCAGTTCGATTTCCTTGGGGTAGATGTTGTATCCGCCGGAAATGATCAGATCTTTGTTGCGCCCCAGAATGTGGACGTAGCCGTCTTCGTCGATCTTCCCCAGATCGCCAGTAATGAAGAACCCGTTGCCTCTCAGCTCGGCTGCGGTTTTCTCGGGCATCTGCCAATAGCCCTTGAATACGTTTGGTCCGCGAACCTCAATCTGTCCCACCGTGTTCTCGGGCAGAGTAGCGCCAGTTTCTGGGTCAGTTACCTTCACCTCCACCCCTGGAAGAGGCAGTCCGACCGTGCCCGCGCGCCGCTCACCATCATAGGGATTTGACGTGTTCATATTGGTTTCGGTCATCCCGTAGCGTTCGAGGATATGGTGCCCCGTACGGTCTGCGAACTGGACATGGGTCTCGGCAAGAAGTGGAGCCGAGCCAGACACAAACAGTCTGATGCCGGACGCTCGGTGGCGATCAAATTGTGGGTGGTCCAGCAGCCGTGTGTAAAAGGTCGGAACACCCATCAGGACTGTTGCGTCGGGCATGAGTCCGACGAGCTGATCGACATTGAATTGAGGCAGGAAGATCATCGATGCCCCTGAAAACAAAGTCACATTGGTCGCTACAAAAAGACCGTGTGTGTGAAAAATCGGCAGGGCGTGTAACAGCACGTCGTCAGGCGTGAATTGCCACTGCTTTGCCAAAGTCTCTGCATTCGACAGAAGATTTCCTTGACTGAGCATGGCACCTTTTGAGCGCCCAGTTGTCCCGGAGGTGTAAAGCAAAGCTGCAAGGTCTTCGGATGAACGATCTACCGCAGGAAACGCTTCCGGCATCACCCGCGCGCTTTCCATCAGGGTTCCAGTGCCGTCCTGGTTCAGTGTTTCCAGAGAAGCCCCAAGCCGAGTGGCGATAGTTGACAACGCCGCTGCCACCTTGCCGTCGCAGACAATCATCCGCGCGCCGCTGTCTTCGATGAAATAGTTCAACTCTTCAGTGGTATAGGCAACGTTCAGCGGTAGGAAAACCACTCCCGCTTGGACGCACGCGGCATAGAGGGCCAAAGCCTCGTGCGACTTCTGAACCTGGGCTGCTAGCCGATCACCTGCTTGCAGTCCGCTTTGCGTCAGAAGATGAGCAATCTGCGCGGAGAGACCAAGGAAAGCGGCATAAGAAACAGTGGTCCCGTCAACCAGTCGCAAAAACGGTCGGCTCTCGCCGGCATGCTTCGCGAACAATCGATCGAAGAGCGGGTTGGTCATGCTGTCTTTTCCGTATGAAGAAACTTCTGCGCCTGTGCGCAAAGCGCACGAACATGAGGCGACGTGGGGACCTCACCTGTCGTGGCGAACCGCTCATGGTTCTGTGCTATTTGATCCAGGTCGTAGAGATAGTTGACCATCAGGCCTGCAGACTGACCGAGACCCTTCTCAGAGCGATCCGCATCGGCATGGACTTGATGGAGGATAGCCCCGTTGCCCAAGTGGAAACGTGCCACGGCATCGAAGGGCATCCCGCTGCGATCTTTTGCTTGGGCCAGAAAGTACGCTCCAAGCGCGCAGAGCGCCTGTCCATGGACATGATTGGTATCGACACCCGTTTCGGACAGCCACCTCGCGAATCCGGGCAGAGGGGATAGCGTTACAAAAGTCCCGATCCCGGGCAGCTCTTGCGCCAGGTCCGCGGCGACTTGCTTGATGAGCGAATTGCCGAACGAAATGCCTGCAAGTCCGGGTTGGCAATTGGAGATTGAATAGAATACCGCTGTATCCGCTTCTTCTGCAGACTTTTCCTCGCGGTTCTCGGCCAAGAGCGCCTGAATAGAATGTGCGATGCCTTGTGTAAGGGCGACCTCGACGAAGATCAGCGGTTCGTCCGGCATTGCTGGATGGAAGAAGGCAAAACAGCGGCGATCAGCAGGCTCCAGCCGCCGCCGCAAGTCCTCCCAACTGTCGATCGCATGAACAGCCTCATAGGCGATGATCTTTTCGAGGATTTGTGCAGGGCTTTCCCAACTGACCGGTCGCAGCACCAGAAAACCACGGTTGAACCAGGACGCAAAGAGATGCCGAAAATCCAAGTCCAGTGCTTCAAGATCTGGCTCGCCCCGGCCCAAACGCAGCAAATCGGCGCGCATACGCACTAGGCTGCCTGTAGCTCCAGGCACCCTGTTCAGCCTACGGATCAACTCCTGCCGCGGCGGCTCTGCTGCAGCGGCAAAGTCTCGGTAGGTGGCTTTTGAAGGAGAGGCCTCATACAAATCCAGCGCTTGACGCACCTTGTCCGCGAAAATGTTCATCTCGACTGACAGCATCCGGAAGAAGGCAAGCTTGCCCACATCGTCAAGCGAGGAGTAACTTGCCAATATGGCGGCAGCTGACGCGAGTCCTGATGCTTCCCCCGCACTGCCGACCAGTTCGAACGCCAGTTCGGCAATTGATTTCTCGCCAGGTCTTGCAGGAGCAGGCCACACCTTGCGTCGGTCGAAGACGCTCGCCAACAGATCGGCTAATGATGTCATGACCCGCCGCCGGCAATGGCAAGTAGACGGCAACAGGATTGTGTCATTTTGACCATTCCCCCGCCTGTCCGCGCGTGCTGGCTCGGCCAGATGCTCGAAACTTGCCTCACGCTCACGTTCATCTTCGGCCTTTCTCCTGATTAACCCGTCGCAGCGGCTCTACGATCTGCGAAAGACCCGACTCGCAGCTGCATGCTGTCCATTTGTCTGGTAAACTTACTAGTAGTCAGTAAATTGTGTCAATGGGCATTATTCTTGCCCTCTGGATCGATAATGTCCACCGCCGGTTCCGTGACCGCTGTTGGGGTCGAGATGCGGGGCCGATGGTGGCAAGAGCGGCGGTTGGTTGCGCTTGAAATTACCGCGCGAGTAGATGTTCCATCCCGGTGTCGCGTAGCCCTTAAATCGGTGCTGTCAGACGAATGAGAACT
>OBPT01000628.1_pt1 | contig 10080 bp, 11 predicted proteins | sample 1534671 | NCBI WGS metagenome assembly OBPT01 (sample SAMEA3275494, study PRJEB22092) | marine metagenome | biome: ENVO:00000447 marine biome; feature: ENVO:00002042 Surface water; material: ENVO:00002010 seawater | collected 2014-06-21T11:00:00+00 | depth 1 m | reverse complement strand
TAGGCAGGTGGCGCGTGATAAATCCTCAACGAACTCAGTCCCCAATCCCTGCTCAATTGCTGAGAGATGAGCGGGCTTAATGCGGCACTCACCAGAGGCTCTGAATCGCTCTATCAGCGACGATATGGTGTGGTTCGTATCAGCTTTGCTCCGGGCTTTTGCCTCCTCCTTGGACAGGAGAGCGCCCTGATAGACGACCACATCACCAGTCTCCAATCCACCTTTGGTTTGATTCATCCACCGCTCTGCGGAGGACATAGAGGAGAAGGTTTTTGAGGTCGAGATACCTCTGAATCTTAGCCGGGCAATGTACCCACCAGACTGGTGTTTATAGACACCGCGTATTCTTGTTTTAGTCATGTGAAACACCTTCGTCCGTAAACGCGCTCACCCACATCTCAGCACCGTAAAACGCTACTAAAGACAACTGGGGTCAGCTTATTACAAGACGATACTGTTTGTCACTTATTTGTCACTAAACCGTATTGCCCTTCGATGAGAAAGCGGATGCTCTCGAGGCAAATCCTACTTAACTTACTGTTTTTAATGTGTTTCGAGTGGTGCCCGGAGCCGGACTTGAACCGGCACGATCGCAATGATCGGGGGATTTTAAGTCCCCTGTGTCTACCAATTTCACCACCCGGGCAAGGGGACGATATTGAAGGTCGCGAAGCATACCACGCCAACCCATAATCCCAAGACCCTTAGACACATTCTGGTAGAGTGAAAACTCAACACGTTGACCCTGATTTCTGTAACATCATGTGGTCAGCAAATCACCCTTTAAGGATCCCCCCATTGGCAGCACAACGCGGTGAATTTAAATCACGGCTGGGCTTTATTTTGGCAGCCGCCGGATCCGCAGTCGGACTTGGCAATATCTGGGGCTTTCCGACTCAAGCGGCGAGCAATGGCGGCGGCGCTTTCTTATTTACCTACCTGGTGTTGGCTTTTGCACTGGCCTACCCAGCACTCATGGCAGAGTTGCTAATAGGACGGCATGCCCATCGCAACATGGCGCAAGCGCTGAGCGCCCTGCCCCAGCATGCCGGGCTAAAACGTATCGGCATGCTCACCGGTATTGGTGGCCTTGTCACTGCCAGCTTGATCCTAAGTTTTTATGGCATTGTCGCGGGCTGGATGTTGGGCTTCGCGTCGTCGTACCCCTTAGAAGCCATCGGCTTTACCCAGTCCGCCGATTGGCTCATCACCTTCAGCACGCCTCGCAACCTCACGCTGACCGGTATTTTTATGGTGCTGACGATGTCCGTGGTCATGGGCGGCGTGGAGGATGGCATCGAACGCTGGTCTCGGCGGCTAATGCCGATTCTCATCGCAACACTCGTCGTGCTGTCGCTGTATGTCTTAACACTCGATGGCGCGATGACCGGGCTGTCGATCTATCTCCGTCCCGATTTCAGCAAGATACTCTCGGGGGATCTGCTGATTGATGCGCTCGGTAGCGCCTTCTTCTCGCTGTCCCTCGGTGTCGGCACCATGCTGATCTACGGCTCATACCTGAGCGACAACGAGCATGTCCCCTCCGTGGGTGCTCAAGTCGCACTGCTTGATGTGGGTATTGCGGTACTGGCCGGGTTTCTGATCCTGCCGGCCATGTACGTCGCCGATGCACGCGGCGTTGCCATTTTTAACGCTGCAGGTGGCTTGCTGTCTGAGGACACACTGATTTTCACTGTCTTACCCGCGCTATTTGACACCCTAGACACCATCGGTCTGTGGCTCGCCACCGCTTTCTTTGTGTTAATGAGCATTGCCGCACTCACTTCATCGATATCGATGCTCGAAGTGCCGGTGGCCTATTTGATCGAGCGGCACGGCTTAAGCCGACACCGGGCCACTTTCCTCGCGGGCTCCAGCATTGCCGCCTTCAGTGGTCTGATCGCACTGAACTTTGAGCGACTTTTTGGTTTGGTCATCACGATCTCGACCCGTTACGGGCAACCGCTATTGGGTATTGTTGTGTGCCTCTTCGCGGGCTGGTTATGGCACCGCGATTCGCTATTAACAGAACTCAAAAAAAACGACGACGACGCCCAACAGCGATGGTTCTGGAAAATATGGCCGCTCTACGTCAAATGGGTCTGCCCCGTTATCATCGGCATAATACTCGTCCGCTCTGTACTGTAGGCACTGATGACACGTTTTCTTCTCATATTTTGTACCGTGCTCGGATCGCTGTTCGCGATCGAGATGCTCAAGCCGGTTCAAGAGGCGGTCATTCAACCCTTTACCGGCCTTCTCGCCGCACTCAGTACTGCGCTGATACTGCCATTCGACGATACGGTTATCGCACAGGGACGCATATTACGTGACGCGGCGACTGGTTTCGCGGTATCGATTGAGGCGGGTTGTAACGGCGTGGAAGCGGCCATCGTATTAATCGCCGGCATCTTGGCTTTTCCAGCGTCTCTTCAACACAAATTGGTTGCGATCTTGGCGGGCTTCTTCTTTGTTCAAGCACTCAATGTTGTCAGGATCATTTCCCTTTTCTACCTGGGCCAATGGAACTACACCGTCTTTGAATGGTTCCACCTTTACCTATGGCCTGTGCTGATCATGCTGGATGTGCTGATCGTATTCGCGATCTACCTGCAGTGGCTGGGCAAACATTACGCCAAGCCAGAGGCCCAATAGTGCTGATCCGCCGCCAGTTTGTGCTGACCCTCGCCTTGATGCCTATCACCTTTGGCATCTGGTACGCGGCAGACTCGCTCTTTGCCGGCACAGCCGTGTGGCTGTGTGATCTATTGCTGCCTTTCTTCTACCCCGACATCGTGCAGGGAGCGGGACTCCAAGGCGCCACTATGCTGCTGACGACTCAGTTCGGCGAAATAAGCGGCCAAATACTCCCCGCACAAGAGGCCGGTAACCAGATCGCGCTAGAGATCAACACTCGGCTAGTCTCCTACTCGATTGCATTTTATGCTGCGCTCCTCACGGCCTCTAACTTGCAAGACAGCATTACTAAGTTTTGCATCGGGCTATTTTGGCTCACGTGCATCATGGGATTTGGACTTGCCTCAATCGTGGGTAAAGATCTACTGCTCATGGTGGGGCCCCCGTTTCTCTCTGCACCGGGTGTGCCGCCCGCAGACCTACTGGCGGTCACCTATCAATTCAATGTGCTGCTCATGCCAACCCTCGCACCGATCTGCTTGTGGTTATGGCAACTCCGGGGATCCCCTCTTTGGCAGACGCTAGAGCGTGACATTAAGCGGGCGTCTGCTCAGCAATAGCTTCCAGATCCAAACTTCGCCCTTCTAGGGCTGACTGCAGTGCTTTTTCCATGAGGTGCCGCGCATGACACGTATAAGCATAAATCCCAGTGTGTATCGCCGCGTCCTTCCAGTTGTCGACCGAGCAGGCGCTCGAGTAATGCTCAAACTCGTTTAAAGAACGGATCAGTTCTGACAGATGCCTGGGGCATTCACAGTCAATGACGATTTTTTCTTCCGCGGCGGCCAATAACTCTTCATCACTAAAGAGCCTGGGTCTGGCCGGCATCAGTTCCGAGAGATTGGCAATGCCCTCCGTCGTCTCTCTCTCTATCTGGGTGCGCCCTATCTCAAATGCCAATCGAGAGGGCTCAATGGGATACTCCAACGCCAAGCAACCTAGCCGTTCTATCTCAGCGAGCCACTGCTCGTTGGCAAACTGATACAACACGACTGTCCTGCGGACCTTTAACGTGCTCGCCAGTGTCTCGACCGCCCTGATCTGCTGCAGGGTCAAAGACGGGCAATGCACAACCAGCAGGTCCGCAACATCATCTGGGGTCAGCTCTTCAACCGCTTGATCGATTGGCATCCGGGCAAGCAAAGCGGAGACACCCGATATGCACCCTTGATGCTCATCAAGCCAGCGGCAGAGTTCCGCTCCAATAAACAAGACCTTTGACTTGGCGGGGGGCATCTCTCGCCTAGATCCGCTCCCCTGAGAGTGGCGCTCTAGCAACATCTGCAACGTCTTCCCATCCGATGCCGCAATCTCACCAATCCGAACGCCTTGACTCACTAGCGCCGCCACTAACTGCAGGTGATCTAAATCAGATTGCGTGTATTGTCTGCGTCCAGTGGCCGACTTATGACTCGCCCCCAACCCGTACCGACGCTCCCACACACGCAGGGTGTCTGCCTTGAGTCCGGTCAATCTGGCAACGGTACCAATGCCGTATAATGGTCTCGGCTCCAACGCTGTTACAGCACGAATAGGCGCGTTCATCTTTGACTCCTGTTTATCATTTGTCCAAGTTTACGCGGCGGCCGCCCACTTAGATCGCCCTTATCGTTAATTTGTCTAGGTTTTGTCCATAACATACCTAGACAAACTAGCTACTGAAGAGAACCTCAGACCCCCCACCCGCCGTATACACACCGTTAGCAATGGGGGAACAACATGCAAACTCTAGACAGCAGTGAAGATACCGACCTCGAATTGATGTTCGCGGAGATCAGGCGTTATCCATTATTGACGGCCGATGAAGAGAAGGACATCGACAGCAAAAAGTGGGATGCCGTGTTTGAGCTGAGTAGCGTCATCGCAGAAGTGGATGACCTGCGCGGTACACTGGCGGATCTCCTGCACAACGCCTTAGAGCGCCCTCCTGAAGTGAAGCGTTTCCCAAGCCGTGAGCAGCACTTTACGCTACGCCGCGAATTAGCCCCCTACCTCGCCGACGGTGATCTGGCGGAGGTGGCGAGATCGGTTGCGCAAACACTGACGAAGCGAGCGAGTAAAAAGCGCTATGCGGACTCAGTGCAGGCACTGCAGATACCCGCGAGCCTGTCTGTCGGTATCGCTGTTTACATGCTTCGCCGGGCAGGCGGACAGTTTCCGGATGCCGTGGCGGACGCGATTGGGCATTGGTCACGGCATTGGCAGGCGCCACCGACTCCAATTGCACTGGAGCCCACTGTTTTGAAGCGCATCCGTAAAGCCCTCAGGCACTACACCGAAGCGAGAGATGCGCTGGTCATGCACAACCTGAGACTCGTGCATTCGATTGCAGGACGCTACCGCGGAAGAGGTGTCGGCTACCTTGATTTGGTACAGGAAGGGACGCTGGGCCTCATCAGAGCTGCTGAAAAGTTTGAGTTCTCAAAAGGCTTCCGCTTCAGCACCTACTGTTTCAATTGGATTACGCAAGCGGTCCGACGCTATGTCGGCGATACCGGTAACTTGATTCGGCTGCCAACGCACGTGCAGGATCAGGTGAATAAGGTTTATCGAGAGCGCGCCATCGAGCAAGCGAAAACCGGGATGGAGCCCGATGCCGCGCAGCTCGCGCAGAAGTTGGGCATGGACAAGCAAAAAACCAAGGAAATCTTAGAGGTGCGTAACCTCGCGGTGTCGCTCGATGCGCCGCGCTACGATGACGACGAAGGGGCCATGGTGGACACACTGACCAGCGAGCAGTTTGGACACACTACTACGATTGCCGAGCTAGATTCGTTGCACCGCTTTTTAGGCGACGCAGTGGACCAGTTAGAGAAAAATGAACAAGCAGTGGTCGTGGCACGCTGGGGTCTCCACGACGGCCCCCCGCTCTCCCGGACTGAGATTGCAGACCGGCTTGGCGTCAGTCGAGAATGGGTGCGTCAATTGGAACGCTCCGCTTTGCGCAAGCTGAAAAGCCAGGATGGCATTCAAGAAGCCTATAGCGACTACCAGCAGGTGGGCACAATGGCGTAAGCCGCTGCTCACGCGTTCTGAATGTCGGTAAGCGCGTCGCCCACCGTGGGATAGTGGAAATGAAAGCCCTCCGCCTCGAGCTGCGCTGGCAAGACACGTTGTCCGGTCAACAGAAGCTCCTCCGCCATCTGCCCTGCGAGCAATCTCGCAGAGGCAGCTGGCACTCCCAGCTTTAGCCATACTCCATGGAAATCCCCCACCTCTCGAGCCAATTGGCGGTGCGTTACCGCGTTGGGCGCGGCCACATTGTAAATCGGCGCGGGAGCATCAGCGGTCAGCGCGTGATCAATCGCCCGGACCACATCGCTTAAATGCACCCAACTCAGCCACTGCGAGCCCGATCCCAACCACGACTCGACACCGAATCGAAAAGACTGCGTCATTTTTTTCAATGCCCCCCCAGAGCGGGCAAACACAACGCCCAATCGCAGTATGACCACTTGAGTTCCCAACGCCTGCGCCGTATTGGCTACCTCCTCCCATGCCTGACACAATTCCGCAGAGAACCCCACACCGCCAGCCGACGACTCAGTGAACTGCAGCGTCTCGCTAGCGCCGTAATAACCGATCGCACTGGCAGAGATCAGTTTTTTCGGCGCGACATCCAAGGTGTGCATCCACTCTACAAGCTGCTGGGTCAGCTGAACGCGGCTGTTGGTAATTTCGCGTTTATACCGCCGGGACCAACGCCGATCGGCAAGCCCCGCGCCAGCCAAGTTAATGACCACATCCACGTCTTGCCCACATTGCGACAACCGCTTGATAAAGGCGAGGTGCGGGCCGTCTGTCCGAAGCCGGCGCGTCAATACCGTCACGCGATGACCTTGCTCCAGCAGTCGCTCGCGCGTTGCCGTGCCGATCAATCCCGTACCGCCCGTTATCAAAATATGCATCGCCAATCCTTCCCTTTTGCTAGTCGGTCCGCCACGGCAGATCCGGAAAAATACTATGACGTATACGTTGTATGAGCGAAACGGTTGAGTCTTTACAGGTATTACTTGAGAAGCACGCCCCTTGGGCGTGCTTGACTGGTGCTGGCATCAGCAGCGCCTCAGGAATACCCACCTATCGCGATCATCATGGCCGCTGGCTTGGCAGCCAGCCGATCCAGCATCAAGAGTTCGTAGAGCAGGCTACCAAGAGACAGCGCTATTGGGCACGATCTATTCTGGGCTGGCCGCGAGTTCATCGCGCGCGCCCGAATCAAACACATCATGACTTGGTGGCACTGGAAACCGCTGGGGTCGTGAGCGGACTGATCACCCAAAACGTCGACCGTCTTCATCAGCAAGCCGGTGCGCAGCATGTCATTGATCTCCATGGGCGATTAGATCGAGTGCGGTGCCTCTCGTGTGGACACACTGAAACGCGTGCCCGCGTTCAGGACTGGCTAGAGGAACACAATGCCTTGCCCGCGTTAACCTCTGTGACCCTACTCCCCGATGGCGACGCTGATCTCCCTGCCGCCTTTATTGATGACTTTCGATCGCCTCATTGCGACGCCTGTGAGGGTATTTTGATGCCTGATGTCGTATTCTTTGGCGGCACCGTTCCCGTTGACCGAGTGCAAGCCTGCTACCAGATGATTGATCAAGCAGAAGGCTTGCTGGTCATCGGCAGTTCGCTCTCGGTCTACTCAGGATTCCGATTTTGTCGTTATGCCGTCCAGCAGGGCAAGCCACTGGTCATTTTGAACGCAGGCCAAACACGGGCCGATGAGCTGTGTGTGCGCAAATTTGATGACCACCCCTTCTCTCTTCTCAGCCACTACGCGGCTAATCTAGACCCAAGCACCCCGGAGCACCGACATGTCTGATATTGCTATTTATTGGTTCCGGGATGATCTGCGCCTACATGATCTAGCGGGGCTGGCAGCGGCTGCGGAGCGCGGCCCCGTCGTCGCGCTTTATATCTGGGATGACAAGGTCAGTGAGGAGTGGTCGCTAGGGAGTGCCAGTCGATGGTGGCTCTACAAGAGCCTCATCGCACTTGAGGCGGCACTGAACCAGCAAGGCGTCACGTTAACGCTACGATCAGGCAATACGGCCGCTGTCTTGGAAGAGGTCTGCCAGTCGGTGAACGCCACAGCAGTCTACTGCAGCCGCCAGTATCAGCCGTGGGCAGGCGAGCTGGAGCACGCGCTGCGTGACGCCCTCAATCAACACGATGTTGAGTTAAAGCGGTATCCCGGTACGCTACTGCATGAGCCAGAGGTGGTGGCCACGGGCGCGGGCACACCCTTTAAGGTCTTTACGCCTTTTTGGCGCGCCTGTTTACGCCGCCCAGATCCACAGATGCCCTTAGGCACCCCTGCACTCACCCCCTGTCCGACACCCGTTCACTCCGAGACGCTCTCCTCGTGGAATCTACTCCCCACACAGCCAAACTGGGCCAACGGCTGGGAAGATCTATGGTCACCCGGCGAGGACGGCGCGCACGCCGCCTTGGATCTGTTCTTGGCTGATCACGTTGTCGACTACGGTGATGGCCGAGACATCCCTTCAGCGCGCAGCACGTCTCGATTGTCACCCTACCTTCGCTTCGGCAATATCTCCCCTCGACAAGTCTGGCACGCTGCCCAAGCGAGCAAGGTTTTTGAGCCAGAGGCGAGTAGCGCAACCGATAAGTTTCTCAGCGAAATTGGCTGGCGAGAATTCTGTTATCACCTGCTCTTCCACTTTCCCACCATGCCGGATGAGGCCTTTAACCCGAAGTTCTCCTACTTCCCCTGGGGTACTGATCAGCAGCGCCTCACAGCATGGCAACGTGGACAAACGGGCTACCCGATCGTGGATGCTGGCATGAGGGAGCTCTGGGCCACTGGCTTTATGCATAACCGCGTGCGCATGGTGGTAGCGTCGTTTCTCACTAAGCACTTATTGCTCCATTGGCGCGCCGGCGAATCGTGGTTCTGGGATTGCCTGCTCGACGCTGATCTTGCCTCTAATGCCTGTGGCTGGCAGTGGGTGAGCGGATCAGGCGCAGACGCCTCGCCCTATTTTCGCATCTTCAACCCGATCGCTCAGGGGGAGAAGTTTGATAAGGCCGGCGCCTACACTCGCCAATGGGTGCCTGAATTAGCGTCACTCCCCGACAAATTTTTACATAAACCGTGGGAGGCCTCGGCAGAGGTGCTTGCTGAGTCGGGCGTGTCGCTGGGGGAGAATTATCCTCGCCCCATCGTTGATCATAAAACCGCTAGGGAAGCAGCGCTGGGGGCTTACGCCACGCTGAAAGCCTTATCCGTCTGATGCGTCGTCGATAATTGCCACGGCGCGCGTCCAACCCGCCGATCCGCCGCGAATCTTATGAGGGAAGCAGCTGATGGTGAAGCCAGTGGCTGGAAGCGACTCAAGGTTGTGTAGCTTCTCGAGGTGACAATAGCCGATATGGCGACCTGCCTTGTGACCTTCCCAGATGAGACTCGCGTCACCGGTTTCGGCAAACCGGGCGGCTGTTTGGTCAAACGGCGCGTCCCAACTCCACGCGTCGGTGCCGGTCACGCGGATCCCCTGTTCGAGAAGAGACATCGTGCCTTCGTAACCCACACCGCACCCTCGGCTCACAAAGTCACTATCACCATAGGCACCGCCCGCGGCGGTATTCACCAGCACAATCTCCAGTGGTGACAGCGTATGACCAATGCGCTCAAGCTCTGCCTCAATATCCGCCGCGGTGACCACGTAGCCGTCGGCGAAGTGACGGAAATCAAGCTTCACGCCCGACTGAAAACACCACTCCAGCGGCACCTCATCGATGGTGATAGCCCGCTCTTTACCGCCAGAGTGCTCGTTCATGGTGGGATGAAAATGATAAGGCGCATCGAGGTGAGTACCATTGTGCGTACACAATTGAACAAATTCGATGGCCCAGCCCTCACCATCGGGTAACGCCGCGCTATCCAAACCCGGAAAGAAGGAGGCCATTTGTTCCGCACCCACATCGTGCCGGATGTAATCGATATTCGGTTTCATCGCGGGCGGATCGCTCAGCACGTCGTTTTCCAGATAAATCGATAAATCAACAAAACGGCGCATCACGTCTTCCCTCATCCTTTGCTGTCTCCGACGAGGGTAACGCATGCGGCAAACTCAGGGGCAGCAAAATCACTGCTCGTCATCCCAGACGTTGGCCGCACCCGCCACAGCACAGAGCTGTTGTTTTTTATTTGCGTGATCACAACACGCGACTCGTTAGGAGAGCATTCGCTCATTACGCGGATCGTAAAACGGTCGCACACTCACCTCTGCTGGGATCGATTCCCCCTCGATCATGACGGCATAATCGCCTGCGGGAAGAACGGTTTTGCCCTGTGCATCGACGGGAACATCCATCCGGCACAAACCCCCCGCACAGTTAAAGTGGGCA
>OBPT01000624.1_pt1 | contig 10100 bp, 8 predicted proteins | sample 1534671 | NCBI WGS metagenome assembly OBPT01 (sample SAMEA3275494, study PRJEB22092) | marine metagenome | biome: ENVO:00000447 marine biome; feature: ENVO:00002042 Surface water; material: ENVO:00002010 seawater | collected 2014-06-21T11:00:00+00 | depth 1 m | reverse complement strand
ATGTTGAAACCGGCTCTTGCTCGTGGCGAATTGCATTGCGTTGGAGCGACTACCTTAAACGAGTATCGAGAGTTTATTGAGAAAGACGCTGCGTTGGAGCGTCGATTTCAAAAAGTCCTCGTCAATGAACCTTCCGAGCAAGATACAATTGCAATACTAAGAGGGCTCAAAGAGCGTTACGAGGTGCATCACAGTGTACAAATTACCGACAGCGCGATCATTGCTGCAGCTAAATTGTCACAGCGCTACATTACCGATCGTCAGTTGCCAGATAAGGCGATAGATCTTATCGATGAGGCAGCCAGTCGAATTCGAATGGAGATCGATTCCAAGCCAGAAGCGCTTGATAAGCTTGAACGACGGCTCATTCAACTCAAGATTGAACGTGAGGCGGTCAAGCGAGACACGGACGCGGGTGCTCTCAAGCAGCTCGAACGACTCAAGCAGGATATCGAGTCGGTGGAGCGAGAGTTTTCGGATCTAGAAGAAATATGGAAAGCTGAAAAGGCCTCTTTGCAGGGTGTTGCGCACATCAAAAGCCAGATCGAGCAAGCTAAGCTGGATCTCGAGGCAGCACGTCGGACGGGTGATCTGAGTCGTATGTCTGAGATTCAGTATGGACGTCTCCCCGAGCTCGAGAAGCAGTTCCAGCAAGCCGAGGATCAAGATCGGCCCGAGCACCAGCTCTTGCGATCCAATGTGACCGATGAAGAAGTGGCTGAAGTCGTATCACGATGGACGGGTATTCCGGTCGCTAAAATGATGGAAGGGGATCGCGATAAACTACTGCGAATGGAGCAGACTCTTCGTGAGAGCGTGGTAGGCCAGGAAGAAGCCATTACGGCAGTCTCAGACGCTGTTCGTCGAGCGAGATCGGGCCTCTCTGATCCCTCGCGTCCAAGCGGCTCTTTTCTGTTTTTAGGTCCTACCGGCGTTGGTAAAACAGAGCTGTGTAAATCACTGGCGCGTTTCTTGTTCGACAGTGAGCAAGCGATGATTCGCATTGATATGTCGGAATTCATGGAGAAGCACTCGGTGGCTCGACTGATTGGGGCGCCTCCGGGCTATGTGGGCTATGAACAGGGTGGTTATTTGACAGAGGCTGTGAGGCGTCGACCATACTCCTTGTTACTGCTTGACGAGGTTGAGAAAGCGCATCCTGACGTATTCAATATTTTACTGCAGGTACTTGATGATGGCCGGCTCACCGATGGGCAAGGTCGGACTGTTGATTTTCGCAATACAGTGATTGTCATGACCTCGAACTTAGGTTCTGATTTGATACAGGAACTCGCCGGTGAGAGTAACTATAGCGCGATGCGCGATGCGGTGATGACTCGTGTTGGCCAGCATTTTCGGCCAGAGTTCATTAACAGAATTGACGACTCTGTCGTATTCCATCCCTTACAACAAAACCAGATGCGCGGTATTGCGCAGATTCAGTTGGCAGGATTGACGGCTCGATTGGCTGAACAAGATATCACCATCGAGTTGACTGAGCCCTTGTTAGATCATTTAGCGATGCTCGGTTTTGATCCTGTTTATGGTGCCCGACCGCTCAAGCGCGTGATTCAAAAGTACATCGAAAATCCACTCGCAAATCATTTGCTGTCGGGAGAGTTTGGCGCCGGTGATCACATTAAAGCGGATTACACTCAGGACGAGATCCGTTTTGACAAACGGGGATCTGACTAGCCGCAATACTGAATGATCAGTTGCTCGGTATGTTCAAGCTGAGCTTTTTGTTCCTCGCGGGTCAGGAAACGATAACTGCCCTCGGGGTTTCTCACTCTTATCAGCATCTGAGTTTCGAGAACCTTCAAATCTGCCTGTGCTCGCAGGCAATAGGTTGCCGTTAAATCGACACCCTGAAGACGCAGTGGTGCCTCATTGACAGGATCATCAGAGGCGACGAGGTCGATATCGAAAGGAAACGTTTGAAGTTTCTGATTCTCGGGAACACTGATTCTAAAGTTAATCCCGGCAGGGGGTGGCCTGTCACTGTGAACCTCGCTACCGTCTGAGGCTCGCCAAACGTAACGTGTTACTTCCGCTTGCGTGCCGATTGAGGACCCTAACAAAAAAATTGAAGCTAGAAACCAAGGTATATTTATAAGCATTCTGAAGTACGTAATTTGATAATTCGCCATAATACGAGGTCTTCTCAGCAATCGCAACGCGGAAAGCTCACTGCGCAGGTTGACTTTTGATGACCAAGCCCTAACAATTGCCGCCTTCGATGAATCGTCGTTATACGTACTGTGTAATGACGTGTGTTCGCTGTTAACCTCAGCTAACACAGCATCGTTTGCCCCGTCCTAAGCAGCTTCGGCTGTGGCTTGAACTGCGTTATCCCGCAGGCGAACAAAACGGGTTCACTGTTTATCAGTGGCATCGCCAATGGAAACCAGCATCTGGTCACTGTGTGGGCACACAGGTTAGAGGTGCTGTGTTACTGCCACATCCCTCTATTCAATGACACGTAGCATGTGAACTTGCTGCGAAAATGAGGAGTGTTGTTTTGGAGATGCTATCTGGCGGTGGAATGATCGCCCGAGCGCTAGAGCTCGAGAACGTCGACTATATCTTTGGCTACCCTGGTGGTGCCGTTCTTCACATCTACGATGCTCTCTTTAATGATTGCAAAGTACCCCATATTTTGGTCCGTCATGAGCAGGCAGCGACTCACGCTGCAGATGCCTATGCGCGTGCGACGGGTAAGCCCGGCGTGGTTCTGGTGACGTCTGGACCAGGCGCGACCAATGCCATTACGGGTATCGCGACCGCGTACATGGATTCAATACCGATGGTTGTATTCTCGGGTCAAGTGGCGAGTCACTTGATTGGCGAAGACGCTTTCCAAGAAACTGACATGTTGGGGATTTCTCGTCCGATCGTGAAGCATAGTTTTCAGGTGCGTCATCCATCGGAGCTGCCTCTGATCATCAAGAAAGCCTTTCATATCGCGGTGAGCGGGCGTCCCGGCCCCGTCGTTATCGATATACCCAAAGACATGACCAAGCCCGATGAATTGTATCCTTTCAAGTATCCTGACAGTGTCTCGATGCGATCTTACTCTCCAGTTCAGAAAGGACACGCTGGGCAAGTTAAGAAGGCTGCGAAGTTGCTGTTGAGCGCCAAACGCCCCGTTATTTACTCCGGTGGTGGTGTTATTTTAGGGAAGGCGAGTGACCTATTAACCGATCTGGTGAAACGTCTGAACTACCCCGTAACCAATACTTTGATGGGACTTGGCGCATACCCGGGTAGTGATCGACAGTTTTTAGGCATGCTCGGAATGCACGGCTTTTACGAAGCCAATACAGCAATGCACAATGCCGACGTGATACTTGCCGTCGGTGCTCGTTTCGATGATCGTGTTACCAACACCGTGAGCAAGTTTTGCCCAGGTGCAAAAATTATTCACATCGATATTGATCCAACGTCGATCTCTAAAACAGTCAACGCGGACGTACCGATCGTCGGTCCAGTTCGCGTCGTGCTAGCAGATTTGCTGGCCCAAATAGAATTGTTGTGTAAGAAAGATCCGACTTTGCCCGATGCGGCGGCCCTGCAACGGTGGTGGGCGCAGATCGAAGAATGGCGCGGTAATTACGGCTTGTGGACTGCAGATCGCTTCGCTACTGGTGGGCCTCATATTATGCCTCAGCAGGTGATACAGAGTTTGTATCGTGCCACGAATGGAGATGCTTACGTGACCAGTGACGTGGGTCAGCATCAAATGTTTGCCGCTCAGTATTATAAGTTTGACAAGCCTCATCGCTGGATCAACTCTGGTGGGCTTGGGACTATGGGTTTTGGATTGCCCGCGGCAATGGGCGTGAAGTTGGCCTTTCCCGACGCACACGTGGCTTGCGTGACAGGGGAGGGGTCAATTCAGATGAACATTCAAGAACTCTCGACCTGTAAGCAATATGATACGCCTATTAAAATCATCAACCTGCGTAATAACTATTTGGGGATGGTCAAACAGTGGCAAGACATGCAGTACGAGGGTCGTCACGCCATGAGTACCTACGAAGATTCTCTGCCTGATTTCGTAAAACTGGTCGAGGCCTATGGTCATGTCGGTATCCAGGTGACGAAGCCGGCTGATTTAGATGCAGCGATGGATGAAGCGTTTGCTATGACCGATCGGTTGGTCTTTTTAGATATTTTTATTGATCCAACTGAGCATGTTTATCCGATGCATATCGCGCCCAACGGATCTATGAAAGATATGTGGATCAATAAAAACGAGAGGACCACCTAATGCGTCGCATCATTTCAATCCTAATAGAAAATGAGCCCGGCGCCTTGTCGAGGGTGGTGGGGCTGTTCTCGCAGCGAGGCTACAATATTGACACCCTAAACGTTGCGCCAACAGAGGATTCAACACTGTCTCGACTCACTGTAACGACCGTGGGCGATGATCGTGTCATCGAACAGATCACCAAGCAGTTGAATAAGCTGGTTGATGTGGTGAAACTCGTTGATCTCTCAGAGGGTGCCCATGTTGAGCGGGACTTAATGCTCGTAAAAGTCAGGGCCGAAAGTGAGGCGAGGGATGAAATTCGTCGGGTCGTTGATATTTTTCGGGGTCAGATTGTCGATGTTGGTCCTCAGGTATTCACGATTCAGCTCACTGGGGCGGCGGACAAGTTAGATGCCTTCTTAAAAGCGCTCGATGAGACCTCGATTTTGGAGGTTGTGCGATCTGGTGTGGTGGGTATTTCAAGAGGCGAAAAAATACTTCGATTGTGAGAGCTTTGGCTAGCACACGGCTCGAGTTCAACTAGGACTCCCCGCACAGCGATCAGGGCGATGGCTGGGTGGGGAGCGACTCCGCTGCTCATATCGACGCAGCGGTTACACCATTGACTGCTAGGCTAAGGACTTCATGTCAGTCATGTAGCCACGCAGTCGCTTGCCGACCACTTCGACAGGGTGAGAGCGGATAGCCTCGTTTACGCTGATCAGTTCTCTGTTGTCGACCCAGTTATCGGACCCGATGCCTTGTCCGATGACATCAATCGTGATGTCCTCCATGAAATCTTTAAGCAATGGTCGGCAGGCATGATCAAATAAGTAGCACCCATATTCTGCCGTGTCCGAGATCACAACGTTCATCTCGTATAATTTGCGGCGTGCGATGGTGTTCGCAATCAGCGGGGTTTCGTGAAGCGACTCGTAGTAGGCTGATTCAGCGATGATGCCCGCAGCGACCATGGTCTCAAACGCGAGCTCGACTCCAGCTTTGACCATCGCGATCATGAGTATGCCGTGATCGTAGTACTCTTGCTCGGCAATCTCTTGCTGCGTATTCACTGCCTTTTCAAACGCGGTCTCGGCTGTCGCTGCACGCCAAGTGAGTAGGTTCAGGTCATCATTATCCCAGTCCGCCATCATGGTTGAAGAGAATTCACCCGTAATGATGTCGTCTTGGTGTTTCTCGTAGAGTGGCCGCATGATGTTTTTGAGCTCCTCCGCAAGATAGAACGCGCGGATTTTGCCGGGGTTTGACAAACGGTCCATCATGTTAGTGATGCCGCCTTGTTTGAGACCTTCGGTGACAGTTTCCCAACCATATTGAATGAGTTTAGACGCATAACCTGGCTCTATGCCAGAGGCCACCATTTTGTCAAAACATAAGATCGATCCTGTTTGGAGCATACCGCACAAGATGGTTTGTTCGCCCATGAGATCTGATTTGACCTCTGCAATGAATGAGCTTTCGAGGACACCTGCTCGATGACCGCCGGTACCGACTGCATAGGCTTTCGCCAGCTCAAGACCCTGACCCTGTGGGTCATTCTCGGTATGTACTGCGATCAAAGTAGGCACACCAAAGCCACGTTTATACTCTTCTCTGACCTCTGTGCCGGGGCATTTAGGCGCTACCATAATCACGGTGAGATCCTCACGAATCTGCATACCTTCTTCAACGATATTGAAGCCGTGGGAATAGGATAAACAGGCACCTTGTTTCATCAATGGCATGACCTGAGAGACAACCGCCGAATGCTGTTTGTCTGGTGTTAAGTTTAGGACTAAGTCGGCGCTTGGAATAAGCTCTTCGTAGGTGCCGACAACGAAGCCGTTGTCATTGGCATTTTTGAAGGATTGGCGTTGTTGTGCAATCGCTTCTGGACGCAAGGCATAAGAAACATCAAGTCCGCTATCACGGAGATTTAGACCTTGATTCAGGCCCTGGGCACCGCAGCCCACGATGACTAATTTTTTTCCTTTGAGTATCGAGACACCATCACTGAACTCGCTAGAGCTCATGAATCGACACTTGCCAAGCTGTGATAGCTGGAGTCGCAGGGGCAAAGTATTGAAGTAGTTGTTACGCATGGTCATTAACGTCCTATGGTTGGCTTAAAAAGTGAGACGCATGTTAAGGGATTCAAAAGCTTGCGTAAAACGCTAAAATAGATAGACAGTTTTGCAGGAAGTGAAAAATGGATCCCAGAACCCTTAAGGTGTTTATTCAAGTGTCAGACACTCTCAACTTTTCGAGAGTTGCCGAAATTTCACACATGAGTGTCTCAGCCGTTAGTCGAACGATCAATCGGTTAGAGCAACAGGTCGGTGTGGCGCTGTTGCAGCGAAGCCGGCGCGCAATGTACCTCACACCGGCTGGTCGAGAGTTTAGCGTCTTTGCGAGAGACTCTCTGGTGCGCTGGGAGGAATTAAAGCGATCTTTGAATGCAGCGGATCACCTGCGAGGGGAGTTGAGTTTATTTTGCTCAGTAACTGCCTCGCTACACGTGCTTGGGCCGATTATTGATGCGTTCCAGTCACGTTATCGTGAGGTCGATCTGATGCTGCATACTGGCGATCAGGCAGACGGTATCGCTCGAGTGATGAGCCGCATTGATGACATAGCGGTTAGTGCAAAGCCGAATGACCTGCCTCAAGCCTTGGAATTTCTTCCTCTCATGAAGTCACCTTTGGTACTTTGTATTCCAAAACGTGAGGGTCCGGTACGCTCTCAAATTGCTGGCGATGGCGTAGACTGGTCGAGTCTGCCTTTCATCTTGCCAGAACGAGGTGTCTCAAGAGAGGCGATCGATCGTTGGTTCTCAGAGCTGGCGATCCAGCCCTCGGTGTATGCGCAGGTTTCGGGCCATGAGGCTATTGTCGCCATGGTGAGTCTCGGTCTTGGGGTGGGTATTGTTCCTGAGCTTGTTCAACTTGGGACAGGTCTTGCTGAAGGTGTTGAGGTGATCTCAGCTCCGATTCACCTGCCGGAGCTTATGATCGGCTTATGCACGCTGAGCCCCCGTCTTAAGGATCCTTTACTTAGAAGTTTTTGGAACGTGGCTAGCGAGACTTATCACTCTCCGTGATAGCATAAGGAAGTTGAATTTGGGAGAAACCAATGGCACAGCATGAGTCGTCCACCAACGATACGCCCACGATACCGGTCTTTGATGCAGAGGATTTGGCTGCGCTCGAGCAGTTGATTGATGAGCATGAAGAAGAGGTCATCGAGGAGGGTGAAACGGTTCGTCGGAAAGGAATTTATTTACTCCCGAATTTATTTACTACCGGTGCCTTATTTGCTGGGTTTTATGCAGTGATTGCGGCAGTTCAAGGAGACTTTGAGGCGGCACCAATCGCAATTTTCTTCGCGATGGTCTTCGACGGCCTCGATGGACGCGTGGCGCGGTTAACGCATACCAGTAGTAAGTTTGGCGCTGAGTACGACAGCTTGTCTGATATGGTGTCGTTTGGGGTCGCACCGGCGCTGGTGATCTTCATGTACGCCCTCGAGGGTCTGGGTAAGTTTGGTTGGAGTGCGGCATTTGTTTATCTTGCCTGTGCGGCTCTTAGATTGGCGAGATTCAATACTCAAATTGATCATGATGATGGCGAACATTTCACTGGTTTAGCCAGTCCCGCGGCGGCGGCGGTGATCGCGAGTGGGGTCTGGCTGGCTCACGATATTGGATTTACGACACCTCAGTCGGTGCCCGGCGAGCTGGGAATTGTGCTTGCTTTTATGACGGCTATTATCGGATTGGGGATGGTGGCAAATTTTAAGTACCCGTCCTTTAAAGGGTTGGATTTGCGGGGGCGGGTGCCCTTTGTCGTGATTCTTTTGGTTGTGATCGGGTTTAGTTTGGTCACGCTTCACCCGCCCACTGTTTTTCTGGTCACCTTTGTAGTCTATGCGTTGTCGTCGCCCGTACTTAGTGTCATGAAGAAATTCAAGTCAACAGGGCCAGCCGAGCCTCCACAAGCATAAAGTGAGAACTAGTATGCGGCGATTTCGACCTTATTATGATCGCACAATTCGTTCGTCTGACATTACTGATGAGACAGTCTATCTGAATCGCAGGCAATTGCTGGGCGCAGGCGCAGCTCTAGGGCTTTCATCAATGCTGCCGAGAGGGGCTAGCGCTGAGCCGGTGGTGCGTCCCTTAAACTACGTCAATGCAAGTGAGTCAGGCTGGGGCAAGGATGCGGAAGATCAGCTCACGCCATACGCCGACGTAACGAGCTACAACAACTTTTATGAGTTTGGGATGGATAAGAGTGCGCCAGCAAAATATGCGCACCAAATGACAATCGATCCTTGGAGTATTGACGTCACGGGTTTAGAGGGCGGTGATCAGACGATTCCGCTCGAGTCCGTGCTGGCGCGGATGACGCTCGAAGAACGGATCTATCGACTTCGATGTGTAGAGGCCTGGTCAATGGTTATCCCATGGGTCGGGTTTCCGTTGGCGGATTTGGTCGAGTGGCTGCGGCCGAACAGTAAAGCGAAATATGTTGTATTTGAGACCTTGCATCGTCCGAAGGAAATGCGTGGGACTCGGTCATTCAGTGCAGTAATAGACTGGCCTTATCAAGAAGCACTGCGCTTGGACGAGGCTATGAATCCGCTCGCGTTTATCGCGGTGGGCTTATACGGCAAAAGCCTCCCTAATCAGAATGGTGCGCCGTTGCGGTTAGTGGTGCCCTGGAAGTATGGCTTTAAAAGTATAAAGTCAATAGCGCGCATTGGTTTCGTTGAGAGTCAGCCGGCGACCAGTTGGCAGCAGATAGCGCCTCATGAGTACGGTTTTTTTGCCAACGTTAATCCCTCAGTTGATCATCCACGATGGAGTCAGCGATTTGAAAGGCGCTTGCCCTCCTCGTTATTCTCCCCCAACCGAATTCCGACACAGCTATTCAATGGGTATGCCGATCAGGTTGCGGGACTCTATAAGGGCATGGATTTAGCGCTGAACTACTAATGAGTCAGTCTCTTGATCGACAGAGGTTGCTGTTAACCGGCTGTATACATGCGGTGGCCTCGATCTCAGTGTTCTGGCTTGTATTAAAAATTATCCAGAGCGATTTGGGACCTGATCCGATCAAAACACTATTGTTGACCACTGGTGAGTGGGGCCTTTGGTGCCTGATAGCTTCACTAATGGTCAGTCCATTGCGGTCGTCATTCGGTGCGTATCAGCTAACGGTAACTCGCCGGCCTCTTGGTTTGTGGGCTTTTGCCTTTTTCTCGTTACACGTTCTCATTTTTCTACAGGGGTATGTGGTCTGGTCGCAATCACTGCTTATCGAAGAGCTGGTAGAGCGCCCCTATATAACTGTCGGCTTCTTGGCTTGGCTGCTATTGCTGCCTTTGGCGATCACTTCTACGGCAAAGTGGCGTCGCCGATTAGGTAGGCGATGGAAGTCACTGCATACTTTGGTCTATCCGGCGGCGATCTTTGCCTGTTTACATATCTTATGGCAAATAAGATCTGATTGGTTTTTGGCTAGCTTTTATAGTGCAGTTTGTGGTTTACTATTGGGCTCGCGTTTATTTCTATATCTTCGACGCAGAGCGAATCGGGTGGCTGAGTAAAAGCAAGCTGCCTACAAGGGAAAATCTAGTTTTCACAGAAAACGAAAATACTCCTTGCGCGCATTGTGTGGTTACGTATAATGCGCGTCCTCGGTCAGGGAATTCTAAACCATCGACCGAAAAGAAGGATACCAGTCGTAACAAAAGCAATAACGCATCTGCAGATTCCTGCAGTTCACTTCAGCTCCAACTGTCTGAATCGGACGGCGAAGAACTTTAAAGAATATCCTACGGG
>OBPT01000621.1_pt1 | contig 10120 bp, 9 predicted proteins | sample 1534671 | NCBI WGS metagenome assembly OBPT01 (sample SAMEA3275494, study PRJEB22092) | marine metagenome | biome: ENVO:00000447 marine biome; feature: ENVO:00002042 Surface water; material: ENVO:00002010 seawater | collected 2014-06-21T11:00:00+00 | depth 1 m | reverse complement strand
AAATTGTGGTGCCGGAGAGAGGAGTCGAACCTCCGACCTTCGCATTACGAATGCGCTGCTCTACCAACTGAGCTACACCGGCTTGGGCCGGCGCATGTTAAGTAAAAGAGGCCGCTAGCTCAATAGCTGTTCGACCGATTGATCGTTGACAGGCTGAGCGCGACACGGTGTTGGCGCACGCTGACCATAGTGATGGTAGTTTATTAGGCGATCGTGGCTGATCTGGCGATCGTGGTTTAATAGCACCATGAGACACCTTGCCACACGATGAAACAAAACCGATGAAACGCTACCTCGTCACGGGCGTCGCCGGATTTATCGGCGCCAACGTTGCTGCAGCGCTCCTGTGTGCGGGCCATGAGGTCGTCGGCGTCGATAATATCAACGACTACTACGACCCCCTGCTCAAGCACTATCGCTTGAGACCTTTGCTGACAGAATCGAATTTTTCATTTGTCGAAACGGATCTGGCTGATGCGCGTGCCACGCAAGCGCTGTTTGCAGACCGACCCTTTCATGTGGTGATCCACCTTGCCGCTCAAGCAGGCGTCCGCTACTCACTGGAGAATCCGAGTGCTTACATTCAGAGCAACCTAGTTGGTTTTCAGCATGTGCTCGACGGTTGCTGCGCGCATCCGCCCGAGCACTTGGTCTTTGCCTCATCGAGTTCGGTCTACGGCAACAGCGACCGTGAGTGGCTCTCTGAATCCGATGCCACCGATCAACCGGTTAGCCTTTATGCCGCGACAAAAAAATCAAACGAATTGGTGGCACACACTATGGCTCATCTCCATCAATTACCCACCACCGGGCTGAGGTTTTTTACCGTCTACGGCCCCGCGGGTCGACCGGATATGGCGTATTTCAGTTTTACTCGAGCCATACTGGCAGGCAGCCCTATTCGCGTTTTTAATCACGGCCATCTAGAGCGTGACTTCACCTATATCGATGATATTGTCGCGGGCGTGCTGGCCGTGGCAGAGGCACCGCCCACCGAGTTGCAGACCCCCTTTCGTCTTTTGAATTTGGGCAATCATGAGCCCGTCGCACTCGGTGATTTCATCGCCACGCTCGAGCGATTGCTCGGAAGAGAAGCCAATAAGCTTTTTGTGGAGATGCAGCCCGGGGATGTTCACCGCACCGCCGCTGATATCGAGTCGGCAAGAGCACTGGTTGGCTTCAGGCCTTCAACATCGCTTGCCGATGGGCTTGAGCAGTTCGTCACTTGGTACCGCGAGTACTACCGGGAATAACTTACTGACTACTTCGCGGCAATACCAATTTGATAAACCAAAATCGCGTGGCCACCCGGGCTCGTTATCATTGCCTCACGAAAGGTCGCCCCCTCAGGAGTGACATCGCTGACCGTATCACTTGTCGATGCGCCGAATCGCGCCGCACGAGCCACCGTTGCCGATAAATCATCCACCTGTATCACGGTCACTATTGCCGTCGGTAATGAGGCATTGGGAGGGGGAGCATTAGGATGCTCAATCAAGAATAGCCCTCTTGGCTCTCGCGAGGTCGACAGTAACGCGCGTCTGATTGGCACAGAGGCGTCGATATTGAATACCTCGCCCAAAAAGGGCTCGCCGTTGGGGGGCAGCGTCCCCTCAAAATCCAGACTAAAGCCAACGACCTCGGTAAAAAATTGAATCGATCGGTCGATATCAGGTGTCATGAGTGAGATGCGTTTGATGCGCGGGGCCTCATCAGCAATAACCTGCCCAGAGACAAGCCCTGCCAGCAAAAAAACGGCAACGAGGGTTCTAGCGCCAGTCCCGATTGCGGGCACTGGCGGCGCTTGACTCACTGAGCAGCAGGATCGCTAAAGAACTGCATAATCGCCCCATCGGGTGTTTTCAGTGAGAACAACTCGACGGTACCCACCCCACCCAGCGACACGGTGGCGATGTCGCGGGAGATAGCACCGCCACGTGCCAGCACTTGGCTTTTGGCTCGCTCAATATCCGCGACCGGATAGCGCACCGCCAGAATACCCAAATTAGGCGCGTCGCATTGATCAGCGTAATCGAAACCATCGAGCCCCATTACCTCAATCATTTCCATACGCCCAAACTCCCCCGCAACCGGATAGACAATACCTGCGCGATACGGGACCGAGGTAGTCAGACTCAGGGGAATACCAATAGGGGTTGGCGTCGGTGTCTTGGCGGTATACGGCTTGCCTTTATAGAAGGTATCAAACCCCAGCACCTGCGTGAAAAAGTCATAGGCGACATCGCGGTCTGCCACCATTTGCATCATATTAAAAGGAGCCGTCATGCGCTCGAAGTCGGGAATGGTCTCAGGCAAGGGCGGACTCAAACGATCATAAGTCTGAACCTGCACGCCATCAGGACCCCGATAAATCACCACACGCAGATCAGATTCGCCAAATTGCAGTGCGGTAATGGGCGTCTCGGTCCACCAACCCAGACGAATGGCATCGTCGTAAATCGACTGCATATTCTTCACCCGGATCATCATGCTGAAGTAGCAACCCGTGTCCCAGGCGCGCGACCCTGGGCGCATCGGCTCGCGCCGTCCCGCCGCGTCAAAAGTCACCAACCGAATCTGCCCGAAGTCACCCCCCATGGGGGCGCGCAGTAACCGATAGTGCCCGCTGGCCGCGGTAGGTAACCCCCAGGCGGCAATCGCCGACGCCGATAAGGGACCGCGATCAAGGGTTTCATAGCCACCAATCTCCGTAAAAAATCGTGCTGTGACATCCAGATCGGTCACACTCACGACCGCTTCGCGCCAAGGCTTCTCTGTAATCGGCTCCACCGCCATCGCTGGTGTGATCGCTGTGATGGCAATGATCACGCAGCCGATGAGGGTAGTGACTAAAGGTCGAAATAAAATAACGTGTCTTGTCATGGTCGATGGCTACCTTTTTGCCTTGCGATGGATGGTTATGGTGCTATTGCACTGATACCTCAGCCTCTAATCGTTCACCAAGATGACTTTGCCAAAGTGTTTGCGCTCATCCACCATTTCATGGGCGCGCCGCAGCTCAGACATCGGTAGTACGGTATCCACGCACGGCGTGAGTTCTCCACTGGCAAACAAGGGCAACGCGTGTTGGCGAAAATCGGGCATCGTTTGCGTCATAAAGGCGGGGCTAGTTGAGATGCTCATCGACAGCAGCTGAATATTGAGTATGCCAATTCTCAAGTTAAAGGTGATGTCGCGCCCCCCCGTGCTGCCAAACATGACCACACGCCCATCCATACCCATTGCGTCAATGAGTTGATCGGCGGTCGCATCGCCGATGGTCATGAGACCAATATCCATTCCTTCGCCATTGGTGAGATCAACCACGGACTCCGACACGGATGCTTGGGTGTAATTGACCACTGCATCACAGCCGTTTGCGGTGGCACGGGTCAACTTGTCGTCTCGGCTTGCGGTACCCAGCGTCCAACACCCCGCCTGCTTTGCCAAGGCGAGTGCAGCGCTCCCTACGCTGCCTCCCACTGCCTCGATCAAAACGCGATCTCCCGCTTTCATGCCTCCCACGGTATAGAGTGCATGCCACGCCGTGAGCCAGCCGACCGGAATCGCCGCCCCTTGCTCAAAACTGAGATTGGCGGGCAAAGGCATGAGATGATTTGGGTCGCAATCCACCACCTCAGCATGCGCACCGCGCGCGCGCCCAAAGACCCGGTCGCCCACCTGCCAATCGACCACCTCGCTACCTACTTGTTCAATGGTCCCGGCCACTTCCATTCCCATAATGAAGGGCAATTCTTGACCACTGTAGTCACCCGCGCGCATGCGCACCTCTGCAAAATTGATGCCACTGGCCTCAACACGAACGCGCACAGATTGAGGGGTAAGATCACCCAGCGATAGCGCTTCCCAGACCATGACCTCCGGCCCACCAAAGCGATTGACTCTATATCCACTCGCCATCTTAAGCTGTTGCCTCCTGACTCATTCGTCGTTCAATTTCTTCCACCTCAAGCCCAGAAGGTAACGAATCCAAGGTGAGATAAAGCAGACCCGCTAGCGTCAGAGGCACACCGACTAAGACGGCATAACCCAGATGCCAACCCCAGGCTTCAATCGCCAATGACACGCTATAAGGCCCCGCTGCTGAGCCCAACACCACCGCTAAGGAACCACAACAGGTCATCGCTAGGGCGCGGATTCGCGTGGGAAATACCTCAGCAAGGTAAGCAAACTTCACTGCCGCTGAGCCATAAAAAAACATGCTCATAAGGGCATAGACCAGCAGAATATGGCCGAAGCGCTCAGGCACCCAGACCAATACCTGAAAGAGGATTGAGCCGAGTAACGTCCACAGCACTACGGTATTGCGTCGCGTCCAGACTCGCTCACCAATCCATGCCGCCAATACGTAGCCCAGTACACCAATGCCGTTGCCTGCACCAATTAACAGCGAGAAGTTAAAGGCATCTAATCCTCGAACGTCGCGCAAAAAACTGGGGAACAAAAAAATCGACGCCGCATAAGCCCAAACAAATAAAAACTGCGCTAAAAATAGCGTGGCCGCTCGCGCGCGAATATCAGGAGCCCATAAATCGGAGAGAACGGCCGGCGCCTGCTCAGCTTTAGCCGCCTGAGCGCGCGCAGGCTCGCGAAGATAATGCCGCACCACCCACACCAAAGGCAGACTGATTAGGCCTACCAAAAATAGGGGCCTCCAGCCATAACGGGTTAGCAACCACATCGACCAGAGCGACGCGAGTGCCCAACCGAGGGGATAACCAATCTGCAGCAGCCCCATGAATAAGCCACGTAAACGAGCAGGCATCTCCTCGGTAACAATGGCACCGGTAATCGGGTAACTCAGCCCACCAACGGCAATGCTGGCCCCCCTTAATACGGTCAATGCCATGACGCCTGGCGCCACGCTAATCAAGGCCACTAGTATTGAGGAACCCAGCAACGAAAACTGAAACATCGGCAGCCGCCCTATCCGGTCCCCCAACCAGCCGAGCGCCACGAGCAAGCCCCCGCCTATCAGAAAGGCGATCGACACAATGGCCATCACTTCGCTCAGTGTCAGATCAAATTCTGCTCGAATCGCCGGGACCGCATAGCCAAATAACGCTAAATCCATTTGCGCCGTGGTGTAAGCCACCAGACAAATGAGGAACGCGCGCAGCGGATAGCCCCGCACTGTCTCAGGTAATGTCTCAGGTAATGTCTCAGACACGGATCCACATCCATTGGTATCCGTCAGGCGCGGTAAAGTGGCAAGAAAGCTCGCCAAATTCATTGGTCGCAGCGCGATAATCACTGACACCCGGCAAGGCCACTTCGTCGACTGATGTCGCCCGATAACTGTATCCCGACAGACCTCGCTGACCGGCCTGACTCAACACGCGATGATCAGGCGTCGCAAAGTAAGGAGCATAAACTTGCAGCAAGCCCGTAGGACAATCCGGTGCTTTGAGCCGTTCGACCCGAAATAACTGCCCTGCTTCAAGCCTCAAGGCGCGCTGGGTGGGCGGTTCGTCACCTGAATCATGCGCTTCACCATAAGGCGCCGACTCCAAGCCAAAAACCGCTTTATAAAATGCCGTATCAAAGGATCCGGTCGGCTGTACCACGTTGGCATGACTCCCCTCGCTGTTTTTGTAAGGCAGCGTTAGGTCAATCGTGCCGAAACCGGGTCGGTCGAACCCGCCGCGTTGAATAAACGCGACGCGACCATCAGGGTCGAAGTACAGCGTTTCTCTCAGGCCAACAAAGGGCGTTTGTAACGTCACCGGCGGGGGTGGATTCGCCAAGGGCGCAGAGACTAACTCAGACAGCCAACGATCCGACACCTCACTGTGGTAGTGGTTCAAGCTGTCACGGAGCTCAAGAATATCGGCGGTGTACATCCCCATCCACCGGCTACCGGACACCAATGGTCGGTGGGCAGCTAAGCCGTCTCCGGCTAATTCAGACCAACACTGTAGTCTCACCAGTCCTGTCTGGTGGGCGGCACAGCCAGCGTGCTGCAACCGAATCGATTGCAGCGCAGCGTGATGCCCATAAAGCGTATTGGCCTCGCTGGCACTCAGCGCGCCCTCGCTTATCGGCTCAAAACCCAGTGCCTGCCAAAAAGCCAATAGTCGTTCCCGCTCAGACGTGCGGGTGGCAAAAACAAATTCGTAAAGGCCGCTAACAACGCTCATTGTGCGTCACACGCTATCACCACCGACCCGAATCACCGCGCGCCCAAGCAGTGCCCGCGCCTCCCAAGCGCGATGCGCCTCAGCAATATCGGATAGATCAAAGGTCTGCTCAATGGGGATACGCCAAGTGTGATCTGCTAGGGCTTGATGTGTCGCAGAGACTTCGGCGCCACCGCTCGCAGCCTGATGAAAATACTGCACAAAACCCGACACCGAGCAACTCTTACCGATCAATAGGGATGGCGAGACCGGTGGCGCCTGCCCCGCACTGGCACCCAGGTAAATAATATTGCCCAGTGGGGCCACCGCATCGAGATTCATCGGCGCTCTGGCACCGGCATTGCCATCAAAGATGACATCGGCACCTCGGCCGTCGGTTAAGGCCTTGACCCCCTCGGGCCAGTCATCTCGTAAATAATCAATCACCGCATCCGGTTCAAACTGTTCAGCGAATTCGAATTTGTGTTCGCCTCCGACTAATCCAATCACCTGCGCGCCAGCCGATTTAGCGATCTGCATGACTAAAGAGCCGACCGCACCCGCCGCCGAATGCACCACCACCCACTGGTTGGGCTGCACCTTCGCGGCACTGTGAACCAACAGCCAACTGGTGTAGGCGCAGGTTGAAAAGCAGCATGCCAGTGGCCAATCAAAGTCATCCGGCACGGCGACTAACCCATGAGCCGGCACAACGGCGAAGTCAGCGTTACCCCCCCAATGACCATTGGTGGCCACCCGTTGACCCATCAGCGCCGAATCGACCCCTTCCCCCACTGCATCGACACGACCGGCAAATTCAAAGCCTGGGGTGAACGGGAAGCCTGGGTGATTCCATTTAATGCGATCGGCACGCGCATGATTATCAAGGGGGTTGAGTGAGGCATAGGCGACCTCAACGCGCACTTGTCCCGCTCCAGGATCGGGTTGTTCAGCCTCCTGCAGTATCAGCACTTCTGGACCACCCGGTTCTACTACCACCACTTGTCTCATCACGCTGCCTCTCACTCTGTTGGACCCAGAGTAAATTTGATCGTTTGTTATATCAATAGATCATTTTGGCGTGTCGAGGGCTCGATACCGATTGTTGATCCGCCAAGTTCCTAATTGGGCATCACCGCTGAACACTTGCGTATTTAAGTCTATTGGTATATCAATAGAGCATTGGCGTGGTGTGCAAGCGTGAGTCATGTTCTACCGCCGCCGCTCCAAGCCACTAAAAACATAATATTGAGGCACACCCCATGACGCAAAATACTAGACTGACTCTGTTTTCAGCCGTTGCGCTTGCCATCGCTGGCACATTTCCTAGCACTCCCACCCTGGCACAAGAATCCGCGGCACTCGAGGAAGTCATCGTGACGGCTCGAAAGCGCGAGGAGAACCTGCAAGAGATCCCTATCGCTATCACCGCAGTGTCTGCAGCCGACATACTGGAGGGGAACGTGACAGGGTTAGAGGATATCGCTGCCCTCGCACCCGGTTTCTACTTTTTTAATCAAGGGGGAAGCCAACCCGGGCGCTATAACACTCAGCTGAGGTTCAGAGGCCTCAATCAAGCCCAGTTCTCACCCAGTTTTGAAACGGGCGCGTTGTTTGTCGATGGCGTGTACGTTCTCAATGGCGGTACCTCGCTCTCCTTGATGGACATTGAGCGTGTCGAGGTCATCAAGGGCCCTCAGGCCGCCTACTTTGGTCGCAATACCTTTGGCGGGGCGGTCAACTTTATTACCCGCGACCCCAGCATGGATGAGGTTTCGGGAGAAATCTTGCTATCGGGCACCGACCGAAATCGCTTTGATGTTTCAGGCATCGTCGAAGGGCCCCTTATTCAGGACACCCTTGCGGGTAGCTTGAGTTTCCGCATGTATGACAAAAAGGGGCAGTTCACCGCCTCGGATGGCGGCACTCTGGGCGACGAGGAAACCTGGGCGCTGAATGGAAAACTGGTGTGGCAACCCACCGATGCGCTGACCATCAAACTGAGAGCCGCCTATACCGAGGATGACGATGGGCCGCCCGCGCAAGCTTATATTGCGGGAAGAACGAATGACTCCTGTGGGGGGAAAACGATTCAGGTGAAAGCCGGCGGCACGGCAAATCCCTATAACTTTATCTGCGGGGAAGTCCCGGGCATGGGTCGAGCCATTCCGGTGACCGGCAGTAAAATTATCGACGGTAATACTGCGCTACCCACTAACTTACTAAACCTCTTTGGTTTTGGACCGTTAAATATTCAAGAGGCTTACGCTAATCAGGATCTGCCTTCTGGCGTTCCCTCAATGGGTCGGTTGGGTCTGCTTCGCGAAACACTGCGATTGAGCGCCCACATCACCTACGAAATCAATGACTACTCCATCGATTTTGTCGCAGGCCATAACGATCAAAAAGCGAACTTTATCCGCGATTTTGATCTGAGCGGTTTCTCCAATGGTTATTCATCAGACCCTCAGGCTCTGGATGACACCAGCTTTGAGCTCCGCCTCACCTCGCCGCAAGATGGCAGATTCAGATGGTCGGTGGGCGTCAACCATTACGAGCAGGAATTTACTTCCTCGCTGGCTGGCGGAAACTTCTTTTTCGGGTGCTTCGGAGCTCAGGGTGGCAACACTGAATCTCCCTGTCTCAATGTGGGCGGTCTCACCGTTGGACTCGGGCCATTCGCTAACTCTTGGGCACAATCAGACGAAACGGAAGTACTGGGCATCTTCGGGTCGGTGGACTTCGACATTACCGACCAACTCACCGTCACCCTTGAGGGACGTCAACAAAATGACTCGCTGACCAAGGGAGGCGTTATTTCAGAGGAAGGCTTGCTGAACGGATCCACTGAGCTGGAATTCAAAGAATTCCTGCCGAGGGCAATCATTCGATATCAGCCGTTTGATGGCACCATGCTGTATGCGAGCTATGCCGAGGGTATTGTTCCCGGCGACATCAACATCGAACTGGTCAATGCCGATGCGCAAGAGCTCGCACAATATATAGAAGCGTTTCCTAGCTTGGGTGTTGCACTCCCTCCAGAAGAAATTGAAAGTATTGAACTTGGGTGGAAACAAACCTTCGCAGATGGCTCAGCCTACTTTAATGCCGCGGTCTATTTTTCAGAGTGGACGGGTATCAAAGGCCGATCGAGCGTCGCCGTTAATGAAACCTGCTCCTCCGCGGATGTTGCCTCTTCGGCGCCCGGTTGCTCCTACAACGGTGTAATCGGAGATCAAACGACTAAACAGCTCGAAGACGCTAACGGAGACCCCACCGGCCCGCTCAAAAATGCGCGGAACGTGCTCCTCGATGGTGATGCGGATCTCTGGGGCTACGAGATTGAGATTGGAGGCCAGATTACCGACAACTGGTCGGTAGATTTCAATTTGGCTTACGTCGATACGGAATACACCCGTTATCGCTACAACTTCGGTGAGGCGCGACTGGGCTATTCGGACATGCGCGGTAACTCTGTTCCACGAGTACCCGAATACACCGCCTTCGGTACGACAACCTACAACTGGAGTATTAGCGAGGACATGGGGGCATTTATTCGTCTCGATGCTAATTACTTTGGCAAAACCTATACCGAAGAGCGCAACCTTAATTGGATGAAGTCTTATACGATCTTCAATCTGCGCGGGGGTATCGAAACTGAAGCCTACCGATTGGAATTATTCGTGAGCAATCTGACTGACGAGGACGCCTGGGCCAGTGGCGCTCGCTTCTCTGACACCGCTTTCCCCACTGATTTTGGCAACTTCTTTGTGGAGCAAGGGGTGAACGTGTCTCCCAACGACAAGCGCGAAGTAGGCGTCAGAGTGCAGCTCAGATTCTAAAACGATACTGCATCTAGTTTTAGCGTTGTGACTTACCGGCCGGGGAGACCCGGCTTTTTTTATGCCCGGTAGAAAAGCGGTAGTGCGTTAGTGGTAATGCCGACGCTTTGACATCTTTCCCACGCCCGCATTAAAGGT
>OBPT01000597.1_pt1 | contig 10498 bp, 8 predicted proteins | sample 1534671 | NCBI WGS metagenome assembly OBPT01 (sample SAMEA3275494, study PRJEB22092) | marine metagenome | biome: ENVO:00000447 marine biome; feature: ENVO:00002042 Surface water; material: ENVO:00002010 seawater | collected 2014-06-21T11:00:00+00 | depth 1 m | reverse complement strand
AAAAATTTGGTTACGGCAATGAACTTGTTGCTAGGTATATCCGCCTGCTTGATCTGTATGGCCCCCGCCATTTTATTGAAGAAAGAGAGCAGTCGTAAAAAATATTTAGAAATCTCAGCAAAGTGATTCTTAGATCACTAGCCTCAATATCCCCCCACACATAAACCTATAAGGAGCTCAACTATGCAGGAATACACAAATGTGACTGGTGTTCCACTATCAGTCGCAGCGTTCCTGGCTAATGATAGTTACGATCATGACGACAACACAATCTCTGCTACGGGCCTCATGCGGCCCATTAGACAATCCATTCTGGCTCCGCGTGTACCTACCGCTGAAGCCAAGATAGATCTCCAGAGCGTCTGGAAGTCCCGTCAGGGCACTGCCATCCACGACGCAATAGAAAGAGTTTGGACAACTGATCAATACAAAACAGCCATGAAGGCAATGAAGTATCCAGATGCAGTAATAGATCGCATCGTAGTAAACCCAGATAACGTAGGACCAGATGACATCCCCGTTTACCTAGAGCAACGCCTCTATCGGGAATTCATGGGGTACAACATATCAGGCAAGTTTGATTTCATCGGTGACGGAACACTCGAAGACTTTAAGAGTACGTCTGTCTTTACTTGGATTTACGGAACTAAGACTGATGATTACGCCCTTCAAGGCTCAATCTATCGTTGGCTAGACTCTGCTCAAGATAAGCCAAAAATCACTTCTGACCACATCACAATTCAGTTCTTCTTTACAGACTGGGTTGGATTTAAAGCCAGCAGTGAAGCTAACTATCCTGCTAACGCTGTCATGAAGAAGGACATCCCTCTTCTCTCGTTAGCTGAGACTGAGCAATACATCACAGAAAAAATCAATTATTTGAACTTTTACGAGGGCGCAGACGAGTCTGATCTGCCTCGATGTAAGGACAAAGAACTGTGGCGTAAACCACCAGTCTATAAATACTACAAAAATAAAAACAGTACGAAGCGCAGCACCAAGAACTTTGACTCCCAGACAGAGGCATACGCTCGTATGCAGCAAGACAACAATGTCGGAATGGTTAAAGAAGTCCCTGGTCAAGTTGTCGCTTGTCGATTCTGTCCCGCATTCCCTATCTGTACCCAGAAAGATGAATACCTAGCGGACGGTTCTTTAATTATCTAACGAGGCAATCGGATGAAAACGTTCGAAGAAATGAACCACCATCCTGAATCCGAAAAGTTAGTTGAAATTCTGCAAGCCAAGACGCAGAACGAAGACCCCCTTTTCTTCAGAGTAATGGTCGCTTATTACTGGTCCATGGTTGCATCCATGATGCGTGCAAACGTAGTCAGTGCAAACCGAGGCAAGATCCCAGTCAACATGTATGCGTTTAACTTGGCCCCATCTGGCTCAGGTAAAACGTTGTCTACCAACATTATGGAAGACGAAGTTTTGGAGCAGTTCCGCTACACGTTTACAGAGAGTACGTTTCCTCTGTTAGCCAAGCGTAACATTCCAAAGATTGCACAGCGCCGTGCTATTCGCTGGGGTACTGACCCAGACGACGAAGAAGTAAGAGCAGAACGAGAGTTTGATAACTCTGGTCCCCTACTCTTTAGCTTTGATTCAGCAACGGTTCCAGCAATCAAACAGGCACGCCATAAATTACTTATGGCCGAAGCAGGTTCACTGAACCTGATGATCGACGAGATTGGCAACAATCTAGCATCTACTCGGGAAGCATTTGATGCTTACTTAGAGTTGTTTGACGTAGGTAAGATCAAGCAAAAGCTTATTAAGAATACGACTGACAACGCTAGGGCAGAAGAGATCGTTGGTAAGACACCAGCGAACTTGATGTGTTTCGGCGTGCCAACAGCCCTCTTAAACGGCGGTAAGATCGAAGAGGACTTCTACGACTTGTTAGAAACTGGTTTAGCCAGACGTTGTTTCTTTGGCTATCACCGCAGTCACAAACGCAAGATTGGTATGACTCCGCAGGAAATGTTCCAGCAACAAACTGCCGGAGGAACTGATCAGTTCATTGAAGATCTTTCGGATCACATGGGTGACATGGCCGACATGGTTCATGCCAACAAAGAGATCCAAATAGAAGATCCTATTGCACTGTTGTTCATTGAGTACCAACTAGCATGTGAGGCAAAAGCAGAAGAGTACCCCGAGCACGAAGAATTACGTCGTGCTGAGCTTTGCCATCGACACTTCAAAGCCATGAAGCTATCAGGTGCCTACGCGTTCATTGATGGTTCGCCCACAGTGACCGAAGATCATGCCTACTATGCTATCAAGCTAGCTGAAGAGTCCGGTAAAGCTTTTGACGAAGTACTCACACGCGACCGACCCTACATCAAATTAGCTAAGTACATTGCAGCCATTGCACGTCCAGTAACGCAGGCTGACCTAGTCGAAGACTTACCCTTTTATAAGGGAACCAATAGTCAGAAACAGGACATGATGTCTTTAGCAATTGCTTGGGGCTATCAAAATAACATCGTAGTGAAGAAGCAGTTTAACGATGGTGTGGAATTCTTGCGGGGTGAAACCCTAGAGGAAACTGACCTGAGTAAATTGCTAGTTAGTTATAGCAATGACATTGCACGGAATTATCTAGGCGATACAGCTAAGTGGAGTGAGCTCCACAAGATGACAAACGCCGAAAATATTCACTGGGCCAATCATCATTTCAATGCTGGTCACAGGTGCGAAGACGAAGCTATACCTGGCTTCAACCTCATTGTGCTCGACATAGACAACGGTGTACCACTCTCAACAGCGCAGAACCTCCTTCAGGACTACAAAGCGCTGTTCTACACAACTAAAAGCCATCAAGTTGAGAAGAATGGTGTTGTGTGTGATCGGTATCGAATTGTCCTACCAACCAACTACAAACTGGAGTTGGATCGTAAGGAGTACAAAGACTTCATGACTAACCTCTTTACGTGGTTACCGTTTGAAGTTGATGAGGCTACTGGACAACGTGCACGTAAATGGCTTTCTACTTCTAGCCCAGATTACATCTATCAAGACGGTGAGCTGCTCGACGTATTGCCCTTCATTCCGAAGACCAGCAAGAACGAAGAGTTCAAGAAACGAAACCTTGATGTTGCAGGACTCGATAACTTGGAGCGTTGGATACTCAACAATTCAGGTGACGGCAATCGCAACAACATGCTGCTTCGCTTCGGCATGATCCTTGTAGACGCTGGCTTCGATTACGAAGACTGTCGCCAAAAGGTAGCAAGCCTGAACGCCAAGATGCCTGACAAGCTAGATGAAGAAGAGATCATGGCTACGATTATGGTCTCTATCAGTAAAGCCATTTCTAATCGTGCGGACACTGCACAAGCAGCATAGCTCTAGGGGGCTCCGCTCCCTCTGCGAACAACCAAGGAATAGCTTATGCAAACAGACGTAAATGACCACCTGATCTTAGTATCAGGTAAATCCACTACAGGTAAATCAGCGTCCATTATGAATCTTGAGCGCCCGGAGAATTGGGCGTATTTGAATTGCGAGGCAGGCAAACGTCTACCTTTCCGTTCAAAGTTCAAAGAGTTCACGATTACAGATCCGCTGCAGGTGTATGAGGCATTTGACTGGGCTGAAACCCAAGACAATATCGAAGGCATCGTAGTTGACTCTGTAACGTTCTTAATGGACATGTTCGAATCTGTACACGTAATTAACTCAACCAACACCATGAAAGCTTGGGGCGACTATGCCCAGTTCTTCAAGAACCTAATGCAGGTTTATGTAGCTCGTTCTACAAAGAGTGTGATCTTCACAGCTCACGCTCTAGACCAGTTGAATGAAGCTGACATGGTTATGGAAACCAAAGTGCCAGTTAAGGGCTCCCTTAAGAACAACGGCATCGAGTCTTACTTCTCAGCAGTAGTGTCAGCAAAAAAGATGACAATCAAAGCCTTAGAGGGCTATGAAAGTGATCTGCTGACAGTAACGCCAGAGGACGAGGCTCTTGGGTTCAAGTACGTGTTCCAAACCAAACTCACTAAAGAGACCGTAGGCGAACGCATACGCGCTCCTATGGGTTTGTGGAGTACTGCTGAAACTTATATCGACAATGACATGCAGCTGGTAATGCACCGCCTGCACGAATACTACGGTACGGAGGCAGCAGCCTAATGAACTCAGCTGAAATTGAGCAAATGAATAATGATTTTGAGTTCTTTGTCCGACGCCTGGCTAAGCCAGGTGAGGACATTCTCAATTCATTAGACAGCAAACAATGTCACATGCTTCACATGGCCGTAGGTATTGCCGGAGAAGCTGGTGAATTGCTTGATGCAATCAAAAAGGCTGTGATCTATCAGAAGCCGCTTGACCTTGAAAACGTCATTGAAGAGCTAGGAGACCTTGAATTTTATATGGAAGGTCTCCGACAAGCTTGCAACGTTACTAGACCACAAGTCATTTCCAGTAACACAAGCAAGTTAAGCATTCGATATGAGAATGGTTATTCAGACCAAGCAGCACAACAACGCGCCGATAAGGCATAACGACGAGGGAATTATATGTCACTCTTAGCAAACTTAACTGTTGACGAAGCGATTGAAGAATCGGGTGATGTCATCGGTGGTGGAAATTACGGTCCACTAGAATCAGGTTTATATACCTGCGCAATCAAGCTCGCCTATTTGACTGAGTCAACTGGTGGTGCAGCTTGCTTAAACTTGCACTTAAACACGGACAATGGACGTGAAGTGCGTCAAGCCATTTACCTGTCATCTGGACGGGCGAAAGGTCAGAAGAACACTTACGAAACCAAAGATGGTAAGCGTAAGTATCTACCTGGCTACGAGCTCGCAATGCACTTGGGTCTCCTCACTTGTGGGGCTACACCAGATGCATGGGAAGTAGATAACAAGGTAGTTAACTTGTGGAACAGGGAAGCTAAGAAGGAAGTGCCTACTAATGTAGACGTAGTAACTTCTTTGACTGGTCAGCCCGTTAAAGTAGGCATCATGAAAGTCATCGAGGACAAGAATGTCCAAAACGACGCTGGTGCTTACGTACCTAGTGGTGAAACTCGTGAGCTGAACGAAATAGCTAAATTCTTCCGTGCAGCTGACAACATGACCGTCACTGAGATACGTTCACAAGAACTCACTGAAGGTGCCTTCATGGCTACCTGGGGTGAGAAGCACACTGGTACGGTACGTGATAAGTCAACTAAGACTAGCAATAGTCTTACTGGCTCTAACGTAACGTCAGGTGCTTTTGGTAAAGCTGCAGCTTCTGCACCTAAGCCAAAAGAAAGCTTGTTCACTAGCTAGTGGCGATGCTACGCGTAGTCGGATTCGATCCCTCACTTAATAACTGGGGGATCGCATCTGGCTTACTAGACACTGAAACCATGGATCTAACAATAACAAACCTTGGTTTAATTCAGCCCGTACTGCCGAAAGGCAAACAAGTGCGACAGAACAGTAAAGATCTAGAAGCCGCCCAACAATTGGCTACAGGTGCGCTGGAAGCAGCGAAGGATGCCCAAGCTATCTTTGTAGAGGTTCCTATCGGTAGTCAATCAGCTCGCGCAATGGCTAGTTATGGCATTTGTTGCGGAGTGTTAGGTGCACTACGTGCGTTGGACAAGCCGTTCTTCGAATTGACCCCTACTGAAGTAAAGGTTGGTACTGTTGGTAAAAAGACAGCCACCAAATCTGAAATGATAGATTGGGCTACAGACGCATTTCCTAATGCACCGTGGCCTACTTACCAAAGAAATGGTCAAACCCTAGTAACTGAAACCAAGGCAGAACACATGGCTGACGCAGCAGCGACAGTTATGACTGGTATCAATTCCTCAATGTTCCGCATGTTTCTACAACTAGCGGCATAACGACCCAATACAGAGGTACTGCACATGCAGATAACTATCAAGCAAGAAGAGCTTGAGGCGGCGCTACGCGTCCACCTTAAAGCTATGGGCATTACTGGATCCGTCCAGGCAGTGGCCTTTACTCAGTCCCGATCCGAAGGACAACTTATCACTCATATCGAAGTTGGCGCACCTGACAAACTCGCTGTGAATGATGAGCTGGTAACTGTACAGAAAACAACTCCAGTTCAGACTGCTCCAAGGACGGAGCCAGTTATCCCAGTGCAGGATAATTCTGCCATTGAGATTCCTGAAACGTCTTTAGTTGAGAAAGTTGAAAGCGCGTGGCAGGCCCGTGATCGCAAGGTAGAGGCTAAGCCTGCAGCAACTGGACAAAGTCTGTTTTCTTAATGGAAACCATCAAAAGATTCCTTATCGGAATCATTTCCGTGATAGGTGCCATATTACTCGTCACTTTCGTCATTGCCGCCTTTACAGTCGGCAGTATCGTAATAGGAGTAATAGGCACCTTGATCGGGGTTTTATTAGTCAGCAGCGTCATAGCAGTTGGCATATATGAAGCGCTTTCAGAGCGTGAGTCTAAATAGTAGACTAAAAGTGATTAGCCCCCTAACGGGGGCAATCTTAATCTCCAGGAATTATAGCTTCAGCTATCTGCCATGTGAGCAGGTCATCGAGCGCCCCTGGAGCTTCTAAAGCACCAGCCCCCAAATTACCCGGCCATTTAGTAAACATACTTGAATCCAAGAGATCTGGGATGTCGAAGATGTGTTCGAACATCAGCATTACTTCAAGAGCTCTTAGTGGATTTTCACGCACTAGCTCGATCAAGATTCCTTGGATTCTGAGATAGTATTTACTGAACCACAACAAACCCATATCGTTGAGATACTGAAGACCCTTATGCGTAGGCACGTCATAGTTAACAAAAGTCCTACGAGCACGAGTTATAGCATCCTCCCTACTCAATGGATTTTCTGCTCTTGTAGTTAAGTGCTTGTACATAACGTAGCGTGACGTAAAGTCAGACAACATTGTTTGCGACGCTAATATTTTGTAAGGAGGTGTTTCATGAGTCATCATGAACCAACTGCCAGCTTTCTTGACTGGGTCTGAAATAAATTTAGTTTTGTCATCAGCCCAGCGCTGCAAACGGCTTTGATATGAATAAGGATTATTTTCTTGTCCAATATCTTCAATCAAAGTTTGGAACAGCGACTCATCTACCAGAACTGACACTGGGTTGTTGAGTAACGAATCGTCCAGCTCAATTATTTCTTCTCTTGCAGCAGTCGCTGCACTGCCCTCTAAATTACCTGAGTTCAACAAAAACAACAGATCATCTCGACGCATACGCTCTCTGAGATATTGTTTAGTTGCTTGGTGGCCTTCAATTTTGTCTAGAAGAATATCTTTATAAGGCACACCTGCTATCCTAAGTGCAGTCATGTTAGACGATTCGTTGCCAAGCAACGTCCAAAGATTTTTAACAACCCAAGTGTCTTTGACCCATTTAACAATTTCTTGCCATCCAGCTTCAGCTTGCAGCAGTCTTAGTGCACGTTTAGAACCCATGCGCTCTACAACTGGTTTGCCGTTACTGTCTACAGATTTGATTTCGACTTGCCCTAAAAAATGAAGTGCAAGACGCATAAGTGCACCTTGTAGTTCTGGGTCGGCCTGAAACATGTCACCTATGCTGGTTTTTCTATAGCCAAAAGCAATATCGTAATTTGTCTTTTTAACCAGCATTCCATTCATGCCAAACGTTTCACGAACGTATTGTTTGGTTTCTGGTGGCAGCTTGTTCCAAGCTTCGCGTATTTCTGGGTCAGTGCTATTTCCATCAACCCGTATGAACGCTGCAGGTTTCTTAGCGTAGTCATTCCTAAAGTCGGTATACAACGCATCAATAGCCCGCTCGTTGAGCTCAGGCCCGCGTTCTTTTTCGACTAGCGCACCAGCCATTTTGCCCAGCACACCATCAACGTTATTTTGTCGTTCCATAACGTCGTCTTTCGTCTTTTCTTCCATTAAGTAACGATAGTTATCAGCTTCGCCTTTCTGGTTTAGTGTAGGCACGAGCTTGTTAGGCGACTTGTCTTTTCGTGGATCCCAAGCTCTAGCGTCCATTGTGAACTGATCATCTATCGCTTTTTGCTTCTTGGACTTTAATTTTGCGTTCTGTCTGGCGTTTAACGGATTAACTTTATCGTCTGAAAAAGGCACGCTTACACCGTAATGAATAGCGCTACCCATAGCCTTTTTGCTAAACGCTGTCATGATGCCCTGTACGGTCTCTCCTAAGCCACCGTCACGAACGACATACATGTAGCGTACTGTTTGATCTAAGTCTGCTGGATCGCGTGAGAGCGGCCCTGAGACGCGCTTATAGCCTGCTGCCTCTAATTGCTTCCCTTCTCCAGCAGTAGCAGCTTTTACAGAGATATAAGGATTGTAAGTATCGCGGGTGTAACCCTTTTGGAAGTTCCACTCGTTGCCCAAAAACGTAGAGTTCAGAGCTTCTCTTTGTAAGTAACTGTGCGCTTTGATTACAAACTCTACGCCATTGCCGCCGTCTTTGCGTTGGCCTTCTTCGCGCAAAACCTTAACAACTCTTTTTCTGTGTTCTTCGCCTAGATAAAGCATTGCGTACAAAGAAGCCAGTTGATCAATAATTGGCCGGTCTGCCTCTGCTTCTTGACGATTAACTTTGCGGCCTGTGTTTAATAGCTTAGATATATTGTCCGCATTTAATAGCTGGTTTTCACCTGGAGTTCTTCCAGTTGCAAGATAATTGCCTAAACCTTTTGCTTGGGCGATATAAAATTGCTCAGTATCACCAGTAAGCTTATCTTCTAGTTCTTTGATCTTTGCATCTAATGCAGCAGGACTGGATAACAGCGAATCCAGCTCAGCAAGAGTGACTCCGTTATCTATTAACGCCGCCACATCACCACGTAACACTAGTCGAGTGATGCTAGCGCTTTCTTCTTGTGATAGTTCACGACCAAAGCTGTTTCGAATTGATTTTGATATTTCAGTCATTCGTTCTTTTCGTTCTTGCTCAAGTCTATTGGCGTCGCCTAGCAATTTGTGGAATGCACGGTTTGACTCGTTTTCACCTTTGATCTCATTAATCATTGACCCCATGATGCCAACACGATCTTTAAAATTGGCATCTCGTAAGTTTTCAAAGGCGGCAATAAACTCATTTGCTCGATCATTAGCAACAACACTTGTTAACGCAGCAAAGCCTCTTACTGTCTTGCTACGGTTGTTTCTAAGTATCTTTCTGTCGGCTAGCCTGCCGACTGCCTCGCGGGCAGTCTCGGCAGCGCCGACTAGTCTAGTATTTAAATGGGAAGCAACATTGTTTCTATCACTTGCCAAACGGTCACGCTTTTTGCGTTCTAATTTAGCTAAGTCAAAAGCAATCTGTTGAATAGCAGTGTCTGCTGATTGCCCTGGGGTTGTTCTAGTTCTGATATAAGCCACACGCTGCATTGCTCGACTGAAGATATTCTTGAGTCGTACATACCAGTTTTGATCTGAATCATCTTTATAGTTGCTTGAACCTATCTCAACCTTGTTCACCGCATCTCTAAGTGGGGTGTACACCAAAGCAATAGCCATAAACCGAGATAAGTAATCACTTCTGCCGTCTAAGTTTCCGATTGGCTTAAAGATTAAGTCGTATTGCTCTTGAGCTCGCTCTTTGTCTTGCCTGCTTGCAATGCTCCAGTCTCCCGCATACAGAGCTTCCGCATCAGGAATGGCTTTCTTAATATCATTACGGATCATTTTAAGTTGATTGAGTGTTGTGCGGTCTCCTTTTTTAAAGACTCCGCGCATTACTATTTCAATCTCTTCAAGTACAAATGCTTCTTGCTCGGTGATTGGTAGTAGCGCGCTAGCTAAAGATGTAAATGGGTTCTTGCCTGTTTTTAGTGCATTGATGAATACATCTTCCGCACTGCTTGCTGCATCAGCATATGCTTCTTGAGCCAACGTTCCGTATGCGCCCATAACCTTGCTGCTGATCTCGTTAAGCAAATCAGACAGTATTTTGGCTTGCTTGCCAGACACAGATGAACGTTTGCCTAACGCATCAAAGATCTCTTGCGTCGTGTAGGTATCTTCTGGCGTCTGGTGGAAATCAATACCCTGCTGCGACCCGACGTTACCGCCCATAATTACTGCGGTGTTAGCAATCATTAAGCCAAAGCCGTATCGAATATCATTACTGATTGCTTTTTTACCAAACAAGATTGTCATTATCTTGTCTGCAAACATAGCCATACCAGTTTTAGCAACGCGTCCTTTGGCGTCACCAGCAATGTCTGTTACGTCTATTTTAGCCAGAATGTCTTCCTGGAATTCTGAGTTGGTCATGCCGTGAGCAATCAACTCACGGACATTAGAAGCTGCGTAGCTCCACTTTCTTTTGAGCTCAGGGTCGTCGGCAATAAAGTCAACAACCTTTAAGCGCAAACGCTGTAGTTCAGTTGTAGCTTCGTATCGAGCTAAATCGTCGGCGCTTAAAGTGCTTGGATCTGCTTGACCAAGATTGTATGTAACCGTAGACGTTACAGCGTGAGTTAGCTCGTGCATAACCACTTCGACTGTTAT
>OBPT01000596.1_pt1 | contig 10509 bp, 10 predicted proteins | sample 1534671 | NCBI WGS metagenome assembly OBPT01 (sample SAMEA3275494, study PRJEB22092) | marine metagenome | biome: ENVO:00000447 marine biome; feature: ENVO:00002042 Surface water; material: ENVO:00002010 seawater | collected 2014-06-21T11:00:00+00 | depth 1 m | reverse complement strand
GATTGCCTTGGTTACAGCATAGACTGCCGCTGGACCGTTTGTGGCACCGCCACGCGCGACACAAGAGCCGACCGGCTGCGACTTGTCGTTGACGCGGATACCCCATTCGTCAACAGGCAGGCCATTCGGCTCACCTATGTCGCCAGCGCCAGCCATGGAAAGCCACGCATCAGTATAGCGCCAACCCAAGGATGGATCTTTCTTGCCATAGTCCATGTTGCCAAAGACTTCGCCTTCTACACCAAGGCGTGATAGGTCACGACCGGTAAAGAATTCAGCGATGTCCTCGTAGGCAGACCAGTTGACCGGAACACCCAGATCGTAGCCATATTTGGCTTTGAAGTCCGCTTTGTTCTGCTCGTCGTTGAACCAATCATACCGGAACCAATACAAATTCGCGAACTGTTGGTCGGGCAGTTGATAGACCTTACCATCCGGACCCGTGGTAAACGACAGGCCGATAAAATCGGCCAGATCAAGATTGGGGTTGGTCACTGCAGCGCCTTCACCAGCCATCCAGTCGGTCAGGTTACGCGCTTGCTTGTAACGCCAGTGGGTGCCGATCAGGTCACTGTCATTGATATAGGCGTCATAGATGTTTTCGCCTGACTGCATTTGCGTTTGCAGTTTTTCAACAACGTCGCCTTCTCCGATCAGATCATGCGTCACCTTGATGCCGGTTATGGCCTCAAACGCAGGTGCCAGAACGGTGGACTCGTATGTGTGCGTACCAATCGTCTCGGACACAACATTGATCGACATACCAGTGTAAGGGGCTGCCGCATCGACAAAAAACTGCAGTTCAGCCTCTTGATCGGCACGTGACAGCGTCGAAAGTTCCCCGATTTCGCTATCAAGGAATGCCTTGGCGGCCTCCATATCAGCGAACGCAGGTGCGGCAAGCATGCAAGCAGCAAGGCCTATCGCAGTGGTTCCTTTAAATCGCAAGTTCATTTTTGTTCCTCCCTAGATGTGAACAGTTAAGGTGGTCCGGTTCTTGCTCGCCGGATCACCCGTTCGATTAAACCCAGCGGAAAACCGCTAAAGCGTAAAAGAAGCAGACGATCAGCGCACCCCATTGCGGCGCACTGACTAGTCCAAGCCAAGCCAGATTGATAAAGGCAGAGCCCAGCAGCGTGATGAATAGTCTGTCACCACGGGTCGTCTCAATCCTGAGGATGCCGTTGCGCGGGACCTCCGGAAACTTGATCGCAAGCACTGTGAACGTGACCAGCGTTATTGTGATGATGCCGAAGAAAACGGCGGTCGGCCAAGTCCATGCCATCCATTCCATAGTTATTTCTCCTCGCTTAGACGCGGCCCAGGGCAAAGCCCTTGGCGATGTAATTGCGGACAAAGTAGATCACCAAAGCACCCGGCAGGATCGTGAGAACCCCAGCCGCAGCCAACACCCCCCAGTCGATGCCAGCAGCACCCACCGTACGTGTCATTGTGGCGGCGATTGGTTTTGCGTTTACCGATGTGAGCGTGCGGCTGAGCAGCAGTTCGACCCAGCTGAACATGAATAGAAAGAACGCCGTTACACCGATACCAGAGGCCACCAGCGGAGTGAAAATACGAATAAAGAAGCGCGGGAATGAATAGCCGTCGATATAAGCTGTCTCGTCGATTTCCTTTGGCACGCCACGCATGAAACCTTCTAATATCCAAACCGCCAGCGGCACGTTGAACAGGCAATGCGCCAGAGCGACGGCAATATGCGTGTCAAACAACCCTACTGAGCTGTAGAGCTGGAAAAACGGCAGGGCAAAGACCGCGGGAGGTGCCATCCGGTTGGTCAGTAGCCAAAAGAACAGGTGCTTGTCGCCCATAAAAGTATAGCGGCTGAAGGCATAAGCCGCAGGGAGCGCCACCAGCAGCGAGATGACCATGTTCATCACCACATAAGCCATGGAGTTGAGATAGCCTGTATACCAAGACGCATCCGTCAGGATCGTCAGGTAGTTGTCAAAGGTCAGGTCACGGGGCCACAGGGTAAAGCTGTTGAGGATCTCCGAGTTGGTTTTGAGGCTCATCATCACCAGCCAGTAGATCGGCAACAGCAGGAACAGCAGGTACAGGCCCATAACAATGGCATTGCCCCTGATTGAGGGCAGGCCCAAACTGCGCTTGGTCGGGGTGATTGTGAAGTCAGACATCAGTGGCCATCCCTTTTATCGAGGTTCGTCATCACCGTGTAGAACACGTAAGACACCAGCAGGATCACAAGGTAATACATGATCGAGAACGCCGCAGCCGGACCAAGGTCAAACTGCCCCAGCGCCATCTTGACCAGATCAATCGACAAGAAGGTCGTTGAGTTGCCCGGTCCCCCACCCGTCACCACAAACGGTTCGGTGTAGATCATGAAGCTGTCCATAAAACGCAACAGGATCGCGATCATCAGCACGCCCATGATCTTGGGTAACTCGATAAAGCGGAAAACTTTCCAACGGCTGGCCTGATCAATCTTGGCTGCTTGATAATAGGCGTCCGGGATGGACTGCAAACCAGCGTAGGCCAAAAGGGCGACCAGAGAAGTCCAGTGCCAAACGTCCATGACAATTACTGTGATCCAAGCAGCATAGAAATCTTGGGTATAGTTATAGTCGATCCCCAAGGCAGCCAGCGTATACCCAAGAAGGCCAATATCAACACGGCCGAAAATCTGCCAAATTGTGCCGACGACATTCCAAGGAATGAGCAATGGTAGCGACATTAGGACCAAGCAAAACGAGGCCCAAAAGCCCTTCTTTGGCATGTTCAACGCGACAAAAATGCCGAGTGGGATTTCTATGGCCAAAATGATTGCGGAAAACGTGATCTGTCGCCCAAGGGCATTCCACATGCGCTCAGATGCCAACATCTCTTCGAACCATTCAAGGCCAGCCCAGAAGAACTTGTTGTTCCCGAATGTATCCTGCACCGAGTAGTTTACGACGGTCATCAGCGGGATGACCGCAGAAAATGCCACCAGCAAAAGCACCGGCAAGATGAGGAACCATGCTTTTTGATTAACTGTTTTGTTCATGTCAGGCCGCCTTCGGCGCGACGCGCCAGCTATCTGAATAGACGTTGATACCTGCCGGATCAAAGACCACGCGGTTCATATCGGGCGAAATTTCAGCACCTTCAGCAGCAAGGACGTTAATCTCGGTGCCGTGGAAATCGGCGCGCACGATTTTATGGCGGCCCACGTCTTCGACCCGTTTGATCGTCACAGGCAGACCTTCGTCGCCCGCACTCAGTGATGTGAATTCTGGTCGAACTCCCAATTCAACCTTACCGTCAAGCGACCCGTAGCCTTTGCCCAGTGAAATCTGCGTGCCTTCAAGCATCGCCTTGTCACCGTCCACCTGCGCGGTCAACACATTCATCCCGGGCGAGCCGATAAAATAGCCAACAAATGTATGCTCTGGTTGTTCAAAAAGTTGTTGGGGTGTCCCCATCTGGACAACACGGCCATCAAACATCACCACGACCTTATCCGCAAACGTCAGCGCTTCGGTCTGGTCATGCGTCACGTAGATCATCGTGTGCCCAAACTCATGGTGCAGGGACTTCAACTGCGTGCGCAATTCCCATTTCATATGCGGGTCGATCACGGTCAGCGGCTCGTCAAACAACAGCGCATTCACGTCTTCGCGCACCATGCCACGGCCGAGCGATATCTTTTGTTTGGCATCCGCCGTCAGGCCCCTTGCCTTGTGATTCAGGGTGTCTTCCATCCCGATCATTGCGGCAATCTGTTGCACGCGCTCTTTGATATAGGCTGGATCAGCCCTACGATTGCGCAGCGGAAATGCCAGATTATCGCGTACCGTCATTGTATCATACACCACGGGAAACTGGAAAACCTGTGCGATGTTGCGCTCGGTTGTCGGGGCCATCGTCACGTCACGGTCATTGAACAGGATACGCCCTTGAGACGGGTGCAGCAGACCCGAAATGATATTGAGCAATGTAGATTTACCACAGCCAGATGCCCCTAGCAGCGCATAAGCTTCGCCATCGACCCAGTCGTGGTTCAGTTCTTTAAGCGCAAAGTCATCTTCGCTCGTCGGATTTGGCAGATAGGAATGTGCCAGATTTTCGAGAGTGATTTTTGCCATGATTTTTATCCCTCAGGCCGCAACTGCATAGGCAGCGGGTGCTACCGATGTGCCGTCTTGGGCAAAGATGTAGACGTGTTTGGGGTCTAGGTAGACGTTCAGCGATGCGCCGATTTCCAACGCTTTTACGCCGTGCACCAGACCGACCCAGTTTTCGCCGTGGTGATCCAGGTGGATGAAAGTCTCAGATCCGGTGATCTCGGTCACGTTCAATTTGCCGGTGAATTCGAGCGCACCCGGAGCTTGTTGCTTCAACTCAAGATGGTTGGGACGAAATCCTGCGATATAACTGCCATCTTTCAACTCTTCAAAAGTGCCGGATGCAGGTGCAGATTGTTCATCGCCGAATAGCAAGCGGTCACCGGTTTTTTGGATATCTAGAAAGTTCATTGGGGGATCGGAAAACACCCGCGCCGTAGTGGCGTTGACAGGCTGGCGGTAAACCGTTGGTGTCTTGCCAAACTGCGTAATCGTGCCTTCCCACATCGCAGCGGTGTTACCGCCCAGCAGCAGCGCTTCTTCAGGTTCTGTCGTGGCATAAACGAAGATGGACCCCGCTTCTTCGAATATCTTAGGGATTTCTGCACGCAATTCTTCGCGCAATTTATAGTCAAGGTTCGCTAGAGGTTCGTCCAACAGCACCAGTCCCGCATCTTTGACAAGCGCACGGGCAAGGGCGCACCGCTGCTGTTGCCCGCCCGATAGTTCAAGTGGCTTGCGATCCAGAAAGGGCGATAATTTCATCAGGTCAGCCGCTTTTTTGACAGCCTCATCAATCTGGCCTTTGGATTGGCCCAACAGCCGCATCGGGCTTGCGATGTTCTCGTACACTGTCATTGACGGGTAGTTGATGAACTGCTGATACACCATCGCTACGCCCCGGTCCTGCACCCGCATCCCCGTCACGTCTTTTCCGCCCCAGATGACTTTACCTGTTGTGGGCACATCAAGCCCCGCCATGACGCGCATCAAAGATGTCTTTCCCGACGATGTTGGGCCAAGCAAAACATTCATCGTTCCTGATGACAGCTCCAGATCTGTTGGATAGATATGTGCTTGGCCATTAATGACCGTAGACACACCCTCAAGAACAAGTGACATTTCTCTCTCCCTTTCGCAGTTCACACTGCGTGTTGCTCGGGCAGATTGGCGGCGGAATTAACCATCCAACTGTCCAAAGCATCGATTTCCTTTGACGTCATTCTGAGCCCCAACTTCGAGCGCCGCCAGATGATATCTTCGGCGGTATTGGCGAATTCACGCTCAATCAACCAGTTTACTTCGCGTTCCGTCAGATTGGACCCGAAGTTTTGCCCCAGATCACCCTCTGTTTTTGCGTCGCCCAGTAGATCAAAAACTTCTGAACCATAGGCCTTGAGCAGACGATTAAGCCAGCGTTCCGTCAAAAACGAGTATTTCGTCTTCAATTTTTCTGTGAGCGCCGCGACACCATCAACCGGAAAATCACCCCCCGGAAGAGCGACACCCGCTGTCCATTGCGGCCCTGTCTGGGCAAAGAATGGCGCTATTTCCGCAAGAGCGCTTTCCGCAAGCTTACGGTAAGTCGTGATCTTGCCACCAAAGACATTCAGGATAGGTCCACCTGCAGACTGGTCCAACTTTAGAACATAATCGCGTGTCGCTGCCGTCGCAGAGGTGGCCCCATCATTATAGAGTGGGCGCACGCCGGAATAGGTAAACACGATATCATCACGCGTGACGGGCTGTTTCAAGTACTTCGAAGCGAAATCCAACAGGTAGTCCTGCTCTTGTGGGGTGCAAACTGGTTTTTCATGCACGTCAACATGGTCCGCGTCGGTGGTGCCAATCAGGGTGAAATCGGTTTCGTACGGAATCGTGAAAATGATCCGCCCATCTTCGCCCTGAAAGAAATAGCACTTGTCGTGGTCATACAATTTGCGTGTTACGATATGACTGCCCCGCACCAGACGAACGCCTTCGTTCGAATTGATCCGCATCGTGCTGCGAATGATGTCCTCAACCCAAGGGCCACTTGCATTCACTATCATTCGTGCCGTCACAATGCGTCGCTCACCACCCTGCGCCTCTAGTGTAATCTGCCACATACCACCCACTTGCGTGGCTGAAACGACCTTGGTGCGCACATTGATAAGAGCCCCACGGGCTTGTGCATCTCGGGCGTTCAGAACTACCAGACGGCTGTCTTCGATCCAGCAATCAGAGTACTCATAGGCCTGCTCGAACCGGTCTTGCAGCGGCGCACCCACCGGTGTCCCCTTCAATTTCAGCGAGGTTGTCCCTTTTAGAATTTTCCGGCCGCCCAGATTGTCATACATGAAAAGGCCAAACCGGATGAGCCATGCAGGTCTGCGGCCCTTCATCCAAGGCATCACGACATTCAGCACCTTCGAAGTTGGTGTGTCACTCTCAAACCGCATGTCTTTGTGGTAGGGCAGTACAAAACGCATGGGCCAAGAAATATGTGGCATCGCCTTGAGCAGGGTTTCGCGCTCTATCAGTGCTTCCCGGACGAGGCGGATTTCCCAATATTCAAGATAGCGAAGGCCACCATGAAACAGCTTGGTCGAGGCGGAGGATGTGGCAGAGGCAAGATCGTTCATTTCAGCCAACTCAACGCTCAATCCACGGCCGACAGCGTCACGTGCAATTCCACATCCATTGATGCCGCCCCCAATGACGAACAGATCAACGATGTCCTGATTTTTATGTTGATCCAACGAAGCCTCCCCGCACTCATTTTTTTGACGCAGCCTCCCAGCTCACGACGTTGATTCAGTCAACACCACAACACAAAATGTTGCAATAACGAATGTTCGTTTTTATTCGTTATTGGATATAACGTTGGAAATACGTATTTTTATTTTCGAAGTTACACGACTTCTCGATCTTTTGGATGTTTATGTAATACGCACTCTTGACGATTCGTCAGGTTTATTGGCTGATAAGGGAGGACAAGCGCCCCGCTTTCATGTGGTTGGATCAGCGCTGTAGTGGAGTAAGTGATGGCGTCAAATTTCAGACAGAAAGAAATCCTTGATCTTGCCCGCAAGGAGGGAAAGGTCACAGTGGACGGCCTCGCGGATCTCTACGACGTTACTGTTCAAACAATCAGGCGCGATCTCTCCGATCTTGCAGAAAGTGGTCGGCTTGAAAGAGTGCACGGAGGTGCGGTTGTGCCTTCAGGCGTCGTGAACATCCTCTATGAAGAGCGCCGTCGCCTGAATGATGTGGGCAAAAGAGAGATTGCTGTCGAATGCGCGCGCGCCATTCCAGATGGGGCCTCGGTTTTCATGAACATCGGCACAACGACCGAAGCTGTCGCGCATGAGTTACTGGATCATGAAAATCTTCTGGTTGTCACAAACAATCTGAATATCGCGAACATTCTGGCAAACAATCACAACTGCGAAATCATTCTGGCAGGCGGAGTTTTGCGCCGCGCAGATGGCGGCATCGTGGGAGGTTTGACAGTCGAAATGGTCAAACAGTTCAAGTTTGACTACTCGGTTCTGGGCTGCTCGGCCATTGATGCAGACGGAGATCTGCTGGATTTCGACGGGCAAGAAGTGGTGGTCAGCAAAATCGCGATTCAGCGGTCACGCAAAATCATGATTGTGGCCGACCACCTCAAGTTTACGCGCAAGGCACCGCTGACAATATGCTCCTTGAGTGATGTTGATGTGCTGCTGACAGACGACAAACTTTCTCCACAGCTAACAGCCAATTGTGAGAGCTGGGGCTGTCGAATTGTGACCGTATGAGCCTGTCTTTGGCGCTATCGGACGTCAGAGTCGTATGAAGTATCGGACCGAAATTGGCTGGTTGTTCGTGGCCCCTGCCGCGCTGATCATATCGCTTGTCGGGCTGGTGCCCTTGATCACAGTGGTGAACTATTCTTTTTTCGAAATTTTCATTCTGAACGCACGTTTTTGGGTTGGTACGGAATGGTACGCCGAAATTATCGGGTCGGAGCGCTTTTGGGCCAGCTTTGGCCGCAGCACGTTGTTTTCCGCATTCGTCCTCACCATCCAGATCCCCCTAGGCATCGCAATTGCGCTTTGCATTCCAAAACGCAAAATCTGGGTCGGCATCACACTCGCGCTCGTTGCTTTGCCCTTGCTGGTTCCTTGGAACATGATCCCATCGCTATGGCTCAGTTTGTTGAATTCCGAGACAGGAATATTGGGTCGCATATTGCCAAATCTGGGTTGGGCGTCGGACTGGAAACTCTCGACGCCGCACACTTGGGCGGTGATCATTGTGATGGATGTCTGGCATTGGACCAGCCTTGTTGTGATCCTTTGCTACAGCGCTTTAACAACAGTTCCAGCAGCTTACTATCAAGCTGCGGCAATTGACGGGGCCAGCCCCTGGCAGGTGTTTCGCCACATCCAACTGCCAAAATTGCACCATGTTCTGCTAATGGCGATCCTGCTGAGGTTCATGGATTCCTTCATGATTTACACCGAAGCGTTTCCCATCAATGCAGGTGGCCCTGACGGGGCAACGACATTTCTCGCCGTGGATTTGGGTGAAGAAATAAGGGCGTTCAACTATGGTCCTTCCGCTGCGCGATCCGTGATCTATTTCATGATCATTTTGACGGTAGCATGGATGTTCAGCAAAGCGCAGGACATGCTTGATTGCGGGGAAAGGTCATGACCTTCGTATACCGATACTTGCCTGCATTGAAAGTCACGGCCTTGCTGGCTTTCATCCTCTTTGCGTGCCTGCCGTTGGTCCAGATGACACTCATCAGCTTCACCGTGACGCTGCCAAAACCCAGTGCTGAGGTGGGCAGCCTCACTCTCACCAACTACACAAATATCTGGAACAGTCCCAATCTGCGTTCCTCTTTTGTAAATTCGATTGCCTATGTGCTGATCAATATCTGCATCACCGTTCCCGTAGCGATACCTGCCGCTTATGCGTTTTCGCGCATGTCCTTTTCAGGCGACAAGCACCTTTTTCTGGCTTTCATCGCCTTTCGGATCACGCCGCCTGTGGTTCTGACGTTGCCCATTTTTCAGCTGTTTTCGGCGCTTGAGATCGTGAATTCAGTCTTTGGGATCGCCCTGGCGCATTGCCTGTTTAATCTGCCGATCTCCATTTGGATTTTGCAAGGATTTATCTCGGCTATCCCCAAAGAACTTGACGAAACCGCCTTTCTGGACGGTTATTCCCGCCCGCGTTTTATTTGGAAGTTCCTGCTGCCGCAAATTGCTCCGGGTATCGCTGTGACAGCGTTCTTTTGCTTCATGTTCTCCTGGGTCGAAGTTGTTTTTGCGCGCATTCTAACAACTACCAACGGCAAACCCATCAGTATGGCGATCAATTCACTTTTCGGATTTCATACCGACATCGGCCTGGTCATGGCCGTTACAACGGCAGCAATGATGCCAGGCGCCGTTTTGCTCTTTGCGATGCGCACTCATTTATCACTGGGCTTCAGGGTTGGCCGCGTTTGAAATCCATCGATTTCAAAAATCAAGTGAAACAGCTGTTTTGTAGGTCTTGAGTCTGACGCCGGCGTTGATCAGGCGTGCAAATTGATATTGTGTCCGCTGACCAATAGAAAAACCAAACAAGGGATTTTGGCCGGGAGTTTTCACAGCTTGCGGTCGAGCGAGCAGAAGAAAAGTCTACGTCTTGATTGTTGGGACCAAGCGAAGCGAAGACCCGCCTGAGATTTGTCCGGATCGACGCGTTCGAACGGCCGGTTTGGTGAAATGTGCTGCACTGCCCAATAAGCGACGCTGCAAGTGCGAGGAAATGCTGCGTCAGCAATAACCGCACGTGCATAAGGCCGGTTTGTCCGCAAAGCTGCTCTCCGTCTTGATGCCAACAAACGTCTGCTATCGGGTCGTTGTGACTTGCCTCTCGCAGGTTTGCCGTCCGAGCAGCCTGCATCTCAAAAAAATAGGTTTACATCCCCCGCCCGACCACTCGCATAGAGCAGCCGGACGGGGTTTATTTTGGTTGGCCTAGGTGAACCCTCGGTTGGCTACGTAAGTGGCCAGCCAGTGCCAGTAGTCTGCGGCACTGCCAAAGCCTTGGTCCTGAGCGGCAAGGTCTTCCGCCTCATCAAGTGTCAGCCCCCCATCATACTGTGCGATGGCGGCCCGTTCGTCGAAGGCCTCGATGTCAGGGATGAGACGGGGGCTTGCTGTATGGGAGCGGCTCATGATGCGCTCTCCCAGTCTGGCAGCCTGATACCATCCACAATCTCCCGCTTCTGCGCATCACTGATGCCTGCGGAGTAGAGGCCATAGGTCAGCTTATTGGCGGAGCGTGCAGAGTGGTGCCCCACAAGGCTTGCGGTGAAGTGCTCAGGAACCCCTGTGCGCTCACACTGGGTGATGAACCACTTGCGGGTGGAGTGGAACACCGTGCC
>OBPT01000594.1_pt1 | contig 10540 bp, 8 predicted proteins | sample 1534671 | NCBI WGS metagenome assembly OBPT01 (sample SAMEA3275494, study PRJEB22092) | marine metagenome | biome: ENVO:00000447 marine biome; feature: ENVO:00002042 Surface water; material: ENVO:00002010 seawater | collected 2014-06-21T11:00:00+00 | depth 1 m | reverse complement strand
AAATATTTCAGTTCGAAAACTTTTACGTGACACATCAAAGGCGACGGCGATATGAGTGGGGTCGTATTGCTTTATCAGATTGATCAACATGGATGTGAATCCGTACACAGCATTTGTGGGTTGACCCGTGCTGGTCGTAAAGTTTTCCGGCGGCAAAGCGAAAAAAGCTCGGTAAGCCATCGAGTGGCGACGCTCGAAACGGTCTCGATAGGTCGCACCCACGAATGTCGCGTCAGTGCTGTCCGTCAACAATCCCATACAATCGACATCGCAAACACCCGAAGCTGAGTCGGGTGACGTAAATTCCACCACTAAATTAGAGGTCACATGCTGGGACTGCGCCCATGCGGGCCACAACACCTCGTGGATCGCCTGACGAATGCCCTCGTGCCCGCTAAAATCGCCAAACGGGGGGCCTATTTTCCAAACGCAGTCATCCCACCAGATCGAGAGAAAACGATCGTAATCGCGCTTGTCAAAACCATGACAATAATTGCTGACAAGATCTTCAATCAGGCCCCGACTCTCAAGGCGATCGAGCTTTGCTGCTAGTTCATCGGTCACTGGAAAATACCCCTCTCTCGGCTCTCTCTGCGCTCACTGATTACTCTGCACCCGCTACTGATTGACCTCTTGTCACCAAAACTTGCCAATCAGCAGTCCGTTGCCAGAAAGCCAGATGGATCCCCTTACGTCAAGACTGTTAGTCTTAAAGCGAGATTGCCCGCGTCACGTATTTCGGATTCTCCTTGCGACCCGCCGGTGTGTTGTCCGTCCATCGGACCGGCGTTGTTCCCCACGAAACTGCCGGACTGTCACTGACCCGACCATATAGCGTCGTCCTCTGGCGAGGAGAGCGATTGCAGCCACTAATCGCCTCCTGCATATCCGAGGGCGTCCACACTTGGCCATGCGCCGCGCCAGCCGCTCGGGTAATGCTCTCGTTAATCAATACGCCGCCCAAATCATTGGCGCCAGCCGACAGCATCTGAAGCGCGCCCTGCTGACCGAGCTTCACCCAGGAAGCCTGAACATTGGGAATCGCGTGTCCCAAGGTCAGCCGCAGCACCGCGTGCATTAACAGCGCCTCACGCCATGTCGGACCGGGCCTCGACCCGCCGCGACGATAAATTGGGGCGCCCTCGCTGACGAAAGGGAGCGGCACCACCTCGGTAAAACCCTGGGTTCGTTGTTGCAACGCCAACACTTGGCGCCAGTGCCGCACCCATGAGCGTGCATCATCAACGTGACCAAACATGATCGTCGCGGTACTACGCAAACCGACGCCGTGCGCTTGCTCCATAATGTCGAGCCATCGCTGAGACGTCACCTTGTCAGGACACAAAATCGCGCGCACACGCTCATCGAGCACCTCCGCCGCAGTACCCGGCATAGACTGCAAGCCGGCGTCCCTGAGCATCTCTAAGAAACGAGCGACCGGCAGTTGCAGGGTTGACGCGCCTTGGTCTATTTCGAGAGGCGAAAACGCATGAATATGGATATCGGGGGCAGCCTCTCTCACCGTACGCACAATATCGAGGTAGGTCTGGCCGGTGTAATCCGGGTGGATACCGCCTTGCAAACACACCTCAGTGGCACCCAGCGACGCCGCTTCTTGAACCCGACGGTGCAGCTCTGCCGCATCAATATCATAGGCCGTACGCGCGACTTCCACGTCACCGCCACCCTTTGAAAATGCACAAAACCTGCAGCTGTATTGGCACACATTGGTGTAGTTAATATTGCGATTCACCACATAGGTGACTTCATCGCCCACTTGCGTCTGCCGGAGCGTATCCGCTGCCGAACACACCGCATCAACCTCGGCACCGCGCGCAGAAAATAAAGCCAACATCGCACCGTCATCTACTTCCTCGCCACGCAAGCACGCTTCTATCGCTTCGGCGACTGGGGATGAGATCTCGCTCTCGTTCGATCGCCAATAAGCGACCGGTGGTTTAGTGGACGCTCCCGCCCGCCAGTCATCCTCTCTCGCCAAGCCATCGGCGTCAGCCAGTTCGAGCGCAGCGGGCCGGATTGCGGGATCCAACCACTCCGGCTCGCTCAGATAACGTGGATAAACCGTCAATCTGGGCAACAGCTGCTTACCGCGCTCAGCGGTCGCTGCACGCAAAACAGATAAACTCGGCCACGGCGCCTCAGGGTTCACATAATCCGGGGTCAATGGCGACACACCACCCCAGTCATTGATCCCCGCATCGATGAGCTGGCCCAGCTGCCCCGCATTAAGATTAGGGGGCGCCTGAATACTGATCTCAATCGGCAATATCGCCCTCGCCTGCGCGATCGTCCAAGTCATCTCAGTGAGATTGAGATTGTCAGTGCCCGCCATTTTTGTCCCGGCCTTGGCACAGAAATTTTGGATGATCACTTCCTGAATATGACCGTAACGCTCATGCAAACGGCGAATACCTCGTAAATCCTGTAACCGCTCTTCCCGTGTCTCACCAATTCCCACTAGCAAGCCCGTCGTCATGGGTATTCGCAGCGCGCCGGCTCTGGCCAGCGTTAACCACCGTCGCCATGGCGCCTTGTCGGGCGAACCGTAATGGGGGCCACCCTTCTCGCCTAATCGAGCTGCACCGCTCTCTAACATGAGACCCATCGATGCCGCATAAGGCCTGAGTTGGGTCAATTCGCTTCGACTCATCGTGCCCGCATTAACGTGCGGTAACAGACCAGTCTCCGTGACGATTCGCGCTGCCACAGCGGCGACATAATCGACGGTGCTCGCATATCCCGCATCCGCGAGCCACTCCTTGGCGACTCGATAGCGTAGCTCCGGCTTCTCGCCGAGCGTCAGCAGCACTTCTCGACAGCCGGCTCGCGCACCCGAGCGCACAGTCTCGAGAATCTCATCGATTGGTAAGTACAGGTTGTCTAGCTGAGAGGGGGTTTTTGCAAACGTACAGTAGTGGCAAACATCCCGGCACAACTGCGTCACAGGGATAAACACTTTTGGGCTATAGGTGATGCGAGCGCCATAACCCTGATCGCGTAAGATTCGCGCGCGCGCAAGCTCGGCGTCGGTGTCGTGAACAACAACGCCTACCTTCCGCACCTCGACTGCCGGCGCGGCATACCGCTCAATCTGATCTGCCCCCATAGGTCGCCTACTTTACAGTGTTACAAGTAACTTTGAATAGCATTTGAGATCACAACGCACATTCTCTCGTCCTTCATGACATTAATCACACAAGTGGGTAACTTGCCGGCGCCCATAACCATCTCAGGCCTCCCAACACTTTCACGCGCCAGTCAGCCACCGCTCAATGCGCCCGCTATCGCCACCGATTATCTCGACACCACGCCGCTGTCCTCATCCCCAAACCAACTGCTTCCGGCCCGAGCAGCGCTAGGTCCTCTGGCGTATCAATATCCGTTGCCAGGCCCGCGCTTTGCAGCGCTTCCCAGGAGGCGCCGAGCGCGGTAACGGTTTCGCAGTGGCGAGCAAAGCTCCGCTCACCGAAAGACAGCACCATCGGCTCTTCACGCTGCATCAACAAGGCATTCGTGCCGACGCCGGATTGATCCGAGCACAGCACGACGTCGACTCGCGAGGCCGCAGAGAGCACCGTTGTAATGTCGTCTCGCTGCAAAAAAGGGAGATCCCCGTGGATCAGCAACACGCTATCGCTCTCCGCTTTTTTCAGCGCCGCGGTGAGGACACCGTTAAGGCCATTAACCCCTAGGGTCGATTCATGCCAGACGCGAGTCGTCGGGTCTGCAAACTGCTCCGCCGACCATCCGTCGCCGCACACAATCGACACCGAATCGATACCCGGATGCAATCGCAATTGTGATAGCACGTCTTCTGCCATCGCCTTCACGAGTGACTGCCGAGCAACCTCAGAGAGCGCAGCCGTTAACCGCTGCTTTGTCGAGGACACGGACTTCAGCGGGACAATCGCCTCAGTCCCCATCGCCACTCACACCCAGAATCCACTCAGCGAATTGCTGCGCACGCTCGCGGTCACTCATGATCGTGTCCGTGACGACAATGTTCGGGTGCGCTATCCGAGTCGCATCAGCGAGCGCATGATCTCGTTCATCCCACACCCATACATCGATCAGTTCTGGATAGCGATCAGCCATCCACTCCATCCACCCTGCCGCCGACACCGACAATCCCAGTTCGGACATGATTTTCGCGGCGGGGCCTTTTAAGGCCTGCCCCGCCACGATCGGCGAGACAGCAATGACTCGTCGGGCTCGCTCACGCAGTAAGTCGGCCATACCTGGCAAGTCTAAAATCGGCGCAAGACTTAAAAAAGGATTAGACGGGCCGAGCACGACGTCGATACTTCGACTCGCAGCGCCCGCTAACAAGCCAACCAAACTTGGAGAAGGTTTGGCTGCCGCGATCCCCTCGTAGCGCACCGCCGTTAATTGAGGTTCACACCGGTGCTTTACAAAATACTCTTGAAACGCCATCTCGCCTTGGGAAGTCATCACGCGGGTTCGCACGCGATCCTCGGTGGCCGGCATAATCGACGCCGCTGACGCTACGCCTAATCGACGCGCCAATATCGCTGTGACCTCAGAGAGGCTCCTACCCTCGGCCAAGAGCGCTGCGCGAATAAGATGGAGCGCCAGATCTTTGTCTCCTAACTGAAACCAGTCAGGCCCCCCAAGCTGGGTTAGCTCGTCAAAAACCTGCCAGCTCTCCCCTTCACGGCCCCACCCTCGCACCGGGTCAATTTGCTGCGATAGCGCATAGAGGACGCTGTCCGTGTCGGGACAGATCATCAGTCCCAGATGCTCAAAATCGTCGCCGGTATTGGTCACCACGCTAAAGTGCTCACCTCCGGTCGCGGCGTGCAACCCCGCGGCCAGTCGAGCACCTCCGCCGCCGCCACTTAGGAGCAGTATGTCGGTTTGCCCGTGAGCTCGAATCGACCCGCTAGTCATCGAAACAAATCCTGTTCCGCTGGCCGCAACAGCACGCTCGTGTTGACCTGATCATCGTGGCGCAAATCGCATCCCTCGACCCACACCGCAGGCCGACCCTGATTTGTCTCACCCTGTACCAGTGAGGCAGCTGCCGCTAAGGCATCGGCGATAGCCGGTGCCGTTACCCGCATTATTCTGCCATCTAAGTCTTTTTCACCAATTTGATCCCAGACCGGCTCAAATCCAAAGGTACCGATCGCAAAGCCGACCGTGCCCATTCGCCATGGACGCCCCAAACTGTCATTGATCAGCACGGGCACTCTCCTATTCAGTGCGGCCGAGAGCTGAAGCGACAGTGTGCGTGCGCTGGCATCGGGGTCTTCAGGCCACAGCAATACCGACTCACTCTGACCCTCCGCCCCCACATTAGATGAATCGATACCCGCATTGGCAAGAATATGCCCGGTACGATGCTCGCTAATGATTAAGCCCGGCCGCGTGCGAATCACGGCGCGTGACTCCTGCAGAATCAAGGTGACAAGCCGAGGATCTTTTTGCGTCGCTTTGGCTAAGGTCCGCGCCTCTGCCGTGACGATAACGTCTTGCAGATGAACCAAGCGACCCTCTGCCTTGGACACTACTTTTTGCGCAATGACCAACACCGCGCCGTCTTGCAGCTGATGACCGCTTCGGCGGGTTGCTGTGATGACCAAATCTGCCAACACATCGCCCGCGACGACCGCGGGAAAATCAGGCAGGGGGCTAAGTTGTAAAGCGCCCGGCAACACAGCGGTCAGTCAATTCCTGTTAGACGTAACCCAGCGTGGGTCTTGTACTGTTTGTTGATGTTGATCAGGATCGATGTCAGCGCCTCCGCTGCCGCGGCATTATTAATTAAGCCCGCGTGAAAGCCGCGCATGCCCATCGACTCAATCAGATCAATCACACTCTGCCGAGCGGATTTCTCGTTACCGGTGACCAATACGTCGCAAGGAATCTCCATATCTGCCTGCAAGTGCGCGGCGGCCACATTTTGAAAGGCGCTCACCACGTGAACCGCTTCTCCGAGTAGCGTCTGTGCAATCTGCCCTGCACTCCCCTCTGCCGGCAGCTGAACGCGCGCCACTTTCGGGGGCACCAGTGGCACCGTGACGTCAACCACCACTTTGCCTTGAACCGCATCGCGAATACTCTCAAGCGTAGGCTGATGCGCTCCGAAAGGAACCGTGACAAACACGATATCCCCCTGCTGTGCGGTCGCCACGTTATCGGCACCGGTGATGGGGGAGTGGGTAATGCCGCGATCCGCCAATACGGTCGCTACTGCCTCGGCCGATGAGACCGCTTGTTCCGCATTGCGTGACCCGATTATCAGCGGGTGTCCGGCTTTGGCTAAGCGTAAGGCTAAGCCTCGGCCCAAATCGCCCGTGCCGCCGACGATACCGATCGACGGCTTTGTGTTGGATGACATATTCTTTACCTCTATATTTGCTGGATCATTGACAAGATTCAGACCGTTGGCGATAGTGGACGGCTCAACTTGCTGAACACAAGTAAGTTTAACTCAGACTGACTGAATAAGTGAGTCTATTAGACAAAGACAGCGAGACGAAAACAACCACCGCCCCTCCGCGCTGCGGTATGAGTTTACTGGACTCGGGATCTCATAACAGGGATCCCTTGGCATGGAATTGAAAAGATAGGAGATAGTTTTATGACCACATCCCACACAGCAGACTATGACGTAATCGCTGTCGGCGCCGGATTCGCAGGTATCTCGTTAAGCTACCATCTCCGAGAAGCGGGTTTAAACACGAAAATTTTTGATCGCGCGGACGACATTGGTGGCACGTGGACCTGGAACCGCTATCCCGGTGCCGCGACAGACAGCGAGTCCTACTATTATTGCCTCACCTTCTCTAAGGAGGTACTGCAAGAATGGTCTTGGACCAAGCGCTATTCTGGCTGGGAAGAAACACAAGCTTATCTTAAGTTCGTCATGGATAAATTCTCGCTCTGGCCGTCATTTCAGCTCAGCACCGAGGTCGAAAGCGCTGCCTTTGATAATGAAACAGGGCTCTGGAATGTTCATACGGGAGACGGTAAAACCCACACCGCAAAATACTTCATCAGTGCGATGGGAATGATTTCTCAGCCTGTGATTCCTAATATTGCGGGAATGGATAGCTTTGGTGGCCCGCTATTTCACTCTTCGCGATGGCCCGAAGGCCTCGACGTTACGGGCAAACGCGTTGGCATCATTGGCGCCGGCGCCACGACAGTCCAGATGTTGCCTGAGGTGGCCAAAACAGCCGCACAAGTCACTGTTTTTCAACGCACACCCAACTTTGTTTTGCCCGCCATGCAAAAAGATATGACGCCGGAGTGGGAAAAAGAAATCAAAGAAAACTACGATGAGATTATCGCTAAGGCCCGTAACCACATGTTTGGCATGGCGTTTGAGCAGCCACCAGGGCGTAATGCCGTTGATACGCCGCCTGAAGAGGTCCAGCGCATCTTCGAGGAGCACTGGAATGGCAGTTTCAGATGGGTTTTCGAAACGTTTGACGATCTTCTGGGCAGCGCCGAAGCCAATCAAATGGCATCAGATTTTATTACCAGCAAGATTAAAGACAAGGTGAATGACCCGGAGGTCGCCGAATTACTGACCCCCAAGGGTTACCCGTTATTTGCCAAGCGTCCGCCGCTTGATCACGGCTATTACGAAACGTTCAATCGCGACAACGTCACCCTCGTTGACATTAAAGACCGCGAGCCGATCACAGCGATTACCGAGACAGGCGTACAAACGACTGAAAATCTCCACGAGTTCGACATCATTGTGCTGGCCACCGGGTTCCAAGCTTATACTGGCGCCCTCGAGGCCATCGATATCCGTGGCGTCCACGGGCACACGCTGCGCGAGAAGTGGGAAGACGAATCGAAGTCCATTATGGGCGTGTACGCCGCCGACTACCCCAATTTCTTTATGATCACCGGTCCTCAAGCGCCGTTTGCCAACCTGCCAACGTCGATAGAGCAAAACGTTGCGTACATCACAGACTGCATCAAGAAAATGGAGGCGGAGGGCTATGACTTATTCGAGCCCAGCCAGCAGGCCGAGGACGAGTGGACAGAGCACACAGCCGAAATTCACAGCCAGACGCTCATGGCACAAGGCGACAAGGTGAACTCGTGGATGATGGGTGCCAACCTAGAGAAAAGAAAGCCGCGAGTGCTCGTCTACTTTGGTGGCGCGCATGTTTACTACGACAAACTCCGCGAGTCTGCCGATACGGGATTCCCAGAATTGTCGTTTTCGAAAAGCGCCGCATAACTCAAAGCCAGGACTGGCTGCCGTACTCGGCAGCCAGTGCTGCGATGAGTCGTTCCACCTGTTCGTCGGGCAGACGATTGATGCCAGCCGCCGCCTGACGCCCCCCACCCGTTTCAAACTGCGTGCAAATTTTTGAGGCGCCATAGCGGTGCGCAAAAGGCGCCCGTACGCTGACAAGAAACGCACCATCTCCCTGCTCCGTCAGCACCGCATGCGCCCTGTCAGGGTGCGCTCGAACCAGCTCGTTGCTGAAGACGCCACTGACCCTGCGAGCCCAGGCTGCGTTAGGCAGCTGATACAGCGCATAACCTGCGCCTTCCTCTACCGGCTGCAATGCCGCTGACGCCGCAAGATCCGCGGCATACCCGTCGCTCAAGGTCGCGTAGCTTTGAGAGTGCCTAAACGCCGCGGGGGTCTCCGCTCCATAGAGCTCTGCGTATAATGCGTCAGGATGAAAGTGCAGATCTTCCAGTTCGGCACCGTAACCGTTGTAGTTGATGCGGTGACCCAGATGCCGCAGAAAGGTGGTTTCAGACTCCGGTAAACCGACTTTCGTCGCCAGCCGCCGCGCCGGCTCATCTAAGTTGTCACCAAACGCGCCGACAATGGCCCATTCGACACGTGCGCCGCGCAAATGACCGTTAACCAATAATGCCGTGCACACGTCCGGTGCTTCACTGATCGTGGCGGTCAGCGCCGGATGTTCAGGCAAATCCCCCGGGTCATGGTGATCAAAGTACTCAACCGAGGCACCCTGAGCGAGCAATTTCTGCAAGGCGCTCTGATTCTTTGCCAGTGAGATATCGAGCACTGTCACGTGATCACCCGACGATACGCTCACCCGCTCGAGCAGTGCGATATCACGCTTCACCCCAGTGATACGAAGGCTCTCGCGAGGTTGCTGTAAGCGCAACTGCAAAAGCGCGCAGATGCCGTCTGCGTCACCATTGAAAACGTCAATCCACATACGCTCACTCACCTGATACCTGCCAATCTCGGCCACCGAATACCTGCCAATACAGCGGGACACGGCCTTTCAAGTCGCTAGGGTAAATCAAGGACGCGGGCGTGCCTACCCAATTACAGTATCCCGAGGCAAGTACCCCAGCGGGCTCGCGGAGAAGAATGCAGCGATGCCGTATACTTCAACCATCACCAAGTGAGCACATCGATATGGAACTGACACTGAAAGGTAAGAAAGCGCTCATCACCGGCGCCGGCGCCGGTATTGGACTGGCCTGTGCGCAGGCGTTTGTGCGAGCCGGAGCGGATGTCGCGATCTGTGATGTCGATCAGAGCCGTTTAGACGAGGCACTTACGACGCTCAGCGCCATCGGAGGTCAGCACTACGGACAACTCTGTGACGTCGCCGATGCCCATGCGGTCGCCGACTTTTTCAGTCGCAGTCATCAGGCACTCGGCGGGCTCGATATCGTGCTCAACAATGCGGGCGTTGGATCACCCCTAGTACCCTTGGCAGAAACCGATGAAGCTGACTATGACCGATTAATGGGGATTAACCTCAAGGGGGTCTGGCTGTGCATGCGCGAGAGCCTCAAGATCATGACGCCAGTGGGCGCCGGACAGATCATCAACATGGCTTCGGCACTCAGCAAAACCACCTTTTCCGGTGCGGGCCTGTATGTCGCCTCTAAATACGCCGTCGGCGGACTCACTCGGAATACCGCCGTGGAATACGGCGAATCGGGCATCCGGATTAATGCCATTTGCCCGGGCTTTATCGAAACACCGTTGCTCACCGAATCAGTGGCAGAGGAAGACCGTGCCGGCCTTGCTGCCCGCAATCCCATGAATCGACTCGGCACACCCGAAGAGGTCGCCAGCGCGGCCCTGTGGCTCGCCAGCGATGCCTCCAGTTTCGTCACCGGCATGCTGTTCTCTATTGATGGTGGCTGGACTGCCATCTGAAAAAGATAGGCGCTGACGGATCGATATCAGACCGCGCCGCTATCCCAGCCACCTAAAACAGGATGAGCGCATCCTAGCGTTTCAGTCTTGGTCAAGCATGGGTTACGGATCATGCAGCCACCGCCACTTTTTGGCACAATCTGCTTTCACTGAGGAGTCCGACCATGCCTGTACTGTCACTGAAGGAAATAGAATCACTGTGCTTCGATGCCCTGAAGCGCGCAGGTGCCAGTGACGAACAAGCGGCGATCGTGGCAGAAGAAATCGCCGACGCCGAAGCGGAAGGTATCCGCAACGTCGGCCTCGGTTACCTGCACCTCTACCTCAAACACCTGCGCTGCGGAAAAGTGAATCCTCATG
>OBPT01000590.1_pt1 | contig 10600 bp, 8 predicted proteins | sample 1534671 | NCBI WGS metagenome assembly OBPT01 (sample SAMEA3275494, study PRJEB22092) | marine metagenome | biome: ENVO:00000447 marine biome; feature: ENVO:00002042 Surface water; material: ENVO:00002010 seawater | collected 2014-06-21T11:00:00+00 | depth 1 m | reverse complement strand
ACAGATCGACACCTTCATATTCTTCCTCTTCGGTCACTCTCAAGCCCATCACGGCTTTGATAATGCTGAAGGTAATGCCGCTGGCGATGAAGACCCAGAAGAAGATGGTAAGGGCACCGATGATCTGACCGCTGAAGCTAGCGCTGTCATTGGTGACAGGAACCAGCAACAGGCCTAACAAACCTACGACACCGTGGACAGAGATCGCACCGACAGGATCATCGATCTTGAGCTTGTCTAGTGTGATGATAGAGAACACCACCAAGACACCGCCAATCGCACCAAATAGCGTCGCCTGTAGCGCGCTTGGTGTATCGGGCCCCGCAGTAATCGCCACCAGGCCGGCTAAGGCACCGTTCAGAGCCATGGTCAAATCGGCTTTTCCGAACAGGAATCGTGCTGCAATCAAAGCGGCAATGAGCCCGCCTGCTGCTGCTGCGTTCGTGTTCATGAAGACGACTGCCACTGCGTTAGCACTTTCCACCGACGCAGTTGCCAAAACCGATCCGCCGTTGAAACCAAACCAGCCCATCCAAAGAATAAAGGTTCCAAGGGTTGCCAAAGGTAGGTTGGCACCTGGAATGGGGTGGACCGAGCCATCAGCACCGTATTTACCCTTTCGTGCACCGACCAACAAGACACCCGCTAAAGCAGCAGCTGCGCCCGCCATGTGGACAATACCCGAGCCCGCGAAATCTAGGAAGCCTAGGTCGCCCAAGCTGTAGAGTCCAAATACGGGATTACCGCCCCAAGTCCATGATCCTTCCATGGGGTAGATGAACCCAGTCATCACCACCGCGAAGGCAAGAAACGCCCACAGCTTCATCCGCTCAGCTACGGCGCCAGATACAATCGACATCGCAGTTGCTACGAAGACAACCTGGAAGTAAAAGTCAGCTGAAGGCGCGTAGGTTGCAGCCTCTTCAGCGCCCGTCACACCGTCGCCAGTAATGCCAGACAACATGATGTCACCACCGTACATAATCGCGTAACCGCACACCATGTACATGACGGATGCAACAGCGTACAACGCCACGTTCTTGGTTAAGATTTCAGTCGTGTTCTTAGCTCGAACCAAACCAGCTTCTAGCATCGAGAAGCCAGCGGCCATCCACATCACTAGTGCACCGCATACCAAAAAGTAGAAGGTATCGAGTGCGTACTGTAGTTGAAATATTTCGTTTTCCATAACAATGCTCTCTCGTTGATTACAGGATGACTAGATAGCCTCTTCCCCGGTTTCCCCTGTTCGAATTCGAATCACCTGCTCAAGCGACGATACGAACACCTTGCCATCACCGATTTTCCCGGTATTGGCTGCCTTGGTAATCGCTTCTATGGTTTGTTCCGCAAGACCCTCGGCGACCGCTATTTCAATTTTGACTTTGGGTAGAAAGTCGACCACGTACTCCGCCCCTCGGTACAATTCGGTATGTCCTTTCTGGCGTCCAAAGCCCTTGACCTCGGTCACGGTAATGCCTTGAACCCCTATTTCTGACAAAGCTTCGCGCACATCATCTAGTTTGAAGGGCTTCACAATGGCTGTAATGAGTTTCATAGTGTTCTCCTAGTAAGACGGCGACCCACTGCTGGGCCGCCTTCGCTTGATTACTTATAGACTTTTAGACACAGAGAGGACCAAGCGATCATCAGAACCCGCGACGATACCGTCATCGAGGCTCGTACCGACAAAGGCTAGGCCGAAATCAACACCACCAGCGCTGAACCCGAGAGTTGCGCTGTAGTCAGAGTAGGAGTCTTCTCCCTCACCCCAAAAGTCTGAAGCGTCGATATCGCTGTAACCGTAATGCAGGTCGAGTGACAAGCCTTCAGTCAGCGCCATCGAGTAACCCACGTAGGGGTAGAAAAAACTTGGGCCGCCATCACCGAGGTACTCAGAGGAATAGTTGAACCCGAAGCTAATATCACCATAGCTGAATCCAAGCGCGTATTCCTGATAGTCGAACTCGGCATCGCCTTCGTAATCAAAGTAGATATAGCCCACATCGTATCCGAGGTCACCCACGGCACCTGCGTAACCGAAGTAATAATCCATTTCGGTGCTGGATTCAGTACCGAACTCAACGTTCGAAGCCCAAACGCCGGCGTAGAATCCGGATTCTGCTGCGTAGTCAAAGCCACCTTGAATCGCGCCCTTCTCACCGGTTTGAGAGATTCCCCTAAAGGAGTAATCGGAGACGAGAGTTACATTACCGCTGATCTCTGCCGACACCGATGCGGCACCTGACAAGGCCAGAGCGGCAACCAGAGTAGTAAGTTTAGTTTTGTTAAGCATGTGCTATCTCCTTCAGAGTGTTGTAATTGCACGTTTGGTGACGACTCAGTCGCCCCGGATGCGTTATTGCACGCAATGCTTTGCAGACGCCATGCCAGAAAAAAATAAACACTCATAAAAACATTGAGTTACGTAGAAATTTAAGAATTTCATTGCCACTTGAGCTTGATTTTAGGAGCGTCAGAGACTCTTATTTCGCCCCATAACAGCGCCATGCACAATAATGGTGCACACTGTTGGCGCCAGATGATGACTTTTGGCTCTATCGACACTTTGCCTCAGAGCCGCTAAGCCCTAAACTGAAGCAAACCACGCTCAGGAAATAACCATGGCTTTGACACCACCACCTCTAACGGAACTGCTAGGTCAGCTGAAATCACTCGCTGAAGACAGCAGTTTCAAGCAAGATTTCGATAAAAATTCAAAGACGTTAGCGCAGTCGCTACTAACCAAACTTGATCTGGTGAGTCGCGAGGAGTTCGATGCACAGAAAGCACTCCTGATAAGAGCACAACAGCGTATCAGCGAGCTGGAACTCAAGCTCGAGCAACTCGAACAGAATTCTGACTAACGGCGTTCAATCAAGGTCAGTTCAGAATCATCTAAACATTTGCTCAGGGACGAGCTATGACACTATCAGTGGTATACACCCGCGCCATGGTTGGCATTGACGCGCCCTCGGTCCGCGTAGAAACGCACCTGAGCGCCGGTTTACCTGGGTTTAATATTGTCGGAATGCCTGAAACAACGGTCCGCGAAAGCAAAGATCGAGTCAGAAGTGCCATTCTAAACAGTCACTTCGAGTTCCCGGACTCGAAAATAACCATTAACCTAGCTCCCGCAGATCTCCCGAAGGAAGGTGGTCGATTTGATCTGGCGATTGCTATCGGTGTATTGGTGGCATCGGGACAGGTGACGAATCGGCAGTTAAGCCAGGTCGAGTTTGTTGGCGAGCTCGGACTCGATGGCACTTTGCATCCGGTGACAGGCGTATTGGCATCAGCAGCCGCCTGCGGCAAAGCAGGGCGTAAGCTTATGGTTAGCTCGGCCTGCTCCTCACATGCAGCGCAGGTCCTCGACTGTTTTGTGGGTGGCGCTACAACTCTGGGGGATGCGTGCGCTCAACTGTCTAGCACCCAACTCAGCCGGGCCTGTGCTGCACCCCCGCAATGCGTTGACGACACCAGTAAAAATCTGAGCGACGTCCGCGGACAACACGAGGCAAAACGAGCGCTCGAAATCGCCGCTGCAGGGGGGCACCATCTTTTCCTATACGGTCCACCCGGAACCGGCAAGACACTTCTGGCAAGTCGCTTAGGTCAGCTGCTACCTCCTTTATCCAATCAAGAGCGATTGGACGTCCGACTGATACAAGATTTACTCCACACGACAGAAATAAACGACAGTCGGCCATTCCGAGCACCCCATCATAGTGCCAGTGCAGCCGCATTAGTCGGTGGCGGCATCAAACCCAAGCCCGGCGAGATCACGCTGGCGCACAACGGTATTCTTTTTTTAGACGAGATTGCCGAATTCCCCAGAGCAACTTTAGATATGTTGCGTGAGCCATTAGAATCCGGACATGTTCGAATCAGCCGCGCCAAAGCCAGTGTCTGCTACCCCGCTCGCTTTCAACTCGTGGCCGCGGCGAATCCCTGCCCCTGCGGTTATTTCGGCGATAAAGAACATCGTTGCACCTGCTCCAGAGACCAGCTCGATAAGTATCGCGCCAAACTCTCGGGGCCACTCCTCGACCGAATTGACCTATTTTGTCGAGTCGAACGGCTCAAGCCAGATGACTTACTCAATGAAAAACATAGCGGTGAATCATCCGAGGTCGTGGCAACTCGCGTCCATGACGCACAAACCCTCGCCATCACAAGACAAGGCTGCCTGAATGCCAGTGCTGAGGGCGAAATGCTGGCAATCCCTGCACACTGCGACCCTCTTGCCAAGCAGGTACTCACCCAAGCCGCAAATACAATGCGCCTTTCAGGGCGTGCGATTCATCGCGCGCTGCGTGTCGCCAGAACAATCGCTGACTTAGCCGGCCAGACCACTATTGAACGTTCCCATATGCTTGAAGCCATCAGTTATCGTCAATTAACACTGAATAATCGCTAACCACATGCGCACCGCCGGCAAAAATTTGCTACTCTGTGCGTCTTTTGGGCGTCTCACTTCTTGACCACTTTGAACCCTGCTCAACGCGAAGCCGTGCGCTACCTCGATGGACCGCTCCTAGTGTTAGCCGGCGCAGGAAGCGGCAAAACCAGCGTCATCACCCAGAAAATTGCCTATCTGATTGAGCAGCGTGATTTCCCACCCAACAAAGTCGTGGCAGTCACCTTTACGAATAAAGCAGCGCGTGAAATGCGCAATCGGGTCAACACCGTGAGCACTCAAGCGAGAGGTCTTTGGGTCAGTACGTTTCATCAGCTCGGCCTGTCAGTTCTGCGTAAAGAGCACAAGCATCTGGGGTTGCGCAGCGGCTTTAGTATCCTCGATCAAACCGATGGCACCAGCGTATTGCGTGAACTGCTGGCACAAGAGCTTGCCTTAGACCCCGATCAATCAGGTCAGATTCTGCAAGCAATCAGTCGCTGTAAAGCTGAGGGGATTACCCCTGAACAAGCCCAACAAACAGCGAGCACACCCCTAGACGTGCTGAATAGCGCGTGTTATGAGCGCTACCAAAGAGCTCTTAAAGCTTACAATTCGCTCGACTTTGACGATCTCATCTTTTTGCCCAACTGCTTATTTCGAGATCACCCTGATATCAGAGATCAGTGGCAAAACCGAGTCAGGTATCTGCTGGTTGATGAATATCAAGACACCAACGGAAGCCAATACGAGCTTATTCAGCACCTGATGGGTACCAACTCCAATCTCACTGTGGTTGGCGACGATGACCAGTCGATTTACGCATGGCGTGGTGCCAAACCCGAAAATCTGGTAACTCTCGGAGAAGACTACCCGCATCTGAAAGTGATTAAACTAGAACAAAACTATCGCTCTACCGCGACCATTTTACAGTGCGCTAACAGCGTGATTGCAAATAACCCGCACGTATACGAGAAAGCGTTGTGGAGCGAACTCGGGCGGGGCGACAAAGTTCGCGTGCAGTCCGCCGCCGACGAGTACGCCGAAGCCGAACAAGTCGTTGCTGAGATCATCGACCACAAAATGCGCCGAGGCCTTCAATATGGGTGCTATGCGATTCTGTATCGAGGCAACCATCAAGCCAAAGTCTTAGAGCTCGAACTCCAACGGTTCCGGATCCCCTATCAACTGAGCGGTGGCACGTCGTTTTTTGCTCGAGCTGAGATCAAGGATATTCTCTGCTATCTTCGGCTGCTCGTTAATCCCGACGACGACAACGCATTCTTGCGTATTTGTAACGTCCCCAAACGAAAGATAGGAGCTGTCACGCTCGAAGCCGTCGGCGACTATGCTCACACCCATCATATCGGACTGAAAGAAGCCGCTAGAAACGCTCATCTCATTGAAGGTTTAGCATCTGCCGCCCAAACTGCGCTGTCAGAATTTTCGAAATGGCTCGATCACTGGTCGCGTATTTGCTGTGAAGCCAGTGATGCCAAACCCATCCGCGACATGATCGATGAGCTCGACTATCGGGGACATTTAGAGTTAACCAGCTCAAATGATGAGGTGGCAGCCCGCCGAATGGGTAATATCGAGTTCCTGATAGCAAGCCTCGATAAAGTCATAGAAGACCAGGACGCCTCACTTGAAGAGGCTATTGCAAAACTCATGCTGCGTGACTTGATGGAGCAGCAAGAAGAGGATCGATCAGGGCCCGACAGCGTTCAACTGATGACCCTGCACGCCGCGAAAGGACTGGAATTTCCGCACGTGTACTTAATCGGGTGCGAAGAAAATATTCTGCCTCATCGCAATAGTATCGAGGCGGATACCATTGAAGAGGAGCGTCGCTTGGCTTACGTTGGCATTACCCGAGCGAAGGAAACCCTCACGATCAGTTATGCTCGCAAAAGACGCCAGTTCGGTGAAACCATGAGCTGTGAGCCCAGCAGATTCCTAGACGAGATGCCCGACGAGCTATTAGAGCGTTACGACGACGATGAACGTTCAGAAGAAAACAATGCGATTCGAGGAAGTGCTACGCTGACCGGGCTGCGCAACTTGCTGGGGTAAACAGACGGAGCAGGCGCGACCTGTGCCCACTCCGCCAGTTTAGTTTATTGGCTACCCGCTACCATGAAATCAACGGCACCGTTGATTTCTTCGTCTGAGCAAGACATGCAGCCACCTTTGGCCATCATGCTCGTGCCAGGCACTCCGTTGACACCACTGTCGTAGAGCGCAGCCATACCAACAGCAATACGAGGTTGCCACGCGGCGATATCACCGACAATTGGCGCGCCACCAGCACCACTGCTATGGCACGCGATACACGCTGAATTATAGACCTCTTCACCGGATCGTGGCGCCGCATTGGCTACCGCAACCGCACCCCCACAGCTGCTGTCACCCAAAAGACAAACCTCACCGACAGGTGCAATTCGCGCTTCTATCGCAGCGCGCTGTTTATCTGACAGGGCCCAAGCTGCTGTTGAGCCGGCTATCGTAAGTGCGAGGGCGATCAGAGTCGTTTTCAGCATGGTGGTTTTCCTCTTAGTTAAAGGCGGCATTATAGCGACAATATCCATCATTAAAAACCAAGAAAGTTGTCTGGCAGAGTTAATTTCGGCAAACTAGAGTTCCTCTCCTGCTTAATGGTTATCCCAATGCATCTCTACAGCTATGATCCTGCCCCGAACCCGCAAAGATTAGTCTACTTTCTGAAGCTGAAAGGGATTGAACTGCCCACGACCCAAATTGACTTAGGTGCGCTAGAGCAGTTGCAGCCCAGCTACAGAGCTATTAATCCTAGCTGCACCGTGCCCTGCCTGATTCTCGAGTCAGGCCAGCGTCTGACCGAAGTCATCGCCATTTGTCAGTACCTTGAGAACGAGTTCCCAGAGCATCCGCTGATGGGGACCACCTCAATGGAGAAGGCCTTGGTATTGGAGTGGGACCACCGCATTTATATGGCGATCTACAGCGCCATTGCCGATATGCTGCGCAATGGAAATCCCAACTTTTCTGGGCGAGCCTTGCCAGGTCCCCTCGCGATCGAACAGTTGCCCGAACTCGTCGAGCGCGGCAGATTACGCCTTCATAATGCGTGGGACTTAGTCGATGAAGCATTTGCCAATCGAGAGTTCTTAGTCGGTGATTCAGTGACTCTGGCAGATATTGACCTTTATGTCGCGCTTAACTTTGCCGGCTGGGTCCGCGAAAAAATCCCCGAGTCAGCCGTGCATCTCACACAGTTCCGAACGCGTATGGCCGAACTGTTGAGCTAGGATCACGAGCGTAGTTCGATATCATAATGCCACTCGGGTTTGCCCTGCGGGGCTCAGCAATGTTCTTGTTTCTGGCGGTCGCAGGGTGCAGCCCCTACTCCCCCGAAACCCTCCTGCTAGACTATCAAAATCGACTCGCACGCACGCTCGATGCGAAGGGCAGCGCCACATCTCTGCCTCAATCCTCTTGGACCAAGCCTAGACCAGAGCAATTGCAAATTGCTCTGGCTGATCTCAGCGTTGATGGGCTTGATTTTCTCTCTTTGAGTGGTTGCGCTCTGCAGATTACGGTCGGCAAACGCAACTCCAGCCTCGGTAAACTCGCTCCACCCTCACAGCGACTGCTACTTGAACTTGAATTTCTGCGACTAGCGCCGGATTGTATCGCACAGCTTCAAGTAGAGTCTGATAACGAAGCGCTTATCAGCGCGCTGGAACAAGCCACAGCACTCAAGCGTCGGCAACTCCCCGCACGAATCTTTAATGCCGTACTAGCGGGTCCTGAGTGGCATGCATTCTGGCAGGTGCAATCGATTAGCGAGGACTATCCCAGCGGCAATACCAGCAGCGACCTTTTAACCACCATTGAAGCACTGAATGTATCAGTACAACGCTGGCTCAATGGCAACTACGAAGCAGACGGCATGCTGTTTGAAGCACGTCTCAATCAGCTCCGAGCGGGCGATGGAGGTACCCTCATCACTGCAGCGGAATTAACCCAAAGATACTTTTTAGACTGGCGGAATTTGATGCACTCAAGCCCCTATTGGCAAGAGCCTTGCGATCGCTTTTATACCGACAAACAAACAATTTTAAGAACAGTCGCTAGCCGATACTTTGCCGGTGGCGTGCAAGCATGGTTAGCGCCAATTGCATCGCGATCAAACTCGATAGAGCTTGCAGTTGGAGAGCTTGAGACAACGCTAAAAGACGTCATGCCAGCGGACTATAAAGTGTGGCTTAAGCAAAGAGATGTGCTGCTGGGGGGATTTAAAACCCACCCCAGACAGCATGTAGAAGATCTGCAGCGGTTGCTGCAGCCGTGCGATTAAAAGTTCTTTCTGAGCGTCATCCCAAACGTTCTTGGTTGGCTTGGATAACCATTAAAGCTGCCAGCCTGCGCAACAGATGGGAAGTTGGTGATCAGGTATTCATCGTTAAACAGGTTACGTCCCCAAAAACCGAGCTCCCAGCCATTAATGTCGATTCCCGCCGCAGCGTTAACAACATTCATTTCTCGGCTTTCAGCACCGACGGCAGCAAGTGGCGCGTAAGAGGGGTTGGCTGAGCCACCATCTTGGATGTCAACTTCACTCTCGTACTGATAATCCGCTCGAACAAACCCATCATAGCCGTTCACCGCAAAACGATATGTCGCAGCCAAGGACAGACTCTGTTCGTGGATGCCACCGGGCTGAGTTCCTGAAATGTCACCAATTGCTGATCCAATGAACGAATCATACTCGGGATCAATGAACACACCCGAGAAAGCCAAAGTCAGAGACTCTGTTGGATTGTAAGACAAATCCACTTCGATACCCTGAGCCGATTGGCTACCCGCATTAGCCAAGCTAAACGCTGCGCCGGCAAAGGTATTAGATTGGAAGCCCTCGATTGTTTGATCAAACACGGCAATGTTCAAGAAACCCCATGGGAAGGCGCCTTTAAGGCCGAGCTCAAAGACTTCACTTTCTTCTGGACCAGCGAGTCGGGTGCCCGGAACTAAATTAGCAGGTAGCGTAACACCAGCCGCGGTGAGAGCTGATATCTCAGCTACCGTGGGTTTCGAATCACGCGACAGGTTCCAAGATGTCGCTTTGTAACCGGTCGAAAAACTCGCATAAACATTCACGGTGTCGGTCCAGTCATAGGCCAATCGAGTGGTATACGTGACCTTGCTGTCATCTGAAGTACCGCTCTCTGCTGCATTGGGATAGCCCAGCATTTGCGGCAAGAATTGCAGTGCAGTCAAACCCAATAAGGGATTTTGCGCGGGGTTAGTCAGATCAGCTTGCGATACCGCTGCAAACACCGCCTGTTGCAGCGCTTGGAATCCGGCTGCACCTTGTGGCGTTGAGGTCACAAGACCCACGTTTTGAGGCGTAAAGGGTAATCCAAATACCGCTGGAAACTGACCAACAACACCGAGTCCAACCAGTGCGTTAAAGCCATCGATGCCGTCAAGATCAAGCTTCGAGAACTCATCTGTATTGACTTGGTTTAAACTGGTTTCTTTCTCGTCTTGGATATAGCTCAAGCCAACGGTTGCCGTCATACGATCTGACAGAGCAAAGTCTACCTGGCCAAAAATAGAGCTCGACTGGTTGGTCTGAAATGCTTGCTCACGCACCGCAGGGCCGTTGTGGAACGTACCCGGTGCATAGCCAAGCAAGCTTTCTAAGCCCAACACTGTGCCGGCACCACCTGTTAAAAAGTTAACATATCCCGCGAACGCATCACCAAAGTCGAGTCCGTTTTGATAGTCGATATCTTCATCAAAATAAAATACCCCAGCAACCCAATCGGTGGATTCGGTGCTACCAGAAATACGTAATTCCTGAGTGAAAGTTTGGATATCAGTGGACGTCGGTTGATTACCGATCAGATCGGCGCCATTGAAGTCAACATCGGAAAACGGCTGATCCAAGAATGAATCGCGATATGCTGTGACGGAGGTGATGTCAAAGCCATCGAACTCAAACTCCGCATTGATCGTAACACCTGAGTTCTCGGCGACGTTAATGCTGTCGTTGTTGTAGTACACGTTGTAGCTAAAGGGATTCTCGGCATCTAAATCGCCACCCAAAGCCACTACTGCAGCACCTGTTGGGCCGTTCACTAAATTCGCTACGGTACAGCAGATTTCATCGAGCTCATCATAGTCGGCAATCACACGGATACGACTGCGATC
>OBPT01000586.1_pt1 | contig 10653 bp, 10 predicted proteins | sample 1534671 | NCBI WGS metagenome assembly OBPT01 (sample SAMEA3275494, study PRJEB22092) | marine metagenome | biome: ENVO:00000447 marine biome; feature: ENVO:00002042 Surface water; material: ENVO:00002010 seawater | collected 2014-06-21T11:00:00+00 | depth 1 m | reverse complement strand
TAGATTAAAGCTGCGCCAGCAATCCGATGCGAGTTCTCATTCGTCTGACAGCACCTTCACAAGTATTGCAGGGTAGGCCTATTTATATCGTCCGACGCATTCACGGCTGTTGATTTCAGGAGTGAAACTGGCTGGGCAATCAGAATGGCTCGTATTTCACGTAACGCGCAGATCACACAGTGATGACGCCGCCGCGCGCGCGTGCGGGAGCGTAAATTCAAAAAATGACATGCGGCGACAGACCCCTGCTACAATCGCTACATCTGCTACTTTGTTGTGATGTGCGCCACCTCTCCCAAATAACTGTACAACTTGAATACTGTTGCGCCTTTGGCTGACCACATGGTGACGGGGTAAAATGGCGGAAACCTGACTTTCGCTTCGGTTTTCATTGAGGTCTGCTATGCGGACTTTGCTGCCGTTTGCTGCACTTTGCACCACAGTCTGGTTCTGGCATTTTGCGACTTCGGGTATGGCGCCTGGTAGGCTGAAATTAGCAACTCAAAGATAGCCGGTTTTGATGTATTGGCCGATACCCTAATGAGGCTTCTAACAAGACTGGATTAGGCGAAAATCGCTCAAACTATCCGACAGAGTCTGGGTTCATTGTGTTGGCTTATCCTGCAGTGTTGCCGTTGCTGCCCAAAGGCGCGATACGGGTGCCGTTTCAGGATCAATGTCTCTGTTGTGGCTGGCATGGATTCAAATTCGTCTAGAAGTCATTCAGCTACATTGAATGTAGAATTCAATATGTTTCGCTTGCCGCATTGCGGTTGAGGTTTCATTATCGACGCAACACGTTCTGTTCACTGGCTGGAGAAATGATTTGACCAAGATATCCGAAATGCCCGCCGTTGCCCGGGGTTTTATCTCAAATCTCGACTTGCCAGCCGTTGACGATGCTTCGTGGACGCCCCCTGTACCGGCACATGAACGGCGTATCTCAATCGTCTCTACGGCGGCTGTTCACCGTCGTGAGGACAAGCCCTTTTCGTGGCTGGCAAAGGATTATCGTGCCTTTCACAAAACCGACCGTGATTTGGTGATGACCCATGTGGCTGTCGAGTTTGATCGCTCGGCCTGGCAACAGGATCTGAATACAATTATCCCGTTAGACCGGCTTGAAGAAATGGCCACTGACGGGGAAATAGGTTCGGTTGCAGAAGATCACTATTCCTTCATGGGGGCGGCAGATCCCGTCACCATGGAGAAATCAGCCCGTCAAGCCGCTGCGCAAATGAAGCAGGACGGTGTGAATACGGTTTTGCTGATACCTATATGACCGTTTTGCACGCGCGCCGTGTGCGGGCTGGCTCATTATTTTGAATCCGAAGGCTTATCGACCGTTCTGGTTGGCTTCGTGCGCGAGCATATTGAGGCGATCAAGCCGCCTCGGTCATTGTTTCTGGATTTCCCAATGGGGCGCGGCATGGGCAAACCGAATGACCCGGCCTTCCAGAAAAAAGTCATACGCGCGGCGTTTGATCTGTTTGACACAGACAAGGGCCCGGTGATCGAGGATTTCCCCAAGGTGATCCCGGTCAAGAATGGGCGCATGGGATATGCTTTGCCGCCAGACCTTGTTCTGAGTGTCGATGACATTGGTGATGTGGATGTCGTTCTGGCCGAGGTGACTGCCGAAATGGCTGCCCTTAGATCGGATTACGATGCGGCCGTTGCCGCACGAGGCCGCACCACAGTAGGGGCCAGCGGCTTAGAGATCGACGAGCTTGCGCCCTTTGTTGCGGGCTTCCTGAATGGGGAAGTTCCCCCAAGCCCCAGAAAAGGCATGCCTGCCATTCCGTTGCTGAAGCTCGTGGTCGAGGATCTGGAAGCCTATTTCACGGAAACACGAACGCACCGCGACGGAATTGATGATCTGGAACTCATGGGCAAATGGTTTTGGGAAGAAACCAAGACCGGACGGATGCTGCTTTTACTCGAAGCCGTGTCGGTCGCGTCCGACAACAAAGTGATGCTTCAGATTGTCGAGATGTCCCTTATGACGCCGCGTTTCTGGTCCGAAGGCCCATTGCCCGGCTCATCCGCCGCTGGATGGTGAATTTCGGGGGCCTGTGTCACTTGGTTTCCCATTGGGGCGTAGCACTGATCATCACTCGCTTGTGTGGGCTGATGAGGGTGAAATTGCAGCGCATTGCTGCTTTAGGCTGATACGTCCGGGTTCACCTTCAGTCACGCGGCCAATAGCTGCAGCATGGATGGCACCGCCTTGCCTTAGGGCAACTATCACTTTCTCAACAGACTGGTCTGGAACCGCGCTAAGCAATCCGCCTGAGGTTTGCGGATCGAACAGAATATCTTCATCGGCAAGATCAATACCCATGTTAATGTATCGGCTGGCCGCGTCACGATTGCCCGGATGCAGCGTGCTCTGGACACCTTCGCGCAACATTGCCGCAGCCCCCGGCAATATCGGAATGCGCAGCGGGTCAATCACAGCATGCACACCCGAGGCCCTGACCATTTCCCCCAGATGCCCCAGCAAACCAAACCCTGTGACATCTGTGCAGGCAGACGCCCCATGCGCCGCGAATATGCGGGCGGCCTCCCGGTTTGAGGCCACCATTGATGCAATTGCCGCCTGCAAAGCGTCATTCTTGACGCGGCCCTGCATCCAACCTGCCAATAGCGCGCCCGTGCCCAGTGGTTTCGTCAGGATCAGAACATCGCCCTCACGCAAACCGGACTTTTTCATCAGCTTGTTTTCGTCAGCATATCCGGTGACGGACAGACCGAATGACATCTCTTGCCCTTCTCCGGTGTGGCCACCCACCAACCGGACGCCCGCGTCCTGCAGGGTTTCCCGTGCGCCCATCAGCATATGACGCAGGTCATCCGCCAAAATCGCCTCGCTCGCAAAAGGCAGCGTGACAATTGCCAGCGCTGTGCTGGGATCAGCCCCCATCGCATAAATATCGCTCAGCGCATGGTTCGAGGCGATCCGGCCGAACAGATAAGGATCATCGATGAAGGTTCTGAAGTGATCCACCGTCTGAACCGCCACCTTTCCCTGCGGCGGGCGGATCACAGCCGCATCGTCAGGGGTGGTAAGGCCGATCAGGATATCCTCATCCGTATCGTTTTGAAATTCGGACAGCACCTGGCCCAGTATATCTGCGGATACTTTCGCACCGCACCCGCCACAACGCATCGGGGCCATCTGAGCGGCATCGTCCATTTTCAACACGCGATATTTGGTCATCCAACGCTTATCAATCCAATCCTTCACCCGCCAGATCCAGCCCGCTTCCACGGCAAACGGCCCGTAAGAGGCAATCGCATTTCGGTCCCCGGTGGATATCAGCGCAAGGGTTCTTTTTTGCGGTGCAAAGATTGCCGAAGGCGCGGCGGTCCGAACCCCCAGCATGGTTTGCGCCAAAACCGGCCCCTGCCGCACGGCATAGACACCATTCTTGGCCAGCGGCGGATCAAACGACGCGATATCACCCGCGGCAAACACACGTGGATCTGAAACGGATTGCAGTTGGCTGTTTACACGGATGAACCCGGCAGGGTCGAGCCCAAGCCCCGTATCACGCAACCACCCCGGTGCCGCGGCATGTGTTGCGATCACCGTGGCATCTGTGCTCAGGCTGAACCCATCTGGACCACACACAGCATTCCGGGTGATGCGATCCACCTTCTGCTGCGTGTGAATCTGCACATTTTTGCGGCGCAATGCCGCCCGCAGGCGTCTGCGCACCGCTGCTGAATGGTTGGTTAGAATATCGGCTTTATCCGTGACAACATGGATGGTGATCCCCAAGGGCTTTTGCGCTCTTTCAAGGGCTGCCTTCAATCTGTGATGCAGGCACAAAGCGACCTCGACACCGCCCGTGCCGCCGCCGACGATCACAAGCTCAATCTCACGGTCAAGCGCAAGCAAACGGGGTTCAAGGCGGTTCCAGCGCTCCAGAAAGGCGTGAACCGGTTTGATGGCAAAGGCGTGTTCGTGCCCATGTATTGAGGCAATCTCGGGTGTGGAGCCGATGTCGATTGACACCGTATCAAACGACACGGGCGGGCGATCCGAGCACGTCACCCGGCCAGATGACAAATCCAGACCAACCGCGCGGGACTGATACAATCGCGCACCCGCCGCCAGCGCAAGTGGTGCTAGGTCCACATGACAGTCATCAAATGTGTAATGCCCGGCCAGATATCCCGGTAACATGCCTGAATAGGGCGTTTCGATATCGCGCGAAATCAGCGTCAGCCTTACGCCTTCGGGTCGGTGCATTGTGAACTGGCGCAGGACTTCGACATGGCTGTGCCCGCCACCGACCAACACCAGATCATGTTCGATTGGGTGCTGGCGCGTCATCATCCGGCCCGCTCGGTATTGGGGGCGAAATGCGGTTGGCGAAAGAGCGTGGGAGTCGAACCCACCAGAGACGTTGTACGCCCCTCACTGGATTTGAAATCCAGGCGCCCCACCGGGGTGCGATCCTCTTCCATATCAAGCATCAGATGATACCGCGAAAACATCTGTGACGGAACGCCGAATGCAACGCGTGTTGCCATTTCTTTCGGTGAAACCGACCCGATCGAAATATTCCAGAACATCTATGGCAAAGTTTCGGCCCAGCTTCGTTTGATCCCGATACTCGGCAGTCGTGAAATACCCATCAGCAGAATTTGCAGCCAGCCGCTCAGCAACCACGCCAAGCTTTGCCACGAAGGGCGTTGGCGCATAGCGATTTTTACCAATCAAAACCATTTCGCCTAATCCGCTGGCCGTTTTTAGAGCCGTTTCCAGGGTCTTCACGTCAACTTTCAGATCCGCCGCGGCCTGATGCAGGCTGAGCGGCGTGCCTGACCGTGGCGCAAGTTTAGAGGCCACACGGTCCAGAAGCTGCTGGTCTCGCCCGGAGATCCGGATGCTGTGCGACGGCAAATGAAAGCGGGTGCCTCGACTGTTTAATCGCTGTTCTTCGATCAGGGTGCCAAGCGAATCTTCAAGGATTGAAGTCTCGATGTGCGGCGTGAGCGCCAGTTGAATGTCCTTGACGCTTGCACCGGGCGACATCGGCTTTGAGCGATGAAATCCCTCAACCGCTTTGACAACTTTGGCACCTAGCCTGCGCCATTGTGTTTCGCAGAAAACCCGTTGCTTTGATTGTTGGCCCACCCGCCGCAAACTAAGCGTTTCAATCAACATGTCTAACCGTGGCCCGGGAAGATTGTATGCAACTGAAAACGGAGCAAGCAGGACCCCGGTTTCGCTGCCACCGGTCAGTGCCCTGAGGGCATCAGAGACGTTTTGATGTTGCAAAGCGTTCAGCGCTGCGATCCGGGCGGGCCTTGCGCGCCCACGTTTTGGGGAGAAAGGATCAATCACGCGTCCACCGGCAATCGTGCGTTGGGCAGACTGATCGCGCAGCACGAAAGTGTCGCCATGAACGGCAAAGGCATCCCGCGATACCACCAATTGCGCCAATCCTTGCCCACCCGCAGGGATAGCACCGCCTGACAAAACTGCGACGCGGGCGGACAGATGATCAGCACCGATATGCAGATGGGTGGGTGTCCAGTGTTTTAGCGGGCCAGTTTCGCTCGCCAGCACTTGCACCTCGACGTCGATGCGCCGTGTCGGGGCGTACAAGCTGGGATGCATCAGCCAGTTCCCGCGCCGAACCAACGCTTCGCTCAGGCCGCGCCCGGCGATGTTGATGGCACATCTCTCTCCCGCCTTTGCACCATCACTTGCAGTATTGTGCGCTTTGATCCCGCGCACCCGAACCTGGGATCCATCGGTCGAGAGTGTCATGCTTTCGCCGGTACGGACGGCCCCGGAAAAGACCATTCCAGTGACAACCAAGCCAACACCGTTCAGCGTGAACACCCGATCTATGGCCATCCGAAAATGATGCTCGGCTGACCAAGCGCTCGCTTCCTTTACACGTGACGTCAGCGCATTCATCAGCGCCCCAATACCTTGGTTTTTAGGCGCGCAGACCGGATAGATGGTAACGCCCTCATGCCCTGCGGCAGTCAAAAGTCTATCCACTTGATCGGCGACGTCGTCCACACGATCAGACGACACGCGATCAATCTTGGTCAGTGCGACGATATACTGGCGAATATCCATGAGGCTCAATATGGCAAGATGCTCACGTGTTTGCGGCATTACCCCGTCGTCAGCAGCAACCACAAGCAAACCCAGTTCGATACCCGCGACACCTGCAAGCATGTTGCGAATGAACTTCTCATGACCGGGGACGTCAACGAACCCCAAAATCGTATTGTCGGGCAGAGTATGATAGGCAAATCCAAGGTCCACAGACAATCCGCGCGCTTTTTCCTCGGGCAGACGGTCAGTATCAATGCCTGTCAACGCCTTGACCAGCTCAGTCTTGCCGTGGTCCACATGTCCTGCCGTTGCTATGATCATGACATCTTCAGATCTTGTAGGTTTCCGACGAACCCCTCTTCGTCTTCAAGACATCTGAGATCAAACCAAAGCGCATCATCGGAAATGCGCCCGATCACTGGAACCGGCAATTCGCGAAAAGCCTTGGCAAGCCTGTTCAACGCAGCACCGGGGCGGCGCAAATCCGGCCGCGTTATCTTGAGAGCAGCGCTTTGCAATCTATCGATTGGCAGGGCCCCGCTGCCCACCTGGCTATGGGTTCGCGAGACCACAATTTCGAATTTTTTGCAACAGTCTTGAAGGACCGAGGCCAAGCGGCCAGCTAACTGTTCGATTTCCACAGGGTTGCGCGTCAAAAGACGCAATGTCGGCAGCTCTTCCACCAGGCACTCGGGGTTGGTGTACAACCTCAGAACAGCTTGCAGGGCCGCCAGGGTAATTTTATCGGGCCGCATGGCCCGGGTCATGGGGTTGCGTTTGAGTTTGTCGATGAGATCGCGGCGGCCCGCAATGATGCCCGCCTGTGGCCCACCTAGCAGCTTGTCACCGCTAAATGTCACCAGATCCGCCCCGGACGCCAAAGCTTCTGTGACAGTTGTTTCGTGCGGGAGATTGTAGGGCTCTAGGTCAATCAAAGTGCCGCTGCCCAAATCCGTGACAAAGGGCAGATTGTAACGATGCGCGATCCCCGCAAGGTCCTCCTCCGAGACGCTTTTGGCAAAGCCTTTTATCTCAAAGTTGCTGGTATGGACCTTCATCAGCAATGCGGTTTTAGGGCCGATCGCAGAGTCGAAATCTGCTTTATGAGTCCGGTTGGTCGTGCCAACTTCCACCAGCTTGCACCCTGCGCGTGCCATGATGTCCGGCATGCGGAAGGCCCCACCGATCTCGATCAACTCGCCCCGTGAAACAGGCACCTCTTTGCGCTGCGCCAGGCTGTTGAGCGTCAGCAACACGGCTGCTGCATTGTTGTTAACAACAAGCGCGCCTTCTGCCCCCGTTAACTGACACAGCAAAGCTTCGGCATGCCTATGCCGATCGCCGCGTTTGCCCGTTTCTAAATCAAACTCCACGTTACTCGCACTGCGGGAAACATCCACCATCGCCTGTATCGCGGATTGAGGCAGAGGCGCGCGGCCAAGATTTGTGTGCAGCACAGTGCCTGTCAGATTATGAACCGGTCGGAGAGAGGGGAGCAGGATATGTTCAATCTCGTGCCTTATCGATTGTATCAGCACCGTCATATCCATAGCTTCACCAGCCAGCACCTTCACGCGCGCCGACGCCAAGATACCCTGCGCACAGCGCTTGACCAAGGCCAGGCCATGATCACGCACGAATTCCTGCACAGCTGGCGTGTTCACAAGGCGATCCACCGAAGGCAGTTGTTTTGGCCTCTCGATGCGTGTCATCTTTACTCCTTCAGACCAGCAGCAATCCCAAAGTGTGTCACGTGATCATATCTTTATAAGCTGCCTCGTCCATCAGGGCATCCAGAACAGCCATATCAGCCAGTTTGATCTTGAAAAACCAAGCCGCACCGGTCGGATCTTCGTTCACCAGACTAGGCGCCTCCTCCAGCGCTTCGTTCACAGCGACAATTTCACCATCATACATAGCCGAAATCTCACTCGCTGCCTTGACGCTTTCGATTACAACAATCTCGTCTCCCCGACTTACAAGCGTGCCCGGTTCCGGCAATTCGACAAAGACAACATCGCCCAATTGTTCGGTTGCGAATTTGGTGATCCCGACAACCACCAGGTCACCCTCAACCCTAAGCCAGTCATGTTCTTCGGTGTATTTCATCAGCTTATTTTCCCGTTGGGCGCACTTGCGCTGCACAGGTCTTGGCAACCTGGCCAGCATCTCAAGGGCACGAAATTTATGTATCGAAAGTCAAGGTTGACCCGACCTTCAACATTTAGGCAAGCAAAACTTGTTGACAGGTAAATTAAGTAATGCTGAATTGCTTGCATGAATGCACCTTTGATCCCCGGCTCGATGCGGTTTGAAATTGACGTGATGAAAACGTTCATCGCGGTGGCTGAAACCGGTTCGGTCAAGCTCGCATCTGAACGTATTGCGCGGTCATCTGCGGCCGTATCCATGCAGATGAAAAAGCTGGAAAATCTGATAGGTGCCCCAGCGTTCCAACGCGCTGAAGGGGCCATGCGCCTATCTGCGGTCGGCGAGCGTCTCATGCCGCATGCACACCGTATTGTGCAGGCGCACGATACCGCTATCGCAGAGCTGCGCAGCCCGGACATCGAAGGGGTCGTGCGCGTCGGCATATGCCTTGAGAATGCCGAGACCCGCATGCCCGAGATATTGGCCGGGTTTTCCAAGGCGCATTCGGGCGTCACTGTTGAGATCGTTTCGGGCGACGCACAGGATTTGGCTGCGATGCTGGCGAAAGAGGAACTTGATGTTGCGATTTTAACCATCGGCGGCGGCGCGCCACCTGACGAAAGAGATCGGCTGCTCCATGAGCAACCTCTGGTTTGGGCGGCGCACAAAAACGGGCAGCGCAGCGTCGAACGTCCTTTGCGTCTGGCGGTTGCTTCTGTTGGGTGCCCGTGGCGCCTCGCGGCTCTCGATGCACTGAAACGTGCCGGGATTCCCTATCAAATCGCCTATCTTTCAAATGTCTCGGAATCGCAGCTTGCGGCGATCCGGGCGGATCTTGCGGTGGCCGCACTGCCGCTCAGCCGCATTACCAATTGCAACCAACCCATTTGTGTAAACGAGGATTTGCCCAAGCTTCCGTACACGCAAATCGTGCTCCGAACCGCTGTCAATCCGGGTGAAAACGCAAAAGCGCTCGCAGCACAGGTGCTTTCGGCATTCAATCGACCGCCTTAAGTGACGGCACTAGCGAGATGTCGATGCTGGGGTCCATACGAATAAGGAAGAACGGATTTCGGTTCTTTCTGCCTTCAAAGCCCAAACGATTACGGCCGCCTGGCAGGTGTTTCAGGAAGACGAGCGCGGATCTATCGCGCCAGGCAAACTGGCGGACTTCGCCATTCTAACGCACAATCCGGTTGCACAGCCCGAGATGCTGAACCAGACGCGTGTAGCCCAGACCATCCGCCGTGGATCATGCGTCTACCGCGCGAACTGACCCCAAAAAGCTGTCGCTAAAGCGGCGAGCTTGAAACCTGAATCGCGGGATTCCCATCGGGTTTGATTTGTGATTCATCCCTATTGGGAGGATGTTTCATGTCATCAGCACTATCGTCAGAGCTGCGCACGCGGTTTCGTGAATGTATTGAAGAAGGGTTAAGCGGTCGCGCGGCGGCCGCCCGATTGAAATTGTCTGCGGCAACGGGTGTTCGCTGGCAGCGTAAGTGGCGCGAGACTGGGGCGATCTCGCCGGATGTTCATGGCCGCCCGCCGGGCCATGGCAAGCTTGCTGCGCACCAAGGGCTGCTTGAAGAACTGGTTGCGCAGGACGGTGACATCACTTTGCCTGAACTCGCGGGAGCCCTGGCGTCCGCCACCGGCGTTGTCGCCCATGCCGCATCGATCGGACGGTTTCTGCGCAAGCTTGGGTATACGTACAAAAAAAGTCACTGGTCGCGACCGAACGGCTGCGCGCACGGGTAAAACACCTACGGCAAGAATGGCTGCGATACCGCATCCCCAAAATGCAGGCGCATCCCGATCGGATTGTGTTCATTGACGAAAATTCGGTCTAAACCAACCTGACCCGCCTGCGAGGGCGCAGCTTGTGTGGCAAGCGCTTGGAAATGACCGCGCCCTTCGGCGCTTGGGGCACACAAACGTTCATCGCGGGTCTGACCCATGACAGCCTGATCGCGCCTTGGGTGATCAAAGGCGCAATGGACGGAGACGCCTTCGCGGCATATATTCGGCAGGTCCTTGCGCCGGAACTGCTGCCGGGAACCGTCGTGATCTGTGATAATCTCGCGACGCATCGCAACAAGGATGCTGCGCAGGCTTTGAAAGACGTCGGATGCTGGTTCCTCTACTTGCCGCCATACTCGCCGGATCTCAATCCGATCGAAATGGCTTTCTCAAAACTGAAAGCACACCTTCGAAGGATCGGTGCTAGGACCTTCGATCAGATGTTCGATGCACTGGCCGAAGTGTGCGACCTGTTCTCACCGCAAGAATGCTGGAACTACTTTTGCGAGGCTGGCTATGGATCAGGTTAAAGGCGCGAAGCTTTAGGCCGTGTCATCGTTCAAGGGCAATCCGCGCGGCAAGTGCTTGTCAGTATCGTAAAACGG
>OBPT01000585.1_pt1 | contig 10691 bp, 8 predicted proteins | sample 1534671 | NCBI WGS metagenome assembly OBPT01 (sample SAMEA3275494, study PRJEB22092) | marine metagenome | biome: ENVO:00000447 marine biome; feature: ENVO:00002042 Surface water; material: ENVO:00002010 seawater | collected 2014-06-21T11:00:00+00 | depth 1 m | reverse complement strand
CCACTCGTACCCGCCTTGTCTTTGGAATACAAAAAACCTCCCTCGTATTGCCAAAAGCCTGCTGGAACGGTATTGGGAGATTCCGTAGCGTCTGGACGGTCCGTTATTAAGGTGGTTTGGGCTATGGAATCTCTTCTGCTTTGTTGGGCTTGAAGGCTTAATGAAAAAAATAATAATGTTATGAGTAAGCTAAATTTAGTGCGCATAATAAAGGTTTAGAGGGTGTTTATATATAAATTTTGTGCTATTTGTTTGGAGATCCTTTGTTCTTTTCCTGCAATTGAAACCAATAGAGAACCGTCAAAGACTTCTTTTTCTTTCACTTCAATGGCTGCGCCAAGGCCTATATTAAACTTGTCTAAAAATTGCAAGAATGGGGCGCTAGAATCTTCTACTCCAACACAAACGCATGGAGTATGAAGGGGGGCTTGGTTTAGGAGAGTTTTCTTTTGGGATTGTATGTTTCCTTCTTTAGTGGGTATGGGGTCTCCGTGTGGATCTGTTTTAGGGTGTCCTAGAAAAGACGCCAAACGATCCGTGAGTGCTTCCGATTGAATGTGTTCTAATTGTTCCGCAATATCGTGTACCTGATCCCACGAAAAATGCAGTTTATTGACTAAAAAAACTTCCCATAACCGGTGTTTTCTAATGATGGAAAGGGCCTTGGTATTGCCTGTGTCGCTGAGTTTGACCCCTTTGTATTTCTGGTAAATTACCAGGGATTTCTCAGAGAGACGCTGCACCATGTCTGTCACAGAACTGGGTTTAGCCCCCATTTCTTCTGCCAGCAAAGTGGTGCTTACCACGGGGGCGTCTGCAGTTGTTTTATGGTAAATGGCCTTGAGATAATCTTCTTCTGAAGGGCTTATTTTTCGTTTCATAGTGTAAAAATAGTTATAAGTTTCCAAATAATTATTTAGACAAGCCTAAAAATTTAAATCTGACTGGAATTTTTGACACTTCTGCAGAAAGTTAGCTATCTTGCATTGGCGTGAAAGAGACTCAAATATACGACTACATTATTGTGGGTGCAGGGGCAGCTGGTCTCATGCTGGCGAACGCCATGGCATTAGACCCGTTTTTTTCTGACAAACGCATATTGATCTTAGACAAAGACCCCAAAGAAGCCAACGACCGCACTTGGTGTTTTTGGGAAAAAAACGAAGGGCCTCTGGAGGCTCTCATCTGCCGCGATTGGTCTTTGATTGGTGTGAGTGAAAACGACCAACTGGCTCCCAGCCCAATTTTACCCTACAAATACAAGATGCTGAAAGGTGCCACCTTTTACGAGGCTATGAAAAAGGGCTTGGCCCATAGTCCGAATTGTCATTTTGTATTAGAAGAAGTCACCGAAATTAGCCCTGTTTCCCCTGCGGCATCTGCCTCCACAGAAACTGCAGGCTTCCTGAAAAATGGGCATACTAAAGTGACCACCACATCCGGAACCTATATCGCTCCAAGGGTATTCAACAGTATTTTTGATTATAAACCCCTTTTGGCTCAGAACCGCTTTCCTGTATTACAACAGCATTTTGTGGGTTGGTTTGTGCGCACACAAAATCCCATATTTAAGCCTGAAATGGCCACTTTCATGGACTTTAGGGTGGCTCAAAAAGGAAATACGCGCTTTATGTATGTGCTGCCTACCAGTACAACAACTGCGCTGGTAGAATATACCTTATTCTCAAAAGACCGATTAAAAAAAGAAGTCTACGAAGCTGCTATTGTTGCTTATTTAGAAGAGATTAAAGCAGGAGACTACGAAATTAATGACACTGAAGCGGGCAGTATTCCCATGACCTGCTATCCTTTTGAGCAATTCAATACCCCGCACTTACTGCATATAGGTACCGCTGGTGGGTGGTCCAAACCTTCTACCGGTTTTACCTTTAGTAATACCCAGAAACAAATTCCTAAATTAGTGGCCTATTTAAAAAAGGGGAAACCTTTAGATCAATTCCCTTCCAAAGACCGTTTTTGGTGGTACGATCATATTCTTTTAGAGGTATTGGCTTCTGACAACAGCCGTGGTAAAGCCATTTTTGAGGGCCTTTTCAAGAGAAGGTCTGCACCGCTTATCTTAAAATTTTTATCCCAAGAAACCCACTTCTTTCAAGAACTCTACATTATGAGTGCGGCAGACAAATGGCGTTTTACCAAAGCGTTCTTTAGGGTATTGGGCCGTAGTTTTAATTAAGAACTCCTTCCCATAAGCTGCACCCCAAAATCTTTAAGCAACTGCTTCTTAGCTTCTGTGATAGCCATAGTATTCAAAACCTCAAAAGCATTGTCTGTGTAACTGACAATGCTATCTTGCATGGCTTTTGCAGCTCCCGTCACATCAAATAAGGCTTTGACTTCTGCAATTTTATGGGTGGGGTCTTGGGGCTGTAGGCTAAATAAATCTTTTAAAGATTTTTGCTGGGCAGGGGTGCCAAGTTCGAGCGCCTTAATATACATGAGGGTTTTCTTATTGTTTGTAATGTCTCCACCCACAGTTTTTCCAAAGTTTTTTGGATTTCCAAAGGCGTCTAAATAGTCGTCTTGTATCTGAAACGCCAAACCTAAAAACATGCCAAAAGAATACATTTTATCTTGCTCTTCCTGAGGCGCTCCTGCAACCATAGCACCCATTTTCAGCGCACCAGCCACTAAAACAGCTGTTTTTAAACCAATCATTTTTAAATAGGTTTCTTCTGCTACCGTTTCCATGGTTTCAAAATCTACATCCAATTGTTGGCCTTCACAAACTTCTAAAGCCGTTTTAGAAAACATTTTAGTGAGGGATTTGAACACAGGAGATTCGTAGCCTTCCAATGCTTGGTAGGCCATTATAAGCATGGCGTCTCCAGATAGAATTCCCGTATTTAAGTCCCACTTTTCGTGCACTGTCTCAAAACCCCTTCTCAGCGGTGCCTGGTCCATAATGTCGTCATGCACCAAAGAAAAATTATGGAATACTTCTATTGCCAACGCCACAGGCATGGCTTTTTGAATGGGCGCAGCATAAGCGTCACAACCCATAAGGGCTAAAACGGGCCTCAAGCGCTTGCCCCCCAATCCCATAATATATGAAATGGGGGCGTATAAATTTTCAGGCTCTTTTAAAAAAGATTGTGATTCAAGGTAGGTTAAAAAGGCTTTTTGATAATCTGAGACAGCTTGCATAGGGGCATTTTTGCTCAAAAATAAGGCCTTTAAATGAATTATATAAAAAACTTTGGAAACTTTAATTGTTTTTACAGTTTCCGTTTGTATATTTGCACGCCAAAATAGGGGAAATAAACAGCCTTCAAAAGCCTTTTGGCGCCCATTAATATGAAAGAAGCCCTCTTAGAGAAAGCGACAGATTTGTTCCTGACCCACGGATTTAAAACCGTGACTATGGACCAATTGGCCGGGGAAATGGGCATGTCTAAGAAAACCATCTACACTTTTTTTAATAACAAAAGTGAGCTTGTAGACGCTTGTACCAATCAACTTTTTGACTTCATTAGTTGTGGGGTAGACCATATATGCACCTTAGGGAAAAACCCCATTGAGGAAATGTATGAAATGAAACGCTATGTGATGGTGCACCTAAAAGACGAGCGATCTTCTCCCCAATACCAGCTGCAAAAGTACTATCCCAAAACCTTTAAGGTCCTCCAAGAAAGACAGTTTAACATGATGCAAAACTGTATTTTAAAAAACCTCCAAAAAGGAATTTCTGAGGGGATTTACAGGGAAAACTTAGACCCAGATTTTATTGTTAGAATTTACTTTTCTGGTGTAAATGCCATAAAAAATGTAGACCTATTTCCTGCATCACTCAATGGAATGGTTGAAATTATGGACCACTATTTAGAGTATCACCTCAGGGGAATTGTCTCTGCCAGAGGCCTGTCAATATTAAATGAAACCATCAATGACAATAAATAAATACCCTCAAAGCATTTAAACAGGAAAATACAAGTCAAAAATTCGCAACAAAATACTGGAAACCAATACTTAACATAAGACAACACGAACACCCTTTATATTTAAACATGAAACAACTTTTACTTTTTTGCCTTTTAATGGGATTTTTTAGCGCTACAAAAGCGCAAGAAAAAGATCCAACAATCTTGGAGGTTCCTCAGACTTTTAGTTTAGAAGCAGCCATTGAATTTGCCCTAGAACACAACTATAAAATGATCAATGCCTCTAGGGATATTAGAGACGCCCAATTACAAAAATGGGAAACCATTGCTGGGGGGCTCCCTCAAATAGAGGCTGCACTGAGCTACAACAACCAATTGGAACAACCCGTATCGCTTATACCAGGAGAGTTTACTGGAGGGGAGCCAGGCACTTTTGTGCCTATTGTCTTTGGACAACCCCAGCAAGCGGCCGCTTCAGTGAGCTTACGCCAACAAATTTTTGACGGCTCCTATATTGTAGGGGTTCAGGCGGTACAAACTTTTATTCGCTACTCTGCCAATAACAAAGAAAAAACTGCTCAAGAAGTAGTAAAAATGGTGGTTCAGGCCTATGGAAACGCTTTAATGGCGCAAGAAGGGGTGAAAATTGTGCGCAACAACCGAGACAACCTGGCACAATCTGTGTCTGAAACCAAAGCGGTTTTGGCCAACGGATTGGTAGAAGAAGAGCAGCTAGAGCAGTTACAGATTACCCTATCCAATGTAGAAAGCCAACTTAGAAATTTTACTAGACTAGAAAAAATAAGCCTACAACTCTTTAACCTCAGCTTGGGTATTCCTATTGAAAATCCCAGTTCACTTTCAGATAAATTAGATGTTTTAGCCACGCAGCATACTGACCTAAGTCTTGTGGCTAATTCGTTAGAGATCACACAAAATGTAGATTATAAACTGGTCCTCAATCTCAATGAACAGCGTGCTTTGGAACTCAAATTGGCCAAATCAAGGGCGCTACCTACTTTAAATAGTTTTATCAATTACGGCAGCAATGCCTTTAGTGATTCTTTTACTTTTTTAAACGGATCCCAACAGTGGTTTAACTCTTCTGTATTAGGGGTAGACCTCAGAATACCTATTTTCAGTTCATTTAGAAGGGATGCGAGTACTAAAAGAGCTAAGATAGCGCTGCTCAAATCTCAAACCCAATTACTGGAAGCATCTGAGGGCATTAGATTACAATGGGAACAAGCCAAAAGCAGTTTTGTCATGGCGGTAGAAAACCACCGAACCGCCCAGGAAAATCTAGGATTAGCTGCTAGAATTGCCCAAAAAAATGAGCTTAAATTCAAAGCCGGATTGGCAGGCAGTTTTGACCTTAGACAGGCGCAATTACAATTGTACACTGCCCAGCAAACCTATTTAGAAGCTATGGTTAAAGTGATTAACGAAAAAACGAACCTAGCACAAATCCTGAACCAATAGCATGGGCCGTTAGGCAAAAACCCCCATTAAAAACATTAAAAAAAACAAGTCACATCCTCTTATAATTATATCATGAAAAAAATCTATCCCATACTTGCCTTAAGTATTCTTTTAGTTGCCTGTGGCAGCTCAGAAAATGGTTCTGTCTCTCAAACTATTGAAAGTGGTGACCTAGAAGCCATTAGAAGCATGAAAACCAATCTGACCAACCAACTCAACGGAATTGAAACAGACTTGGCCGCTTTAGAAGCTGCTATTGCAAACTTAGACACCAATGAAAACCTGCCTCTAGTGACCACCTTTGAAGTACAACCGCAGGTGTTTAATCACTATTTAGACCTTCAAGGCAATGTGAAAACAAGAGAAAATGTCTTGTTATATCCTGAAATGGCTGGTACGCTATTAACGGTTAAAGTAAAAAAAGGCGCGCGCGTATCTAAAGGACAAATTTTGGCTGTTATAGATAATGGCGGAATGAGCAACCAATTGAGCCAACTTAAAACACAAGCTGCTTTAGCACAGACTACTTTTGAAAGACAGGCTACTTTGTGGGAGCAAAAAATTGGCTCAGAAATTCAATACCTTCAATCCAAAGCACAAGCAGAAGCACAGGCCAATGCCGTATTGCAATTAGAAAAAGTGCTGGCTAAAGCGCAAATCACAGCCCCTTTTTCTGGGGTGATTGACCAGGTATTAAAAGACCCAGGAACGGTGGTCTCCCCTGGAAACGGATCTGAGGTGTTTAGGCTCATTAACCTTTCAAACATGTATATAGAGGTAGACGTTCCTGAAGGCTATTTAGGTGCTGTGACCAAAGGTAAAAAAGCAGGGGTTTATTTTCCTGTATTACAAGACAGTGTAAATGCTGTAGTGAGAGAAACAGGGAATTATATTAACCCCAACAACCGTTCTTTTAGTGCAGAAATTGCCGTAGAAAACCCCAATGGAAGCATTAAACCCAATTTAAATGCCCGTGTTCACATCAATGATTACACCAATGAAAACGCCTTATTAATCCCACAATCTGTCATTTCAGAAAATGCTGCTGGGGAACAATACGCCTATGTAGCAGAATTAAATAATGGGGAAGCTATTGCCAAGAGGCACATTATCACCACAGGAAAAACACAGGGAGATTTTGTGGAAATCACCAGTGGAATTAGTGCTGGAGACTTAATCATAAAGGAAGGGGCCAGAAGTGTTAAAGATGCACAGGCTGTTAAAATTTTAAACTAAACCCATGAGCAAACAACAAAAAAACATCAACAAGGAGTTTAAACTCTCTTCATGGGCCATAGACAACCCTTCTGTAGTCTATGTCATGATCGGTATTTTCTTCTTTCTTGGACTATCTGCCTATTTTGATATGCCCAGAGAAGATTTCCCCGAAATTAAGGAAACTAAAATCTATATCTCTACCCCTTATCCGGGAAATACCGCAGAAGATATTGAGCGTCTGATCACTGACCCACTAGAAGACAAATTAAAAAACATCTCTAATGTGGTGGAGATTACCTCTACTTCTCAAGAAGATTACGCCATAATCACGGTAGAATTTGACGAGGACATTTCTGTAGAGGCTGCCAAACAAAAGGTCAAAGATGAGGTAGATTCTGAAAAAGCTTCTGAGGACTGGCCTACTTTTAACGGAGCAAAAGTGGAGCCTAATGTGTTTGACTTAAACCTCTCAGAAGAGATTGCCATTATGAATATTAACCTCACAGGAGATTATCCTGTAGAGAAGCTTAAAGATTATGGAGAATATTTAGAAGACCTAATAGAAGACCTTCCTCAGATTAAAAAGGTAGACATAAGAGGTGCTCAAGAAAAAGAGGTAGAAATAGCTGTAGACGTCTACAAAATGATGGCTTCTAAGGTGAGTTTTAATGACATTTTACAGGCCATTGGAAATGGAAATATGACACTTTCTGCCGGTAATTTAGTCAACTCAGGCCAGCGAAGAACCATCAGAATTATAGGGGAAATAGAAACACCTGAAGCCCTAGAAAACTTTATCATTAAATCTGAAAATGGGGCCGTATACCTTAGGGATGTGGCCAATATTACTTTTAAAGACAAAGAAAAGACCACTTATGCTAGAAAAGAAGGCCAAAGTGTGGTAATGCTAGAAGTAAAGAAAAGGGCCGGAAAAAATATGATCCAAGCTGCAGACGAAATTAAAATTATCGTTGCCCAAGCGCAAGACAATTATTTCCCCAAAGATTTAGAAGTTGTCATTACCAATGACTCTTCTTCTAGAACCTTAAATCAGGTAGACGATCTGGTGAACAACATTATTTTTGGTATCCTATTAGTGGTTACCGTATTGATGTTTTTCTTGGGCTTTAGAAATGCCTTGTTTGTTGGCTTTGCCATACCCATGTCTATGTTTATGTCCTTTGTGGTACTCTCTCTATTGGGATACACCTTAAACACCATGATTCTATTTGGACTCATTATGGGACTTGGAATGCTTGTAGACAACGGAATTGTTGTGGTAGAAAATGTGTACCGACTCATGTCTGAAGGGGTTCCTAGGGTTCAAGCGGCCAAACAAGGGATTAGTGAAATTGCCTTTCCTATTATTATTTCTACCGCTACAACAGTGGCCGCCTTTGTGCCCCTTGGGCTATGGCCTGGAATATTTGGACAGTTCATGATTTATTTCCCCATCACCTTATCTGTGGTGCTCGGATCTTCTCTATTTGTAGCCATCTTTATGAACTCCATGTTGGTGTCTAAATTTATGGAAGTAGGCGACAAAGAATTGAGTCGCAAACAGCTCATTAGAATCTCTCTAATACTGGGTGGTTTTGGGCTATTTATTCTTGTATTTGGCGGTGCTATGAGAGGCTTGGGAACTTTAATGATCCTGACAGCTGCCTTGTTTTGGGCATACAAATACGGGATTAAAAGATGGGCCAATAAATTCCAAGCAGGCAGTTTGGTGCGTTTTGAAAACTGGTATGAAAGACAACTAAAAAGGGCCTTAACGGGGAAAAATGTCTATTGGTATTTTGGTTCTACGGTACTGCTCCTCCTTTCTGCTTTTATGTTTTTTGGGATGTCTGTAGGGGCTGGAAGAACCAATATTGAGTTCTTTCCAAACAATACCCCAAACCAAATCATTGTCTATATAGAATACCCACAGGGTACAGACATTGAGAAAACCAATACCATCACCAAAGACATTGAAAAAAGAGTGGCTGAAGTACTCAACGCTCCAGAACAATTAGACAACGGCTATAATTTCTTGGTAGAGGCCAGTGTGTCTCAGGTAGGGGAAGGTGCTGGAAACCCACAAACAGATGGTGGGTCTAGTGCAGAAATGCCCCATAGAGGGAAAATTACCGCCTCTATGAGGGAGTTCAAATACCGCAGGGGAATGGATACAGAAGTACTTAGAAAACAAGTACAAGAAACCCTTAAAGGGGTCTATCCTGGTGTGGCTATTTCCGTTGAAAAAGATGAAAACGGACCACCAGCAGGTTATCCGATTAACATAGAATTAGAAGGATCGGACTACGACGCATTAATTCTCTCTGCAGAGAAAATGCGCAACTATATTAACACTAAGAATATACCTGGTATTGCAGAACTCAAGATAGACGTAAACAAAGGGAAGCCTGCTATGATAGTGAGGGTAGATCGTGAAAAAGCCGGAACATTAGGTGTAGCGGTAGGCCAAGTAGGGATGCAATTGAGACGCTCTCTTTTTGGAGAAAAAGCGGGTGTTTATAAGGAAGACGGTGAAGATTACGACATTAATGTGCGTTTTAAAGAAGACCTGCGTTACAACAAAAGCGCCCTTTTTAATCAAAACATTATCTTTAGAGACCAGGCTACAGGACGTATTAAAGAAATCCCTGTGTCTGCTGTAACCACGCAAAAAAACACCGCTGCTTTCTCTGCCATTAAACACAGAGACAGCAAAAGGGTCGTGACAATCTATTCTGGTTTAGAGCCTGGATTTACAGACGCGCAAGCTATTGTGAATGAAATTCAAGCACAAATGCAAAATTACCACGCTATTCCAGAGGACATTCGCATAGATTACACCGGACAGATTGAAGAACAAAACAAGCAAATGGCCTTTTTAATGGGGGCTTTCTTTTCAGGTTTGGGCCTTATTATGCTCTTGTTGATCTTCCAATTTGGTGGTATTTCCAAACCCCTCATTATCATGATTGCTATTTTCTTGAGCTTCATTGGGGTGTTCTACGGATTAATTCTCACCGGATGGAGTTTTGTGATCATGATGACCATGGTGGGCATTATTTCTCTGGCAGGAATTGTAGTGAATAACGGGGTGGTGCTATTAGATTACACCCAATTACTTATTGATCGTTTTAAAGTACAGCACGGCATTGAAGACAACCAATTGCTGTCACAGCCAGATGTAAAATCTGTTATTATTAAAGCAGGTAAAGCCAGGTTAAGACCTGTAGTACTTACAGCCATCACTACCGTACTGGGACTCATTCCATTGGCTATAGGACTAAACATAGATTTCTTTTCTCTGTTTACCAGCCTAGACCCAAAAATATACATAGGAGGAGACAATGTGATCTTCTGGGGGCCCTTGGCTTGGACGGTTATCTTTGGATTAATTGTTGCGACCTTCCTTACCCTGATCATAGTACCGGTGCTCTTCTTTATTAGCTACCGCATTAAAATAGGACTTTACAAAAGCCGCGTTGTGGCAGAAATAAAAGCCTAATCACTAAAAGAAACCATAAAAAAAAGGCCTCCCAATGGGAGGCCTTTTTTGTAGTCGTTAGGTCAGGGGACTTACTTATTTAACACTACCGTCCCTTTATTGTTCCACTGCGTTATAACAGCCATTTTATTGTTGATAAAATCTACCTCTTTTAAGGCTTCTCCTTCCCAGAAAAACCATTTTCCGGTCTTGGCACCTTGCTGGTAAGTACCCATAGCCAATTTATTTCCCTCTTTACAGAACATGGTCCACTCTCCGTGTAGTTTTCCCTCTAAATAAAAACCTGTTTGAGCAATTTGTCCATTCTCATGAAAGAAAGTGGCCTTAACCATTTTTCCTTCTTTTTCATAAATAGGCTTTGGTGCTTGTGCAGCCATTGACATTCCAGCCAACAATACTACTAATAACAATAAATTTTTCATGTCTTAATTTTTTTAGGGTGGTACTTAAAAAGCCAAATCAATCAGTCATTTTCATCTTATATTATGTTTGGCTATACCCAAAGATACAAATATTTTACAATTTAGAACCATTTGGGTAACATTTAGTTTACATTGAATTAACATTTAGGCGTAAAATATTGATAT
>OBPT01000582.1_pt1 | contig 10728 bp, 14 predicted proteins | sample 1534671 | NCBI WGS metagenome assembly OBPT01 (sample SAMEA3275494, study PRJEB22092) | marine metagenome | biome: ENVO:00000447 marine biome; feature: ENVO:00002042 Surface water; material: ENVO:00002010 seawater | collected 2014-06-21T11:00:00+00 | depth 1 m | reverse complement strand
ACAATTCCACACGCTGTTGGGGGGGTGGCAGCTGCCGGTGGGGGAGTCTGGCACCCCGCAACGCCCGGTACCGGTGTTATCGCCGGTGGGCCCGGGCGTGCCGTCCTGGAATGTGCAGGTATTCACGATGTCGTGAGCAAGTCGTTGGGTTGCTCCAACACCATCAACATCGTTCACGCCACAGTCGCAGCCCTCAAGATGCTCGAAGAGCCTCGCGCTGTTGCGGCCCGTCGTGACGTCGAATTCGAAGACATGGCTCCTGCACACTTGATTCGTGCCGAAGCAGAAGCCCAAGTGGCAGCAAAGGCAGGTGTCTAATGGCTAAGCAGCTCAAAGTGACTCAAATCAAGTCACTGATCAGCGAAAAGCCCAACATGCGCGAAACCATTCGCAGCTTGGGGCTCAAAAGAATCGGCGACTCCGTCGTCCGTGAAGATACGTCTGTAAATCGCGGGTATGTGCGCACCGTCGCACACCTGGTGAAGGTCGAGGAGATTGACTAATGGCTGAAGAAAAGAAGCCAGCTGCGAAGAAGCCAGCAGCCAAGAAGGATGCTGCGGCAAAGCCTGCTGCAGCGAAGAAGCCAGCCGCAAAGCCTGCCGCTGCCAAAGCTGGTGCCGCGAAGGCCGCCCCAGCTAAGGCTCCTGCAGCAAAAACTGCTGCTGCTAAAGCTCCTGCGGCTAAGAAGCCTGCTGCTAAGGCACCTGCTGCCACAGCCGCTGCTGCTAAAGCCCCTGCGAAAGCTGCTGCTAAGCCAGCGGCTAAGGCGCCAGCTAAGCCAGCCGCTGACAAGAGCGAAGCTCCTGTAGCTAAGACTGCTGCAAAGCCTGCGACGAAGAAGGCAGCTCCTAAAGCCGATGCGCCTGCGCGAGCCAGCGTGGTGAAGTTGCACCACTTGCGTCCCGCTCCTGGTGCTAAGAAGGCTAAGACCCGCGTGGGTCGTGGTGAAGGTTCCAAGGGTAAGACTGCGGGACGTGGAACCAAGGGAACCAAGGCTCGCTACCAAGTGCGTCCCGGTTTCGAAGGTGGCCAGCTCACTTCGGTGATGCGTGCTCCGAAGCTTCGCGGGTTCAAGAACCCTTTCCGCGTGGAATACCAAGTGGTCAACGTGGGACGCCTCGGCGAGCTCTACCCCAAGGGTGGAGAGGTCACCGTGAGTGATCTCGTTGCCAAGGGTGCGGTCCGCAAGAACCAAAAAGTCAAGGTTTTGGCCGAAGGTGACCTCAGCGTCGCCCTCACCGTCACCGTCGACAAAGTTTCAGCGCAGGCTATGGACAAAATTGTCAAAGCCGGCGGCGCCATCAAGGAATAACCACAGCGGCCCTGTGTCAGAAATCGACTTTCTGACACAGCGGCCTAAAGGGTAAGCTCGAGACCACGTGCCTCGCGGCACCTGGCAGGAGGATGATGTGTTCAGTGCGTTAGGGAGAATATTCCGGACTCCGGATTTGCGTCGAAAGATTGGTTTCACACTTTTCGTCGTCGGTCTCTTTCGCTTGGGCTCTTTCATCCCCGCCCCCTTTGTGGACTACCGCAACGTTCAGCAGTGTTTGGCTGGAACGGGCGATACTGCGGGTTTGTATGAACTAATCAACCTCTTTAGTGGTGGCGCTCTTCTGCAGCTCTCCATTTTTGCCTTGGGCATCATGCCCTACATCACAGCGTCGATTATCACGCAGCTCCTGCGCGTGGTGATCCCTCACTTTGAAGCCCTGCATAAAGAAGGCCAGGCTGGTCAGAGCAAGCTCACCCAGTACACCCGCTACATGACCATTGGTTTGGCGCTGCTTCAGTCGACAACCTTGATTACGGTTGCCCGAAGCGGTGCACTCTTTGGTAGCTCCGGTGTCCCTGCCTGTAACCAGTTGCTCTCTAACGACACCTGGTACGCCATCATGCTGATGGTCATCACTATGACCGCGGGAACCGGGCTGATCATGTTCATGGGCGAAATGATCACTGAGCGTGGTGTGGGTAATGGAATGTCGTTGCTCATTTTCGTCTCTATTGCCGCAACCTTCCCCTCGTCCCTGTGGGCCATCGCTCAGACCGAGGGCTTTGAAATCTTCCTCATCGTCTTGGCTGTGGGAATCGTCATTATGGGCCTCGTGGTCTTCGTTGAGCAGTCTCAGCGTCGCGTCCCGGTTCAGTACGCCAAGCGCATGGTGGGCCGTCGCACCTATGGCGGGACCAACACCTATATCCCCATCAAGGTGAACATGGCCGGTGTTATTCCGGTGATCTTTGCCTCGTCGCTGTTGTATCTGCCCGCATTGCTTGCCCAGTTCAACCAGGTGGGCGCCGGTGGCTCCACCCCTGAATGGGTGGTGTGGATTCAGAACAACCTGACCTCGGGCGATAACCCGGTCTACATGGCGATCTACTTCTTGTTGATTGTCGGGTTCACGTATTTCTATGTCGCGATTATCTTCAACCCCGAAGAGGTTGCCGACAACATGAAGCGCTATGGCGGCTTTATCCCCGGTATTCGTGCTGGGCGTCCCACTGCGGAATACCTCGACTACGTGTTGACCAGAATCACCCTGCCGGGTTCCTTGTATTTGGGTCTGGTGGCGTTGATACCTCTGATCGCTCTGGCGACGGTGAACGCGAATCAGAACTTCCCCTTTGGTGGTGCCAGCATTTTGATCATCGTGGGTGTGGGTCTAGACACGGTCAAGCAGATTGATTCCCAGCTGCAGCAACGTCACTACGAGGGGTTGCTTAAGTGAGTGCCGCAGGCACCCGCTTGCTTCTTATTGGACCTCCTGGAGCGGGTAAGGGCACCCAAGCCAGTGTTCTCTCGACCACGTTCGATGTTCCTGCCATCTCGACGGGTGATATTTTCCGCCACAACGTTGCTCATGAAACCCCTTTGGGTCTCCAAGCCAAGGCGTTTATGGATGCTGGGGATAATGTTCCCGATTCCCTCACCAACGACTTGATTACGGATCGTCTCGAACAGGCTGATTGCGCCGGTGGATTTTTGCTCGATGGGTACCCCCGCACGACGGACCAGGTGCGCCATTTAGATGCGTTTCTGGCTGGGCACGATGCGGCGATGAATGCCGTCGTGCAGTTGGTAGCGGATCCTGATGTCGTAGTGGAGCGGTTGCAAAAGCGCGCCATTGAACAGGGCCGGGCTGATGATGATGAATCCGTCGTTCGCCACCGTCTCGAGGTCTACCAAGAGCAAACTGCGCCCCTGATTGATCTCTACACCACCCGGGGTCTGGTCGTTGCGATTGATGGCATCGGCGAGATCAGTGAGGTCACGCAGCGCATCCTCGAGGGTCTCCAGACCCTTGGTGTTACCCCAGCATAGATAGGGCCCAGATTGGGACTTGTGCCGGCAACGATGCCGGGCTAGGATTGTTCATTGGTGTAAAAAAGGCCTTCGGATCTTTTCTACTCCACCCGCATGACCAGTGCGGTTATTCGTTTCAACAAGATATGAGGCTATGGCCAACAAAGACGGCGTCATCGAAATCGAAGGCTCGGTAGTCGAAGCCCTTCCCAATGCGATGTTCCGGGTGGAGTTGACCAACGGTCACAAGGTTCTTGCCCACATTTCGGGAAAAATGCGTCAGCATTACATCCGGATTTTGCCAGAAGACAAAGTCATTGTGGAACTAAGTCCTTACGACCTCACCCGTGGCCGCATCGTCTACCGATACAAATAAGCACTGGATAAGGAACGGCCCTGGGAACCTCTAGGGCACGAGGCCAGCGATGGAAAAGGAAATCATATGAAGGTCAGCGCCAGTGTTAAGCCCATGTGCGACAAGTGCAAAGTCATTCGTCGCCACGGAAATGTGATGGTGATTTGCGAAAACCCCCGTCACAAACAACGTCAGGGTTAATAACTCAACATATATACGGCATAGTCACGATCCCACCTAGTGGGGGACTCCTCGGGAGAAGGCCCGGGCACCGACTATGCTCCAGACCTTCACAGTGCAGCAGGAGAAAAAAATGGCACGTCTCGCTGGAGTCGATATTCCCCGTGACAAACGGGTTGAAATCGCCCTGACCTATGTTTATGGTGTTGGTCGCACCCTGTCCAAGCAAACCTTGGCGGCGACCGGGATTGATCCCAACATCCGCGTGAAGGACCTCACCGACGATCAGTTGTTGGCGCTGCGTGAGCACATTGAGACCAATTTCAAGGTGGAGGGTGACCTTCGCCGTGAGGTAACGGCAGATATTCGACGCAAGGTCGAAATCGGCAGCTACCAGGGTATTCGCCACCGTCGTGGGCTCCCCGTTCACGGTCAGCGCACCAAGACCAACGCACGCACCCGCAAGGGCCCCAAGCGCACTGTCGCTGGTAAGAAGAAGGCCGTTTAGGCCGCCGTTTTGGTAAACAACCACCTGATCTGAAAGTCACGGAGAAAAAACAATGGCAGCACCAAAGACCGCCGCGCGTAAGCCGCGTCGGAAGACCAAGAAGAATATTGCAGTGGGCCAGGCCCACATCAAATCGACCTTCAACAACACAATTGTGTCGATCACGGACACCACGGGCGCTGTTATCGCCTGGGCATCCTCGGGCGGCGTGGGCTTCAAGGGCTCGCGTAAGTCCACCCCCTTCGCCGCACAGCTGGCTGCCGAGTCTGCAGCCCGTCAGGCTCAAGAGCACGGCATGAAGAAGGTAGAAGTTTTCGTCAAAGGACCGGGTTCCGGTCGTGAGACTGCGATTCGTTCACTCCAGGCCGCTGGCCTGGAGGTGGGCTCGATTACCGATGTGACGCCTCAGGCGCACAACGGTTGCCGTCCGCCCAAGCGTCGTCGCGTGTAGTGAGGTCGTGGGCGCTTCCTGATTGGGAAGTTTCCACAGCCTCCAACCCCCTATAACCCCATAGTTAGCGCGGTCCCCTCCGCATCCTCAACCAAGTGTCATATAGCGGACACTTAGCCGAAAGGAAACACCACAGTGCTCATTGCACAGCGCCCCACCCTCACAGAAGAATCCCTGTCCGAAAACCGCTCAGCATTCGTTATTGAGCCCCTAGAGCCAGGTTTTGGTTACACGCTGGGTAACTCCATGCGCCGTACCCTGTTGTCCTCGATTCCGGGAGCAGCAGTAACCAGCATCCGCATTGACGGCGTGCTTCACGAGTTCTCGACCGTTGCCGGTGTGAAAGAAGACGTCACCGAAATCATCTTGAACCTCAAGAGCCTGGTGGTTTCGAGCGAGCACGACGAGCCCATCACGGCATACCTGCGCAAGACCGGGGCAGGCCCCGTCAGCGCAGCTGACATTCAGGCACCTGCCGGTGTGGAAATCCACAACCCCAAGCTGCACATCGCCACCTTGAACGACAAGGCCAACTTCGAGTTGGAGCTCACCATCGAGCGCGGTCGTGGATATGTGTCCTCGGTTCAAAACCGTAACGAATACGCCGAAGCTGGTCAGGTCCCCATCGACTCGATCTACTCGCCCGTATTGAAGGTCACCTACCGCGTCGAGGCAACTCGTGCCGGTGAGCGCACCGACTTTGACCGTTTGGTCGTGGACGTGGAGACCAAGCCCTCGATGACCCCTCGTGACGCTGTTGCTTCGGCCGGTCGTACGCTGGTGGAACTCTTCGGGTTGGCTCGCGATCTCAACACTGAAGCAGAAGGTATCGAAATCGGTCCCGCACCGGTAGAGACCGTTCTCTCCAGCGAAATGGCTATGCCCATTGAGAACCTCGACTTGACTGTCCGCAGCTACAACTGCCTCAAGCGCGAAGGCATCAACACGGTGAGCGAGCTCATTGCTCTCTCCGAGCACCAGTTGGTGAACATCCGCAACTTCGGCCAGAAGTCGGTCGATGAGGTTCGCGACAAGCTCGCAGAGATGGGCCTTTCCTTGAAGGACCCCATGCCCGGTTTTGAAGGTTCTGGCTTTTACAGCGGACTAGAGACCGAAGAAGAAATCTAATCACGGTGGGGACACCCACCGTCTCGCACTGATTTAGGGAAGAGAACACAACAATGCCAAAGCCCACTAAGGGACCTCGCCTCGGCGGAGGACCAGCCCACGAGCGCCTCATGCTGGCGAACCTGGCTACTGCCCTGTTTACCCACGGCCGTATCCAGACCACGGAGACCAAAGCGAAGCGCTTGCGCCCGCTTGCTGAGCGGATGGTGACCTTCGCTAAGCGAGGCGATCTGCACGCTCGTCGTCGCGTTATGACGGTTATTCGGGACAAGTCGGCCGTGCACAAGTTGTTCATGGAGATTGCCCCTCTGGTCGACAAGCGTGAAGGCGGTTACACCCGCATCATCAAGACTGGTTTCCGTAAGGGCGACAACGCTTCCATGGCAGTTATCGAACTGGTCCTGGAGCCTGTCAACCCCAAGCCCAAGACGAAAAAGGCCAAGGTTGAAGAACCTGTTGCCGCGCCCGTTGTTGCGGATGTCGTCGACGAGACTCCCGTGGAAGACACCACTGAGGTGGTAGAAGAAACGGTAGAAATCGTTGAGACTCCTGCTGCTGAAGAGGTAGTTGCTGAAGACACAGTGGCCGAAGAAGCCCCTGCTGCTGAGGAAGCTCCTGCGGACGAGGCTCCTGCGGACGAGGCTCCTGTTGAAGAAGCTGCTGCCGATGATGACGCCAAGGATGACACTAAGTAGCTTTGCTCGGGTCATCTCAGGGCAAGCTCTGAGGTGACAGTGAGGCTTCGCCTTGATCTGGGGTATCTCGGTACCTCCTATTCGGGTTGGGCAAGTCAGCCGGCTTTGCCGACCATTCAGGAATCGCTGGAAAAAGCATTAGCGACCACTCTGAGGTTGGAGCCCTCCTTGGTGAGAACTGTGGTGGCCGGTAGGACCGATGCTGGCGTTCATGCCGTCGGCCAGGTATGTCATCTTGATGTCCCTGAGAAGGTCAATACCAGCGATCATGCATTGCGTTCCTTGACCAAACGCGTCCAAGGGGCGCTTCGCACTGCGGAAATATCTCTGCATCGAATCAGTGTTGCGCCCGAGGGTTTTGATGCTCGCTTTGGTGCACTATCGCGCAATTATGAATATCGCCTCGCAGATGTTTCCGCGAGAAAAAACCCGCTCCTAGCCCCGTTCACAGCGGTCGCTTCCTATGACTTGAACATCGAGGCCATGAACGCGCTCGGGAGCGCGTTGTGTGGTCTTCATGACTTTGCCAGTTTTTGTCGCCCCAAAGTAAAAGCGACGACCATTCGAACGCTCAAGGAGTTCTCCTGGACACGAGATCAGGACGGGGTTCTCGTCGCCAGGGTTGTCGCGGATGCTTTTTGCCGGTCCATGGTGCGCTCATTAGTGGGTTCTTGTGTGGCAGTCGGGCGAGGAAAAGTGACGCAGGAGAGAGCGCTGGAACTTCGCGACCTCGCCTCCAGGACCAGTGAATGGGCCACGATGCCAGCCAAAGGTCTGACCCTGATCTCGATTGAGTATCCACCTGATGCTCACTTGGCCCAACAGGCCGAAGAAACCAGGGCGCGAAGATTGCCAGCGACAGATTGACCAGCGCCTTCTGGTGCCCTAAGCTAGGGCGCTGGTGCCAGTCGCCGACTGTGTGCCAGGTTGAGCCCTCCACCGGGGAGTTCTTGAAGCTAAAGAACACCCACCGGAGCGGGATTCACGAACACCTCGAACCGCGAAGGAATGTCGCATGACGCGCACCTTTTCTCCCAAGCCCGCTGATGTTCAGCACGACTGGCTGGTGATCGACGCTACTAACGTGGTGTTGGGTCGTCTCGCCTCCCACGTTGCTGCCCTTCTGCGCGGTAAGCACAAGCCCACTTTTGCTCCTCACATGGACATGGGCGACCACGTCATTATTCTCAACGCCGACAAGGTTGCCTTGACCGGCTCCAAGTTGACGCAGAAGATGGCCTATCACCACTCCGGTTACCCCGGTGGTTTGAGCGCCACCAGCTACGAAAACCTGATGGAAAACAACCCGGTTCGCGCCGTGGAAAAAGCCATCCGTGGAATGTTGCCAAAGAACACCCTGGGTCGCGAACAAATGTCGAAACTCAAGGTCTATGCCGGTGGAGAGCACCCTCACCAGGCCCAGCAGCCCAAGCCCTACACTCTCGACCAGATCGCGCAGTAGCGCTCGATAAAGGACATAAATACCGTGGCTAACACAGAAGAAACCGCAGACCAGAGCGTCGCGGAAGAAACACCCCAGAACTACTCGACCGAAACCCCCGTTGCGAACGCTGTTGCGGAGAAGAAGCCTCGCGCTGCTCTCAACGTCGGTGGACAAGCAGTGGGACGAGGCAAGCAGGCCATCGCTCAGGTGCGCCTGAGCCCCGGTAAGGGCTCCTACACCGTCAATGGTCGCCCGTTGGAGGATTATTTCCCCAACAAGTTGCACCAGCAGCTGATCAACGACCCTTTCACGGTGTTGGAACTTGCCGGAAGCTATGACGTCGTTGCCAGCATCACCGGTGGTGGACCTTCTGGTCAAGCAGGTGCTTTGCGTTTGGGTATCGCCCGCGCGTTGAACCAGATTGACGAAGAGAACAACCGTGCGACGCTCAAGAAGGCCGGCTTCCTCACTCGCGATTCTCGCGTGAAAGAGCGCAAGAAGGCTGGTCTTAAGAAGGCTCGTAAGGCTCCTCAGTACTCGAAGCGTTAATCGCTGTACAGCGGACTTATCCGATGGGTCGTCTTTTTGGCACCGACGGGGTCCGGGGGTTAGCTAATGGCGAGCTCACGGCCGATATGGTGGTGCGCTTATGCCAAAGCGCTGCCCTGGTGCTCACCAAAGGCCGACATGCGGATGAGTTGGAAGCTAAGGGGCTACGCCCTAAAGCGGTCATTGCCAGAGACCCGAGGGTTTCGGGTGAGTTCCTCAGCTCCGCAGTGTCTGCTGGGCTGGCAAGCTCGGGAATCGACGTCTGGGATGCCGGAGTTGTACCCACTCCGGCGAATGCCTTCCTTGTCAAAGAGGGAGAGTTTGATTTCGGTGTGATGGTGTCCGCATCACATAACCCCGCACCTGATAACGGCATTAAGTTCTTTTCCTTGGGGGGAACCAAGCTTCCCGATGAGGTCGAGGACCGTATCGAGGCAGCTATGCAGGAACCACCGCTTGCTCCTCTGGGTGGCGATGTGGGTCGCATTCTTCGATTTGCTGATGCAGAAGACCGCTACGTCATGCACCTCTTGAAGACTTTGGACCGGGACCTCACCGGATTACACGTGGTCTTGGACTGCGCCCACGGTGCCGCCTCGGGTATTTCGCCTCGGGTATTTCGGGATGCGGGAGCCACCGTCACCGTCATTGGGGATGCTCCCGATGGCCTGAACATCAATGATGGTTTTGGTTCGACCTACCTCGAGCGATTGCAAGAAGCTGTTGTTGCAGCCGGTGCGGACTTTGGTGTTGCTCACGATGGGGATGCAGATCGAGCGTTAGCGGTTGACCACACGGGAGCCATTATTGATGGCGATGTCATCATGGCGATTTTGGCGGTCTCCATGAAAGAGGCTGGCACACTCGCCCACGACACTCTGGTGGCCACCGTGATGTCTAATTTGGGGTTGCGTTTGGCCATGAAAGAACACGGGATCACCCTGCTAGAAACCGCGGTCGGGGACCGATACGTGTTGGAACAATTGGCTGCCACCGGCTCAAGTCTGGGCGGGGAACAATCTGGCCACATCATTTTTTCTGAACACTCGACCACGGGCGATGGCATTTTGACCGGTCTGCACCTGGCTAGAGAAGTCATCCGCACGGGGAAGCCCTTGGCTGAACTGGCGAAGGTGATGACCGTGTATCCCCAAGTGCTGATCAACGTCTCCGGTGTGGATCGACGGGGATTAGGCGCTAACGAGGTGGTGGCTCAGGCAGTGCGCGACGCGGAGAGTGAATTAGGCGAGCACGGACGAGTGCTCTTGCGCCCCTCGGGCACCGAACCACTTATTCGCGTCATGGTGGAGGCTGCTGATGCGGACACAGCAGCGCGGATAGCTGGGGATTTGGCCGCTGTGGTCACCCGCGAGCTCGCAGCGTCCTAAATTCGTCGCAACAGCACTTTGTGAATGCGGTGATCCGCTTCTTTGCGCAGTATGAGTGAAGCGCGAGGTCTGGTGGGAAGGATGTTATCCACCAGGTTTGGCTCGTTGATTTCTCGCCAAATACGCCGTGCTTCCTCACGAGCTTCTTGTTTTTCCATCTGGGCGTAGCGGTGGAAGTAGCTGCGGGGATCGCTAAAGGCGCCTTGTTGGAGAGCAAGGAAACGCTCTTCGTACCAGGTCGCGATGTCGCTGGTGCGAGCATCGACATAGATGCCAAAGTCAAACAAGTCACTGACCGCGAGGGCTGAGGCCGTAGTGGGCGGAGCCAAGACGTTGAGTCCTTCGATAATCACGATGTCGGGATTCTCGATGGTTTGTAGCTCACCGGGTACTCGGTCATAAAGCAGGTGGGAATACACCGGCGCGCTCACCGGGGAGACGCCGCTCTTGATTTGGGACACAAAGCGCAACAACGCTCGAGTGTCATAGCTTTCGGGAAAACCTTTGCGATCGAGCATTCCCCGCGAGGTGAGTTCTGACAGCGGCTGCAAGAATCCATCGGTGGCGATCAGTGCCACCGATGGCGTCTCAGGGTTTCGTGAGAGCAGTTCGGCCAGCACTCGCGAGGTCGTGGATTTGCCCACGGCGACACTCCCGGCAACACCGATGATGAAGGGTGTGTGGCGAACATCATCTCCCAGGAACTTTCGGGTAATCAGATGA
>OBPT01000574.1_pt1 | contig 10800 bp, 8 predicted proteins | sample 1534671 | NCBI WGS metagenome assembly OBPT01 (sample SAMEA3275494, study PRJEB22092) | marine metagenome | biome: ENVO:00000447 marine biome; feature: ENVO:00002042 Surface water; material: ENVO:00002010 seawater | collected 2014-06-21T11:00:00+00 | depth 1 m | reverse complement strand
CGAGGTCTTTGCCGTCGCTGGACGCCTGATTCGCAATCGAGGGGCATTCCTTCTTATTCAGGACGGTTCATCGACCATTCAGCTTTACATCAACCGCAAAGTACTCGATGCCGCCACCCTCGAAGCGATTAAGAGCTGGGATCTGGGGGATATTGTTGCCGCATCGGGTCCGATTAATCGCAGTGGTAAGGGCGATTTGTACATCAATATGGAAAGTGCGCGTCTGTTGACCAAAGCCTTACGCCCTTTACCTGATAAGTACCATGGTTTGTCTGACCAGGAAATGCGCTATCGGCAACGCTATGTCGATCTCATCGTAAACGCTGACAGTCGGGCTGTGTTTCGCATGCGCTCAGCGGCGGTAAGTTTTATTCGTCGCTTTCTGGATGACCGCGGATTTATGGAGGTGGAAACCCCCATGCTTCACCCCATCCCGGGGGGCGCGGCGGCAAAGCCCTTTGAGACCCATCACAATGCCCTGGATATGCCCATGTATTTGCGTATTGCTCCAGAGCTTTACTTAAAGCGCCTGACGGTTGGCGGGTTTGAGAAAGTGTATGAAATTAATCGTAACTTCCGGAATGAAGGCTTATCAACGCGGCACAATCCAGAGTTCACCATGCTGGAATTCTATTGGGCTTACGCTGACTATAACGATGCTATGGACTTGACCGAGGCCTTGTTGCGCGAGTTAACCCAAAATCTTTTGGGCGACATGACGGTGCCCTACGGCGACTTGCAGCTTGATTTCTCGCAGCCCTTTGCCAGATTGTCAGTACTGGAGGCCATTTATAAATACAACTCCGATATTACAGAAGCGCAACTCGCATCGCGTGATGCGGCAGCCGAAGTAGCCCATAAATTGGGTATCGAAGTAAAACCCAGCTGGGGCCTGGGTAAAATACAGATCGAAATTTTTGAAGCAACGGCGGAACACCGCTTGGAGCAACCGACGTTTATCACGGCTTATCCCACCGAGGTCTCGCCACTCGCCCGGCGTAACGATGACAATCCCTTCATTACCGATCGTTTTGAATTTTTCGTCGGTGGACGGGAAATTGCCAATGGCTTTAGTGAGCTAAATGATCCCGAGGATCAAGCCGAGCGCTTCAGGGCGCAGGTCGCTGAAAAAGACAGTGGCGATGAGGAGGCCATGCACTTTGATCACGATTACGTTCGGGCACTTGAATATGGCATGCCACCCACAGCAGGCGAGGGTATTGGTATCGATCGACTGGTAATGCTCCTCACTAACGCGGCCTCTATTCGCGACGTTTTGCTGTTCCCCCACATGCGCCCAGAAGATTAACGCTGGTCGCTGCGTTGAGCGGGTGCTATTCTCAAAACATAAATCCAAGAGCCTGACTGTTGTGCCTCATACCTGCTCACGCTTTGTCATAGTTGCACTCACCGTGCTTGTTGCGTCGGGGTGTGCGACCCCAGAATCTGAGGCTCCGAAGCCGGAGCCCGCCGTGTCTGCTGCGGCGCTTAATCTCCCCGACCCCCTTACCGCCGATGACTGTAACTGTGATGAGCTTGCCGTTGTTGAGGAAAACTACTTCGATCGTGGTGTGCGTGCCCTGGCCGCGCGAGATTACGATCAGGCGGCGACGTACTTTGAACGTCATCGCGACTCAGGAAATACAGAAGCTCAGCGTGAGGCCGACGTTGGCATCGCCTTTGTGACCCTAATGAGCGAAGCGAGTATTGTTACCGAGGAAAGTGCTGCTAGCGGTATTGATGAACGCGCCGAGGTGATGATTTTGGCTCTGGCTGCGGTGCAAACACTGGAAGGGCGGCTTGAAGCACTTGATGCTTTGAATCAAGCCATTTCCCAAGATTTAGAAAAGCGCGAAGAGGCGCTTAAGCGGCTTCGGGATTTAACCCTGGGCCAGTAATCGGTAGCGTAACCGTAAAACACGAACCCGTATCAGGGGTGCTGGCCAAGCTGATCTCACCGCCAAGCATGGTGCAAAAATCTTTCACAATCGATAACCCCAATCCCGTACCACCATACTTGGTTCCTGTTGTCGCCTCAGCCTGAATAAAGGCGTCAAAGACGCGCCCCTGTTGCTCTGGAGTCATACCAATACCATCATCAGTCACCGCAAATACGAGTTGACCTTCGCTAATATTTGCCTCCACTGAGACGGTGCCACCGTCTGTGAACTTGCAGGCGTTGCTGAATAAGTTAGTCACAATTTGCTGCACCTTACCGGGGTCGCTGAGCATGGTGTGACCTTCAGCGCCCTTCAAATTGAGCTCAAGGCTATTTTTATGCTGCGATAGCAACGGTGATAGTGCGTCACAAACCTGAAGGATTAAGGCGGCGGGTTGAAAAGACTCCAGATTAATCTGCATCTTTCCCGTTTCTATTTTAGATAAATCGAGAATCTCGTTAATCAAACCTAGGAGTTGCCGCCCTGAAATGATGATGGTGCTTAGGTCGTGCTGTACTTGCTCACGATTAACCTCGCCCGGGTCACCCAGCTCGTCTTGTAGCATTTCGCTATAACCAATAATGGCATTAAGTGGTGTGCGAAGCTCATGACTAACGTTCGCTAGGAACATAGATTTAGCAGCGTTTGCGGCGTCGGCATCAGCCTTGGCGTTGTTCACTTCTTCAATCGCTGTTGTGAGCTTGCCAGACATGTCGTTAAAGGTTCGTGCAAGATCCTGAATTTCGCCAGCATCGCGATTCTCATCAATGCGATAGCTTAAGTCACCCGATCCAAAGCGCTGAACCCCGGTCTTTAGACGCAGCAAGCTGGAGTTGGTCGACCGGATCAGCAAAATAACCAGCAGCATGGTTACGGCGATGGTTGTAATGAAGCCGATCACCGTAATCTGGTCGGTCAGGGTGATGGTGCCGTCAATGGTGCGGGAGCGTTGGATCGCCAGTGCTTCCTGGCGCTGCTCCAATTCATCGAGCTTTTGCCAGGTATCGTTATACTGAATGGGCGATTCCACGGCAGATTGACTGCCCGAGCGGTTGTAGTTGTCATAAAAGGACTGCCACTCGTCTAGGAGTTGTGAGGCGCTGCCAAACAGTCGACGGTAATAGTCCTCGGTTGAGGCACCGCCTAACGCGCCCAACTTACCTAATCGCTGTCTAAGGGTATCGAGCTCGGCTGTTGCGGTGGCGCGTTCGGCATCGCCTAGGGGCTCCTCGGTTGTTTCTCTGAGCGTTGCCAATACCAGAGTTTGCTGACGGGCCGCTTCGAGGCCTTGCTGTAAATCGTTAATCAGTTGTGCCGCTATTGCGGCATCGCGATAAGCCACCAAGCTCTCGCTACGCGCAAAACTGCCCCAAAGGTGGGTAGCCACGTTGACCACAAAGAGCGTCAGAATTGCGACAGAAAAAAGGTATAAGCGGGCTCTTAAACTTAGCGACGTTTGAGAAAACTTCACTTTGTGAGCAGCTTTTCTATTTTAATGAGCAGTTCGGGGAAATCGATCGGTTTGGTCGCATAATCTTGGCAACCCGCTGCCAGCGCCTGCTGCCGATCGCTCTCCATAGCATGTGCTGTGAGGGCAATAATCGGTAGGTCCTGAATCTGGGAATCTGCGCTCGCTTCTTTGGCGACTGTCCAACCGTCTTTCACGGGAAGGTTAATATCTAACAGTACAAGAGCTGGCCGCAGGGTGCGCATTTTATCCAACGCTTCCTGACCATCGGCCGCACAATCTAGGGTGAATCCCGCCCTCTTCAAGCGACGCTGAAGCATCTCTCGATTGACCTCGTTATCTTCTACCAGCAGTAGATGACGGCTTACATGAGTTGTCATTGATCTTCTCCCAATACCGCATGAACCCGGAGCTCGGCCTCAATACCCTTCACTAACAAGGTCTGTGATTGGCCAAATTGGTAGTTACCGCCCAGTTTTTCATAGGTGGTTTGTGATATGAGAATTTCTCCCGGGTCGGCGACATCTTCGATCCGCGATGTAACATTCATGGCATGGCCCACAAACCCATATTTTGAACGGCGTTCGCTGCCAATATTTCCAGCGACCACGGTTCCTGTGTTGAGCGCGATAGCCATTTCGACTTCGGGTAGACCATCGGCACTGTTCGCAGCATTGATATCACCCATGGCCTCTTGCATAACTAGCGCACAGCGAACGGCGCGATCCGGGTCATCATCGTTGCGCCGTGGGGCACCAAATACCGCCAATACGGCGTCACCTAAGAACTCATCAATAGTGCCGCCAAACTCTAGAATGATCTCAGTCATACGACCGAGGTAGCGGTTAAGCAATGTGACGACTTGTTGCGGTGGCAAATGCTCTACTAAGGTCGTAAAGCCGCGAATGTCAGACATCATAATAGTGACTTCGCGCAGATCTCCACCCAGTTCTAGGCCCTCGGGTTTCTCGAGAATCTCGTCGACGATGTCATCTGACAGATATCGGCCAAAAGTTGCGCGAATAAATTGCTCGCGGCGTTCTAGCTGTTCACGGTAGCGCTCTTCTCGGTCGTGCCAGCGCTTGCGCTCAATACCGGCGGATATTCGGGCCTGCAGTAAAACAGGGTTAAAAGGTTTTAATAGATAATCGTCTGCACCGGCCTCGATACATCCAACCATTTGATCCATATCTTGTTGGCCGCTAATCATCACTACGGGCGTTGCGCGAAGTCGCTCGTCGTCTTTGAGACGCTTCAAAACTTCAGCGCCGCCAATGCCGGGCATGATGAGGTCGAGTAGCACTACGTCTACCCCCATGGTATCGAGCAGCTCAAGGGCTTCTTCACCCGATTCTGCAGAAATTACCGTGTGACCCGTTTTTTGCAGCAGTCGTGACACCAGTTCGCGATTTTCCGGGAGGTCGTCGACGGCAAGAATGACGCCGGGCTCCTCGCTGGGCAGCAGGGCGAGTGATGTCGGCTGGGTGGCATGGTGACCCGATGACGCGGGTTCGGTTTTGGCTGCAGCCAAAATTTGCAGTAGATGGGCCCTGACAGTGGCGGGCACTAGCTCACTGTCTTCGAGCAGCATTTCAGCGTAGCCGCGAATCGCGCCAATAATATTGCGGCGGTCGTGCCGGGCTTCAGAGGTGCTTAACCCCATGTGCTCCTCAAGTTTCTTGCCGGCTCCAATCAGGGAGACGAGATCATTCTTGACCACCTCACTGGTAATGATGGGGTCGTAATGTCTCTTAGGCCCTAGTTCTGCTACGGCAGCCAGCACTTTTAACGCCCAGGGATCTTCAGTATTGGAGTGCTCAACCACCGTGCCACCTCATTTTGGTGAACTCATTTCACGTCACATAGTAAAGCTAGCGGCATTTCAATGCATTCCTGTGTCTTAGGGATGGTGGATTGACAGCTGTTTGCGGTAATATTGCACCATTAAGCAGTTTTCAAGGACAGAATATCAATGCTGAATCAAGTGGAAATCTTTCACGGGCTCAACGATGGCGAGCTTCAAGCGCTGGAAAGCAGTTCCAGTACCCGCTCATTTCCCAAAAATACCGTTGTGATTCATGAGAATGATCCGGCTGATTCACTGTTTGTGATTGAAAGTGGCAAGGTCAAAGTTTACTGCTCAGACAAGAACGGCAAGGAATTCATAATGAATACCTTGGGCGCTGGAGATTACTTCGGCGAGCTGGCACTGCTAGATGACTCAACGCGTTCAGCGTCGGTGCGCACCGTAGAAAAATGTGAATTCCGGGTTGTTATGAAAGAGGACTTCAATGGTGTCCTCGACGAACACCCCAATATTGCACGACAGCTGATCAGTAATTTGGCGGGTCGCGTACGTAAATTAACCGCAGATGTTAAGAGCTTGGCGCTGCAGGATGTGTACGGCAGAGTGGCCAATGTGCTCATGGATCTGTCCGAAGAACGCGGCGACGGTACGCTCTACATCCCTGAAAAGCTCACCCAGCAAGATATTGCTGACCGTGTGGGTGCGTCCCGGGAAATGGTCGCGCGAATCCTGAAAGATCTGACGATTGGAGAATACATTCGGTTCGAAGGTCGACATATCATTATCAACACGCGTCTACCCGCCAAGTATTGATTAGGGTTTAGTGTCGGACGCCTCGTCTTCTGGGGTGGCAACGACCTTCGCCGTCAGCTCTCCTTTGGCTAATCGTATTTGCACCTCTGAGTGAATGGGTGCGTCGGTCGTATTGCGAATGATTTGGCCATCAGGCCCCGTAACCAATGCGTAGCCTCTAGCCAGGGTATTTTCTGGCCCCAATGTCGTCAGAAGCTGTTCGTGTTGGTCTAATGTCGCTCTATACCTGCGTAGGTTGCTTCGAATGAGTTGCAGCAACTCGCGCTTTCGTTGCGTCAGCAAAGACGCCAACTGTTCAATATTTCGTCCTGGATGGTGTGACTCCAGCTTATTGTTCCAGTTTGTTAACGCTGAGCGATGAGATCTGAGCTGATTTTGTATCAGCAAAGACAATTGCTGTACTCGGCTATCGAGTAATTGGCGCTGCTGTGCCAGCGCCGTACCTGGGTGGCGCAGCCGTGCTTGCCAGTGTCCCAGCACGGCGCGTTCCTGGGCAAAACGCCTGGCCATGAGACCTTGCAGAACACGCTGTGCATCATCGAGGCGCTGGCTCCACTGCACTTGGTCCAGGCTCACCAGTTCGGCTGCGGCAGAAGGTGTTGCGGCGCGCTGGTCTGCGACAAAGTCCGAAATGCTGAAATCGATTTCATGCCCGACAGCAGAAACCACAGGCAGCCCCGATTTTACGATAGATCGAGCGAGCGCCTCGTCGTTGAAGGCCCACAAATCCTCTGCAGAACCGCCGCCTCGACCCACAATGAGCACGTCGAGTGGCAGTATCTGCTCTTCATGTAGCTGATTAGCCTGCTCAACAGCACGCACTAATGCCCCAGGCGCATCTGCCCCCTGCACGGGCACTGGAAATAGGAAAACTTCAGTCATGGGGCTGCGACGCTCAAGGACCGCAAGAATGTCATGAAGTGCCGCGCCGCTCGCTGAGGTGATGACGCCGATACGTCGGGCGCTATCAGGAACTGGCTGCTTGCGCTCAACGGAGAACAGACCTTCCTCAAACAGTTTTGCTTTTAGCTGTTCAAAGGCTTGCTGCAGCGCACCATCACCGACAGGCTGCATGTGCTGAGCAATCAGCTGGAACTCTCCGCGGCTGGTATACAGGCTTACCCTGGCGCGGATCTGAACATGGTCGCCTCGGCTGGGCCTGAGGCGGAGCTTGGCATTGGCCGAACGGAACATGGCGCAGCGCACCTGAGAATCACTATCTTTGAGTGTGAAATACCAGTGGCCAGAGCTGGCAGCTGTGAAGTCGCTGATCTCGCCTTCAATGCTGACTTGGTCAAAATGGCCCTCAAGGAGGTTCTTTACCCTTTGAGTAAGCTCACTAACACTCCAAGCTGACGATTTTACGTTCAAGTCGATCAAAGTTGTTACGCTCGCCGTTATTTACCGAGTTTGGGTGCAGACGCTATACTACCCAGTTTACCAGAGACCGGACCGAAGGCCCGATCACTATCGAGGATTCTATGCTGCGAATTGCTCAGGAAGCGCTGACTTTTGATGATGTACTCCTGCAACCGGGTTATTCAGAGGTAACTGCGAAGGATGTGTCGCTAGCGACGCACCTGACCCGCAATATTGCCATGAACATACCGCTGCTGTCGGCGGCTATGGATACCGTTACCGAGGCACGTCTTGCGATTGCCCTTGCTCAGGATGGGGGTGTCGGAATTATTCATAAAAATATGACGGTGAGTGAACAAGCCGACGAAGTCCTGCGGGTTAAAAAGTATGAGAGCGGGGTGGTTAAAGACCCGATTACCATTCAGGAAAACGCGACTATTAATCAGTTGTATGAGTTGACACGGGCCAATGGCATTTCAGGGGTTCCTGTGCTTCGCGGTGACGACTTAGTGGGCATTGTGACGCGCAGGGATGTGCGCTTTGAAACCGATTTATCTAAGCCCATATCGGCCATTATGACGCCCCGGGAACGGTTGGTGACTGTTCGCGAGGGCGCGCCCTCAGAAGAAGTTCAGCAGCTACTGCATCAGCACCGCATTGAGAAGATCTTAGTCGTTAATGACGATTTTGACCTTTGCGGCATGATCACTGTGAAAGATTTTGATAAAGCCGAAAGCTTCCCTCTGGCGTGTAAGGACAGCTTGGGGCGTCTGCGAGTGGGCGCGTCGGTCGGGACTAGCCCTGACACCGATGAGCGCATTGACGCGTTGGTAGCGGCGGGTGTCGATGTGCTGGTGGTCGATACGGCACACGGTCACTCAAAGAATGTTATTGAGCGGGTTCGGATGATTAAAGAGCAGTATCGCGGTGTTGATGTGATTGGCGGCAACATTGCTACAGGCGAGGCGGCATTGGCCCTGTACGAAGCCGGCGCCGACGGTGTGAAAGTGGGTATTGGCCCTGGCTCAATTTGTACAACGCGAATTGTTACCGGCACGGGTGTTCCACAGATTACGGCTATTTCCAATGTTGCAGAGGCGTTGGGCGACCGGGGGATTCCCATTATTGCCGATGGTGGCATTCGTTTTTCTGGCGATATTGCAAAAGCGATTGTGGCTGGTGCGCACGCGGTCATGATGGGATCCATGTTTGCCGGCACCGAAGAGGCGCCCGGTGAGGTGGAGTTGTATCAGGGCCGAACGTACAAGGCTTATCGTGGCATGGGCTCTATTGGCGCGATGGCGCAAAAACAAGGATCGTCTGATCGATACTTTCAAGACTCCAGCGTGGGTGCTGAAAAACTGGTTCCTGAGGGTATTGAGGGCCGTGTGCCTTACAAAGGGCCGGTATCTTCAATCATTCAACAGCTAATGGGCGGCGTTCGCTCTGCTATGGGCTACGCGGGGTGCGCCACTATTCCTGACATGCGTACTCAACCCACCTTTGTCCGCGTTACGACCGCTGGCATGTCTGAGTCGCACGTGCACGATGTGTCGATTACCAAAGAAGCGCCCAATTACCCTGTTCGTTAAACGGTTCTGACATCGAGGCTTTTGTGACCGCAGATATTCATCAGCACCGCATACTGATTTTAGATTTTGGTTCTCAATACACTCAGCTCATCGCACGACGCGTGCGGGAAGCGGGGGTGTACAGTGAGATTTACGCCTGGGATATAACCGAGGCCGATATCCGCGCCTTTAATCCTAGCGGTATTGTGCTGTCGGGTGGACCCGAGTCGGTGACCGAGCCCAACTCCCCAAGAGCCCCCGAGGTGGTGTTCGAGCTGGATGTGCCGGTATTGGGCATCTGCTACGGCATGCAAACCATGGCCGTACAAATGGGCGGCGAGGTTCAAGGGTCCGAAACCTCAGAATTTGGTTACGCACAGATACGTCGCAGCGCAGAGGGTGGGCTTCTTCAGGACATTAGCGATCATCAAGATGACAGTGGTCAAGCACTGCTCGATGTCTGGATGAGCCACGGCGACAAGGTTGTTTCTTTACCGCCCAATTTCCAGTGTATTGCTGAAACCGACAGTTGCCCCATTGCGGGTATGGCTCATAACTCTAAGCCATGGTTCGGTATTCAGTTTCACCCTGAGGTGACCCACACGGCGCAAGGCGAACGAATTTTTGAACGCTTTGTACTGGAGATTTGTGGCTGTGAGGCGCTTTGGACTCCGGCAAATATTGTTGAAGATGCGATCCAGCGCGTGCGCACACAGGTGGGCAGCGATCGGGTGTTGTTGGGCCTGTCGGGTGGTGTCGATTCTTCTGTTGTGGCGGCACTGCTACATCGTGCTATTGGCGATCAGCTTACCTGCGTGTTCGTTGATAACGGGTTGTTGCGCCTCGACGAGGGCGATCAGGTTATGGCCATGTTCGCAAAGAACATGGGTGTTCGTGTCATTCGCGCTAATGCTGAAGAGCGCTTCTTAGGAAAGCTGAAAGGGGTCAGTGATCCTGAGGCCAAGCGTAAAGCTATTGGCAATACGTTTATTGAAGTTTTTGATGAAGAGGCCACCAAAATCACCGATGTAAAGTGGCTTGCTCAGGGCACAATTTACCCCGATGTGATTGAGTCTGCGGGTTCAAAAACGGGTAAGGCCCATGTGATCAAGTCACACCACAATGTAGGCGGTCTACCCGATGACATGGCCCTTGAGTTGGTCGAGCCACTACGTGAACTGTTTAAGGACGAGGTGCGCCGTATTGGATTAGAACTGGGCCTGCCCAAAGGCATGGTCTTTCGTCATCCGTTCCCGGGGCCAGGTCTCGGTGTGCGCATTTTGGGGGAGGTCAAAAAAGAATACGCCGATTTATTGCGTCAGGCCGACGCGATTTTTATGGAAGAATTGCATCGGTCGGGGTGGTACGAAAAAACCAGTCAGGCCTTTGCGGTGTTTCTGCCCGTGAAGTCGGTCGGCGTGGTGGGGGATGGTCGCCGCTACGAGTGGGTGATTGCTATTCGAGCGGTGCAGACCATCGATTTCATGACCGCGCGCTGGGCGCACCTGCCCTATGAATTGCTGGAAACGGTTTCTAATCGAATCATTAATGAGATCTCGGGTATTTCCAGGGTTACCTACGATATTTCAGGGAAGCCACCCGCCACTATTGAGTGGGAGTAATAGGGTGAAGATAACCTATTGATTTATATAGATTTGTGAGTTGCAAAGAAGTTACAAAGAGCCCCATTTTTGGGGCTTTTTTACAAGCGAAGTTACAAACGGTAGCGATTACTGCGTAGAATCTGGTGAATGTTCTGGCCCCGAGCTAGAGGACAGTATTTCAAACTCTGAGCTTGAATCGGCTCGGATTGAAGAAATTGTAAATACCCTCGCATCCAGG
>OBPT01000568.1_pt1 | contig 10827 bp, 10 predicted proteins | sample 1534671 | NCBI WGS metagenome assembly OBPT01 (sample SAMEA3275494, study PRJEB22092) | marine metagenome | biome: ENVO:00000447 marine biome; feature: ENVO:00002042 Surface water; material: ENVO:00002010 seawater | collected 2014-06-21T11:00:00+00 | depth 1 m | reverse complement strand
GTGGTGGTGCACCCGCTGGAGCTGACATGGCTCAAGCGTCGCTGCCTGGCGAGGCAAAGTATGCCGGCTGCGCGGCATGCCACGGCGCTAACGGCGGCGGCGGTATTGGTCCGGCGCTGGTGGGTCGAGACACTGATTATATTGTCGGTCGTTTGACCGCTTACCGCGCGAACGAGCAGGTCGGCGCGCAAAGTGCGCTGATGTGGGGTCAAGCTGCCGCGCTCAGCGATGAAGATATTCAAGATCTGGCCGAGTACGTCACGGGCTTCTAAGCCCACGACTGCGTCAGTGGACAACCGAGGTTGCTCCAAAGGACGCGTTTGATCATTGCATGCAGGTACTTCGTCGATACGCGAGTGCCTCGCATAATTCTGCGCTCGTCACCGACTCGGTGTTGGCGAGGTCGGCAATTGTTCGGGCCACCCTAAGACATCGATGAAGGCCTCTCCCTGAGAGCCTAAGGCGCTCTCCCGTTGTTTCTAGCCAAGACTTGGTGGTCGTCGACAGTGCACACAGGTCCAGAAGCTGGGCGCTCGGTATACGCGCATTCTCAACACCTTGGCGCGTGATTTGTCGTTCACGTGCGCTGTCGACTCTCGTTTTCGCTTGTGCGCGCAGCGTAGCCTGCTGAGTTGTAGGGGCCATGATCTCAGCGACTCTCGAGCGCTTGACCTGAACATAGAGGTCAATTCGGTCCAGCAAAGGTTCAGACAGCTTTGTGTCATAGCGGTTCAGGGCGGCCGTGGAGCAGCGGCAGTGGTTGTCGATCGAGTCTTTAAATCCACAGGGGCAGGGGTTCATGGCAGCCACCAGTTGAAATTTTGCGGGATAAACGTGCGACTGCTCTGCTCGTGTCACCTGTATTTCGCCGGTTTCAAGGGGCTGTCGGAGCGCCTCGATGGTCGCCAGTGAAAATTCTGGAAGTTCATCGAGAAATAAAATGCCATTGTGTGCAAGGCTTATTTCACCCGGGTTGGCATGACGTGTTCCTCCAACCAGACCGGCTGTGCTGACGCTATGATGTGGTGCGCGAAAAGGGCGCTCCAGCGAATAAGGCTGATTACTAATATCCAGTAAAATTTGGCTCTCGAGTATCTCTTTTGTTGACGGCTTTGGCAGCAGTTGCCTGATGAGTTCTGCCGCCATTGTCTTTCCTGCCCCCGGTTCTCCTGACATCAAGAGGTGGTGGGACCCGGCCGCCGCGATTTCCGATACCCGCCAGAGTTCCGGTTGTCCGGCGGGCAGGTTCATGGTGGTAGGGGCGTAGTGACGGTCCTGAGGCACGTTTGTGCTAGGGCGGTTTTTTTTAATCTGATCGGGCTGCTTTAGGTCTTTGAGTGAGGCGAGCCCCACAAGGTTAGGGCACACGGCAAACAGGGCTTCGGCGTTCACCTCGGAGGTATAAACCAACGTGGTTGCGTCTCGCTCACTCGCGATTGCGGCCAGAAGGCCTTTGGTCTCCAGTACCCGTCCGTCGAGACTGAGTTCACCGAAGAACTCCGCACTGTCTGCAAGTGACGAGGGCAGTTGTTTTGACGCAATCAAAATCGCGACTGCGATTGGAAGGTCAAAGCCTGCACCGGTCTTTTGGAGTGCGGCGGGGGAGATGCTGATGGTGAGCCGGGAGTCGGGCCAGCGAAATCCAGTTGACAGTATGGCGCTGCGAACCCGCTCCTTTGCGTCGCGGACCGTGGCCTCTGAAAACCCCACAAGTGCGATGGTTGGCAAGCCTGCACTCAAGTGAATTTCAACCGAAACCAAGGGTGCACTGAGACCTTGTCTGCAGCGGGTTTTGACTCTGGCAAGCGACATGTAACTTCCTTGTTTTCCTCAAGACGTCCTGTCCTGAGCGTATCGGCTGACTACTGATCTCTTTCTAAGGCTTCAATCTTCGTTAATAGTGCGTCTATCTCTGACTCCAGCTGCTCGACACGCAGGCGTGTGCGCTGCAGCACTGCGGCTTGAGCATCAAACTCATCGCGACTGACAACGTCGAGATTTCCCAGTGCCGAACGAGCAACGGCTTTGGCGTTACCGGACACCTCGTCGGCCAGCGTTTTCCCTTCTTTCACAATGCTCCCAAACAGTCGGGAGAGTGCCTCTGTAGAGTCGGGCTTTTGTGGGTCTTCAGTCATGAAGTCAGTCTCACGTTTACGTTGTATTAGGTTATCCGAATTTCATGGCCAAATACCGCATCAATTTTGGGCATCGCCCATCTTTTTTCGCACCAAAGCAGTGCGGCCTCATGTCGATTCCGCCTCCTAAGTACATCGATTATTTATTAAGCAATTGATTTTAAACATTTTTATCGGGATTGGCTCGACCCTCGCTATTAACCGGACATCCCAAGATTCAGCACCTGAAGTTGTATCGCGGATCTTTCACTCAAAAAGGAGAAGACAATGTTCAAGAAAGCGGCTCTTGCAGTCCTCGTTACTATCCCAGCAACGCAAGCCCTCGCAGCTGAAGTGAGCGGCAATGTTGCCCTAACGTCTGATTACAAATTTCGCGGAATATCGCAGTCGGACAGCGCACCATCAATTCAAGGCGGGTTTGACGTCGCCTTTGACAACGGTGCATACATCGGCACATGGGGTGCAGCGGTCGACTTTGATTGCTCCGCCGACGAAGTGAATTCGTGTGGTGGTTTGAATGGTGGTATCGAGCTCGACTACTACGTCGGATATGCCGCTGACATCAGCGACAGCGTGTCGTACGACATCGGTTACATCTATTACGATTACCCACAAGACGAAGGTCTTCTCGGCGATTACGGCGAAGTTTACGGGTCGCTCAGCTTTGGTGACTTCGGCATTGGGATGAATTACTCAGATGAGTACTGGGGTGAGACCGGTAAGTTCACCTACACCTATGCAACTTACAGCGTGGCACTCTCCGACGCGTACGCGCTCGACTTCTTAGTGGGTTCAGGTGACTACGACGAAGCCGGCTACTTGGACGGTGCGACGAGCCACATGAATTGGTCGATCGCCTTGTCGACTTCAGCGGCGGGGCTTGATCTTGCGCTGACTTACGAAGACACCAACCTCGATGAAGAAGACGCCTATGGCTACGACTGGGCAGACGCCGCTCTGATCTTGACCATTGGCAAAAGTCTTTAATTCATCCGTTGTTTGATTTCAGCCATTGCAAGGGAGAAAACTCATGAAAATGGTCACTGCAGTCATTAAGCCCTTTAAGTTGGACGACGTGCGAGAAGCACTGTCCACCATCGGGGTACAAGGCATCACGGTAAGTGAGGTCAAAGGTTTTGGCAGACAAAAGGGACACACCGAACTCTATCGGGGTGCGGAATATGTCGTCGACTTTTTGCCGAAAACAAAGGTGGAAGTCGCCGTCTCAGACGAGATGCTCGATCAGGCGATCGAGGCTATCTCAGGCGCAGCCCAGACGGGAAATATTGGGGACGGCAAGATTTTTGTTACGTCACTTGAACAATCCATTCGTATCCGCACCGGTGAAGCCGGTGTTGATGCGCTTTAAGCGTAGAGGAGAGGCATCATGGAAGCTACAGCTGAACTGAGTTACGCGTTAAACACCTTTTACTTTTTGGTGTGCGGTGCGTTAGTAATGTGGATGGCGGCCGGTTTCGCCATGCTTGAAGCAGGTCTTGTTCGCAGTAAGAACACGACTGAGATATTGACCAAAAACGTCGTACTTTTTGCCATTGCATGCACCATGTACATGGTTGTTGGATACGACATTATGTATGGAGGTGGTGTCTTCCTAGATGGCTTAGCAGCCGACGGAGTTGCGGGTGCGGATGAGCCCGCTGGATATGCGCCTTCTGCAGATTTCTTTTTTCAAGTAGTTTTTGTGGCGACGGCCATGTCTATTGTTTCCGGTGCTGTTGCTGAGCGTATGAAACTATTCGCGTTTCTGATCTTTGCAGTGGTGATGACTGGATTCATCTATCCCATGGAAGGCGCTTGGACATGGAACGGTGAATCGGTGTTTGGAATCTATACGCTTGGAGATTTAGGTTTTTCTGACTTCGCCGGATCCGGTATTGTTCATATGGCTGGTGCGGCAGCAGGCGTCGCGGGAGTCCTTACAATTGGTGCTCGCAAGGGCAAGTACACGGCCGATGGAAAGATAAATGCGATTCCTGGCGCAAACATGCCATTGGCTACCCTCGGTACCTTTATCTTGTGGATGGGTTGGTTCGGGTTTAATGGTGGATCTGTCCTCGCCACAGCTACGGTAAGTGATGCTAATGCGGTCGCGGTAGTTTTTCTTAATACGAACGCAGCTGCTGCCGGCGGCTGTATTGTTGCCCTGCTAGTAGCTAAGTCTGTGTTTGGGAAAGCAGACCTGACCATGGCTTTAAACGGCTGTTTAGCTGGTTTGGTTGCGATTACCGCAGGACCTGATACGCCCTCGCCGCTTGCAGCTACCATCATTGGCGGTCTAGGCGGCGCTCTGGTTGTCGCTTCTATCGTGACGTTAGACAAAATGAAGTTTGATGATCCGGTTGGTGCAGTCTCAGTACACGGCGTGGTAGGGCTGTTAGGTCTTCTCGCAGTTCCGTTCACGAATCCTGATGTCAGCATTTCGGGGCAGTTGATTGGTGCCGCGACGATTTTTGGATGGGTTTTCGTCACGTCATTTATTACTTTCCAGATTATCAAATTGATAATGCCAGTTCGTGTTTCTGAGGAAGAGGAATATGAAGGGTCTGACCTTGCCGAGTGTGGCTTGGAAGCCTACCCAGAGTTTACGTCCGCCCGATAGTAGTTTGAGTGAGACCTTGGGGGAGCTTGGCTCCCCCTTTTTTTTGCGCCAACAAACCACATCGACGCACCATTCATTAGAAAATCCGATGACGTTCGTCAACTATTTCGATTGGACCTACCCCCGAAACAAGATTACTTTCATGGACAGAGGGAATGCACTTTGAGTGTGCGCCCGCAAATTAGAGCGTCTTTTTTTGAGGAGTCAACCATGAACGCAATCAAGCTCGCGCTTGCTGGGATGGTGCTTTTGTCGGCCATGTCTGTGCCAGTTCAGGCGGAAAATACATTCGCAAAGCCTCCACAGTTTTGGTGGCCCGAGCGCATCGATTTAACACCGTTGCGTCAGCATTCACCGGATTCAAACCCATACGGCCCCGATTTCAATTACGCGGCAGCGTTTGCAACGGTCGACCTTGATGCGCTCAAGGCCGATGTCCGCGCAACACTCACTGACTCGCAAGACTGGTGGCCAGCTGATTACGGTCATTATGGTCCTTTCTTTGTTCGTATGGCGTGGCACAGCGCGGGGACTTACCGCGTGGCTGATGGTCGAGGTGGTGCAGGGGGCGGTCAGCAACGCTTTGAACCGCTCAACAGTTGGCCTGATAACGGCAATTTAGATAAGGCGCGTCGTCTGCTATGGCCTGTAAAGAAAGCGTACGGTGCCAACGTCAGTTGGGCCGATCTGATGATTCTCGCCGGTAATGTGGCGATGGAAGACATGGGTTTCAAAACATTTGGCTTTGCGGGCGGACGTTCGGACGACTGGGAGCCCGATTTGGTCTACTGGGGGCCTGAGAAGGTGATGCTTGCGGATGAGCGTTACTCGGGAGAGCGCAAACTCGATAACCCGCTTGCCGCCGTTCAGATGGGTCTTATTTATGTGAATCCCGAAGGTCCTAACGGGACGCCCGACCCGAAGCTTGCCGCACAGGATATTCGCGAGACGTTCGGGCGTATGGCCATGAATGATGCAGAAACTGTCGCGCTCATTGCGGGTGGCCATACTTTCGGAAAAGGGCATGGTGCACACAAGCCCGACGAGTGTGTTGCTGTTGAACCTGCGGGTGAAGGACTCGAAGAACAGGGTTTCGGTTGGAAAAACCGCTGTGGTAAGGGGCATTCGGAGGACACGGTCACGTCGGGCTTCGAAGGCGCTTGGACGGCGTCTCCAACCCGGTGGAGCATGATGTATCTAGCCAACCTGTTCGCTTTTGATTGGGAAATGACCAAAAGCCCTGCCGGCGCCATTCAATGGGTGCCTGTCAATGGCCAAGCGGCTAATACGGTGCCGGATGCTCACGTGCCAGGTCGTCGACACGCACCGATTATGTTCACGACCGACTTGTCGTTAAAAGCTGATCCGTCGTACCGAGCAATTTCCCAACGATTTTTAGAGAATCCGAAAGAGTTTGAAGATGCGTTCGCGCGTGCCTGGTTCAAACTGACACACCGTGACATGGGTCCGCGTGCACGCTATGTCGGTTCTGATGTGCCCGCCGAGGTATTGATGTGGCAGGATCCTGTGCCGCCGCTCGATCACCCACTCGTCACCGAAAAGGACGTTAACGCCCTGAAAAAGGCGGTTTTAGTGTCTGGTGTGAGTGAAGCTGAATTGATTAAGGCCGCATGGGCGTCAGCGTCATCCTACCGAGACAGCGATATGCGTGGTGGCGCCAATGGAGCGCGCATACGACTCGCCCCCATGAATAACTGGCAGGTGAACGAGCCAGCTGAGCTGAGGTCGACGCTTTCGGCAATCGAGCAGGTGCAGTTGTCATTTAATGCCAAGGCTCGCGGTGGCAAAAAAATCAGTATGGCCGACATGATTGTACTTTCCGGCGCAGCAGCTATTGAAAGTGCAGCCGCGAAACGCGGTCATGACCTCACCGTTGCATTTATTCCCGGACGTATGGACGCGTCACAAAGCCAGACTGATGTTGCGTCATTCTCTGCGCTGGAACCGGTCGCGGACGGCTTTCGTAATTACTACGACGAAGCTCGGAACTATCTGTCTCCTGTCGGTGCGATGATCGACAAAGCAAATCTACTCGATTTGACTGTTCCAGAGATGACTGCGTTGACGGGTGGATTGCGAGTTTTAGGCGCAAATGCCGGCGACTCCGCACACGGCGTGTTGACCGATCGCAAAGGTGAGCTCACTAATGACTTTTTTGTGAACCTCCTTGATATGAGCTTTGAGTGGTCAGCATCGAGCGAGTTTCCGGGTGTTTACGTTGCCACGGATCGTGAGACAGGTACGCGACGATGGACGGCCACACCCGTTGATCTAATGTTCGGTTCGAGTTCCGAGTTGCGGTCGATCTCTGAGGTTTATGGCGCAGACGACGGTGAGTCGAAATTCGTGAGTGACTTTGCCAGTGCCTGGACAAAGGTTATGCAGGCCGATCGGTTCGATATTGACGCGGTAAAAAGCACGGCGTCAGTGGCTCGGCGTTAGCGCTTTTCTGCTGCTAATGAAGACCCGGCCTATGGCCGGGTTTTTTTTGGTTTGTAAGATGATTGATCAGTCCACTTCATAAACGTCACCGGTTGCGCCATACTCTCGATTCACACGGCATGTGCCGTTACCGAAGATTGTTGTGAGGTTTTCATGAAGTTAGTCACCGCGATTATTAAGCCCTTTAAACTTGACGACGTTCGAAGTGCGCTCTCCGAAATTGGAGTGCAGGGCGTAACGGTTACGGAAGTGAAAGGGTTTGGTCGTCAGCGTGGTCACACTGAGCTTTACCGAGGTGCTGAGTACGTTGTTGATTTTTTACCAAAACTGAAGCTGGAGATAGCGACAGCGGGCGAGCAGCTGGACCAAATCGTTGACACCATCATTTCGGCGGCCAGTACTGGCAAAATTGGCGATGGGAAAATCTTTGTGTCGGAGCTCGAGCAGGTCGTTCGTATACGCACCGGAGAAACGGGCGAAGAGGCAATTTAGTCGCGGATATTTTTCAATAATGCGGGCAGCTCAGTCAGACTGCTGACCTGATTGACGCCCAATAGATTGGGTTCGCCGTCAGGGTTGTACCAGACCGGTGTGACCCCTGCGTTAAGCGCACCCTGCACATCACTCTCGACGCTGTCGCCCACGTGAATCACCTCCGTGGCAGAACAGCCCAAACGTTCCCATGTCAGATCAAAGATACCGCGGTCTGGCTTGGCAATACCGACCTCGTCAGCGCGAACCGCGAGCTCAAAAAACACCCCCAACTCGGTCTTGAAGACGTTCGCGTTACCATTGGTAATCGCCACAAGCCGATACGTGCCGCAGAGCTGTTTAAGGACTTCGATCGCGTCTGAAAACAGTACGACGTCGTTGCGTCGTGCCATAAAGGCTGCAAATGCCGCGGCAGCAGTGCTCGCTGCCTGCCCAGCATCGATGCCGAGTGAGGTGAGGAGTTGAATCATGACCTCGAGTCGGAGTGCAGTGACATCGCCGATAATACTCGGCGCGTCTTCGAGCACTTTTTTTCGACACCTAAAAATACGATCCTGACTGAAGTGCTCGGTGAATTCTGGATACATTTTAGCCAGTGCTTGCCACTGGGCTTTATCGGCAGCAATCAGTGCCGGGCGCGGATTCCATAGCGTGTCGTCCAAGTCGAACGAAACCGTAGTGATCACGATTTTGTCCCGCGCTTGGCGCGTTTTTGTGCTCTGGGATGCGCTTGGTCATAGACCTTTGCAAGATGTTGGAAGTCGAGGTGCGTGTAGATTTGTGTCGTTGCAATGTTGGCGTGCCCCAGTAGCTCCTGGACTGCCCGCAAATCACCACTTGATTCCAACAAGTGACTGGCAAATGCGTGACGTAAGACGTGTGGGTGAACTGTTTGCGACATCCCGTGCTTGATCGCCAGCTGCCGGATTCTTTCCTGAACCGTGCGTGGGCTGATTCGCATCCCACGCTGCGTGACGAACAGGGGGGAGTCGAAGCCGAGGGACTCGTCGCCGAAGGGTCGGTATTTCATCCACTCCGACAACGCCGTAAGCGCCGGTTTGCCGACAGGAACCAGGCGTGTTTTCTGACCTTTGCCCACAACGGTGATCACTTTATCGGTCTTATCCAAGTCGTTTATGTTGGCCCCGACAAGTTCGGCAAGGCGGAGTCCTGCAGAATAGAGGAGCTCAGCCATCGCATGATCTCGCGCCATTAACGCATTGTCACTGCGATGGTTGAGAAGCTGAGCGACTTGATCTGGTTCGAGCGTTTTAGGCAGTTTTCTAGCTGTTCTGGGCGCTTTCACTCCCGCTGTTGGGTCATTTAAATTGGGGCTATGGCGTGCGAGAAACTTATACAGTGATCGCGTGGAGGACAGGTGCCGCTGAATCGATGTTGCGGATAATGTCTTTCGATTCAACACAGCCACCCACTGCCTCAGTAACGATTGATTCAGTTGATCAGGACACGAGATACCGCGTTCAGCACAAAAGCTAATCAGCTTTTTGAGATCTCTTTGGTAGTTTGCAACCGTGTGCGATGAGTACCCTCGGACAACATCAATGTATTGCAGGAATTCGCCGACTGCCTGATCAAGTGTTTGATCGGACAAGGCGTTAGTCCGCGGGTCGGTTGATGGGTAAGCTTGAAATGACATCCGCTAAGTATTCGAGAAAAAGTGTCCCTTCGCCAATACCATAGCGTGTGGCGTCGACCGAACCTACGGCAATCACGGCAGACTCTTGTCGTCGCGTTGTAAGCCGCGCAAGTGCGGCCGAACCTTCTGTGGCTTCTTCATCAAACAGCGCTTTGAGTTCGTGAGCGCGCAGAGGACCACTTGTGGCGTTTTTGTTGCCCAGTAAATGCGACGCAACAGCGTTCGAGGGGCTGTCGCCATTGTCACCACACCAGTGAAATGCCACCAGCTCGACGCTGAAGCTCTTTTTCACAAGGGCGCAGAAAAGACTGGCTATGTCGTCCTTCGAGCTGCGCTCTGCCAGCGATGAAATGACTTCTTGCGTCGCGTGCAGCAGTGCCTCATTTTGCTCTGCTCGCGCCACTAAGCCGTCTAAACGACGCCTTAATTCGGCATTGCGCTCGCGTAAAAGGGCCACCTGGCGTTCAACGAGTGATACTGCGCCGTCGCTTACGTGCGCTAGCTTTAAATCCCCCAGTACGTCTGGGTGTTGATCAAAAAAATCGGGGTGCGCACGCAGATAATCACTGACTATCGCTGCGGTTACGGCCTCTGGTGCTGTTGACGCGTCGCCCATTTACAACTCACTGGAGTGTCAGTTTTCCTTCAAAGACGGTTTCTGCTGGTCCAGCCAACCACACTGGTGCGCGCTCATCTTCCCAAGTCACTTCGAGCTTACCCCCGGGCAGTGTCACTGTCACGTTGGTTGACAACAGTCCCAGCCGGATGCCGTGCACCACAGCGGCGCAGGCGCCTGATCCGCAGGCCAATGTCTCACCGACCCCACGCTCAAATACTCTGAGTTTGACGGTATTCGCCGTCTCAATTTCCATAAAACTGACGTTGACACCCTCTGGGAAAACGTCGAGTGCTTGCACCATCGGGCCAATCTTATCGACCGGTGTTGCCCCGCAGTCATCAACGAGAACGACTGCGTGAGGATTGCCCATCGACAGAATGCCGGCCTTTAAGGTCACGTTGCCGAGCGTCAGATCGCACTCGATGTCGGTGCTCTCAAGCGAGCACGGGACTGCGTTTAATGCCAGTTTGGGTGCACCGAGATCGGCGCTGACTTGCAGGTCTTTGGTGATCACGAGTCGCCTTAGCTCGCCGCCGACCTCGAGCGTAATCGCATCACTGCCCGAGAGTCGCTGTTCTCGAATAAAGCGGCCGACACAGCGCGCGCCGTTGCCGCACTGTCCTGCAACAGAGCCGTCCGCATTAAAGATCTTGTATTCAAAGTCTGCATCTGGGCGCTTGGGTGGTTCAATCAGTAAAACCTGGTCACAGCCGACTCCAGAGTGTCGATTGGCAAGGTACTGAATGTGTGCTGGTGTCAGTTCAACGGACTTTCTGACGCCGTCGATCACAACGAAGTCATTGCCTGCACCCTGCATTTTTGTAAATTCGAGTTTCATACG
>OBPT01000563.1_pt1 | contig 10890 bp, 12 predicted proteins | sample 1534671 | NCBI WGS metagenome assembly OBPT01 (sample SAMEA3275494, study PRJEB22092) | marine metagenome | biome: ENVO:00000447 marine biome; feature: ENVO:00002042 Surface water; material: ENVO:00002010 seawater | collected 2014-06-21T11:00:00+00 | depth 1 m | reverse complement strand
CTATTTTGCTACTAATTTGGTATCATGCCAGCGCAAAATACGCACCCGTAGCTCATCGCTGCGCGAGGCGCATGAATAGAGCGCTGCCCTCCGGAGGCAGAGGTCATAGAGAATGTGACTTAAACGGGGTAAGGTCAAAACGCAATGTTTTTGACATTTACAAAGAAGTACGTAACACCATACAATTTAACTGCGATTTTCACGTCGCACCCGTAGCTCAGCTGGATAGAGCGCTGCCCTCCGGAGGCAGAGGTCAGAGGTTCGAATCCTCTCGGGTGCGCCATTTACTCTCTCTTATGGCCTTTCTTCGTTGTAGCTTAGTATCCATTTTATTGAGGTAATACATGTAATGTCACGAAGTTTTTTATCCGTTTAAACGCGGTATACTGCTTTAAGTCTTTATATTGTTTGGGCTTGGGAGTCACGCTATTAGAGTCTGTAACTAATTTTGCCGCCATAGCTTCTTCTTCTGGGTGCCTAATCGAAAGAACGAGTTTGCCATTCGGCATGTTTACGTTACCCTGAACTTGCTTTACTACTGTGATGCTCTGTTTGCAAAGCTTCGACCACTTTACTAGTGTGCTCTTTTTGCTTATGTCCTCTAATTCAAATCTAAAATCTTCTTCTCTAATGATTTTTGAGCATATTTTATAAAAACGCTTAAACTCGGCAGGTTGAGTGAAACTTATACCTTGTTTCGATGTAATAGAATGATCAAAAAAGTAATCACTACACCACATAAGCTCATACTTTTCCTTCATGACGCACTGTCTTGCATTCTGTAAATAAATGTCAATCAAAGCCTTTCACTATTGCTTCTTGGCGCAGGTGGGGTAAGAATAATTCCAGTAACTGATGATTTTCGACGTTGACTATTTATGCGTGAAACATGCTTTGTAGTCATCTTATCAACAAGCATAAGAGCATTTTTCATCAATTTTTCAATTAATAATGGAGGTAAATAATACTTGATATGAGCGGCTTCGATAGTGCCCCATCTTCAAGCAGTTTTAGAACTTGGTAACATAATTGTGGAGTTGGTTTTATCTTATTTGCTTTAAGCACACCATCATTAGCATCTTGGTCAGCTTCTTCAATAATGCTTGTTATACTATTTTTATTTTGTTGAATGTGTGCTTTAAGCGATCTGTGGACTTCCCAGATTTTGCCATAAACTTTTTACAGTTAAAGTGTAACTTCAACTAAAGGCATCACTTTGCAAACTAAAGAGTTGCAATTTGTTCATTTTAGAGTGTTGTTCAACAATAATGAAAAGCTTATTATTATGAACAAAGTGGAAGAAAAAGAAATTATTGATATTGCTGTAGAGCAGCTTAATAGGCAAACGGCCCTAGGAGCTGAGGTATATTATTTTAAACGCGACTTTAAAAACACCACAAAAGAAGTAGATGCTCAGCTACAGCTTCCAATGGCCCAAATGACAATCAAAATCGAATGTAAAAAGTGGATCAATAAAACAAATTTGTCAAGATTGCTAACTGACATAAATGCTCATGCCGTCGACGTTCAAACTATGCTCGTGACAGAATACATTAACCCTAATATAGCTGAGCAATTAAAAGAGCTAGGATTCCAATTCCTTGATACTGCGGGAAAAGCATTTCAGCCCAAAGGGATGAAAGTTGTTTTTATGCTATTAACGCATCCTGAATTAGTCAATGCACCCATGAGGACAATTGCCAACACTGCAGAGGTGGCGCTAGGAACCGTCAAACAAGTTATGGACGACCTCACTTATCAAGGCTTTATCGTACAAAAAAGTGGCACAGGCAAAACGGTAGTAAATACCAAAGCGCTGCTGGATAAATGGTTAGATGCTTACCCTGCAAATATGCACTCTAAACTAAATCAAACTCTATTTGCCACTGACAACCCCGAACAACTCAAAGCGATTAATACCGCCGAATTTGATGGTTATTGGGGTGAAGAGCTTGCTGCTGAAAGATACGACCACTATCTAAAAGCAAAAGATTTCCTGATTTACCTAGAGCCCGAGAGAAAACAGGCTTTTTTAAACGCTGCTAGGCTAAGAAAGCCAGCGGTAAACGAAGTGCCAGACTATAAAGTCATAGTAGTCGAGCCACCTTTCGAGATTAAAAAAATACAAGGTAATTTGACAGGATTAGCACATCCATTATTAGTATATGCAAATTTAGTCATCAGCACTGACCCCAGAAATGTGGATGCGGCAAAGAGACTTTATGATGAATACCTCTCTTAATATTACCAATCAAATTCCAAAAGGATTACTTGAGCTCTATCAAATCATTGATAAGCACGCCACTGCACTTGGAATTCAATCAGCTAAAAACGCGCTTACTTGAAGCAGGCTTTAGTCAACATAGAGACCGAGTTCATCAGTTGAATATTATTGATTCAGCCGGGATGCCATGGGAAATCGATATCGTGCCTTTTGGTGGAATAACGCAAAATAATAATGAAATTGCTTGGCCACCAGAGCAAAACGTTGTCATGAATGTTATGGGATTTACCGAAGCATTTGAAAATGCGGTAACTGTTCGAATATCTGAAGTACCAAACCTAGAAATAAAGGTTGCCTCTCCCGCAGGCATGCTTATTCTGAAACTAATATCATGGATAGAGCGAGCCCCAGAAATACATAACTATGAAGAGCTTTATGCCAGTACGATGAAGTTAGCTAAGGACGCATAGGCCGAGTAAATTTACCTGAAATTAAAAAGCACCAGCCTATTAAGCAATAAAACTTTAAATTTATATAAAAAACCACAGATATAACCTGTGGTTTTTATCAGTTATTAAGCTTTTGTCCGCTTTATTTTATTTCTTCACTTTACTAGCCGATTCACCACCAATCCCAAAGTGAGTTTTTGGCATTTCAGTGATAATAACTCTGACGCGATCTTTCGGCGCATCAATTGCCCTGACCATTGCATCGGTGACTTCACGGATCAAGTTTTCTTTTTGTGTGTCGGTGCGGCCTTCTAAGATATACAGTTGTGCTATTGGCATAATAATTCTCCTTTTTTAAACAAATTTTCCTGATACTGTACCCAACCCTTGATAACGAACAGTGAAGTTGTCACCTTTTTTCACAGAAACGGCTGCTGTAATTGCACCAATCATAATAAACGTACCGGCTGGGATATGTTCTCCCCGCTCAGCTAGCATATTAGCTAACATAGCAACTGAAGAGGCAGGGTGTCCAAGTACTGCGGCACCTGCGCCTAATTGCACAACTTCACCATTGATTTCCATCACTACACCTAGATTTTTTAAATCTAAGTCTTCTGGTTTTGCCATGTTGCCGCCTGCAACAAAACGACTTGAAGATGAATTGTCAGCAATCACACTTTTTAAATCGAATTTGAAATCTCGGTATCGAGAGTCAATAATTTCGACTGCAGGCATAACAAAATCTGTGGCGCGCAGTACATCTCCAATGTGAATTCCAGGGCCAACCAATGGGGCTTTAGTTACAAAGGCTAATTCAGCCTCTACTTTTGGATGAATTAGTTCATCATGCTTGATTTGACCCCCGTCGGGTACAGAGAAATAGTCAGCCAAAAAACCATAGCAAGGATGTTCGACGCCCATCTGAGCCATTTTGGCCCAAGATGTTAGTCCCATTTTCATACCTACTATTTTGGTGCCACGAGCCTCTTTACGACGGCGAATTTCCCATTGAATATCAAATGCGTCTTCATAGGTCATATCAGGGAAATCATTGGTTATCTTGGTTACGTCATGGGCTTTTAGTTCGGCGTTTTCTAGATGCTCTGCAAGATTTTCTATTTGCTGTTTGTTTAAATTACCCATTATATTAAACCTTTTTCTTTTGACATGGTTAACGCCAAATCTTCAATCATATCTTCTTGTCCACCTACAGTGCCTCGCCTACCCAACTCAACCAAAAGGTCCCGAGCTTGAACGCCATATTTCGCTTCGGCTCGTTGCGCGAATAGTAGAAACGAACTGTAAACACCCGCATAACCGAGCGTTAACGCGTTTCTGTCAACACGTATTGGATGATCCATGAGTGGCACCACTAAGTCTTCGGCAACGTCCATCACTTTATACAAGTCAATGCCATGAATAGCATGCATTCTGTCGAGTACTGCAACAAACACCTCTAAAGGGGTATTACCTGCGCCTGCACCCAAACCAGCAACCGAGCCATCGATACGATTGGCACCAGCTTCAATTGCTGCCAATGAGTTAGCAATAGCCATGCCCATGTTGTGATGGCCATGAAAGCCGAGTTCGGTGGTGGATTTAAGTTCAGCGCGTAAATAGCCAATTTTCTGCGTCACTTCATCAGGTAACATATACCCTGCCGAATCAGTGCAGTAAATACAGTTTGCTCCGTAACTTTCCATCAGTTTGGCTTGCTCTAGTAGCTTTTCTGCATTGACCATGTGTGCCATCATTAAAAAGCCCACCGTGTCCATACCCATTTTTGCTGCCATACCTATATGTTGCTCCGATACATCGGCCTCGGTGCAATGAGTCGCCACTCTAATAGTACTTACGCCATAATCATTTGCCATTTTGAGATGATCAACCGTCCCTATACCGGGTATCAACAACGCAGATATCTTTGCATTTTTCATCTTCGGAACAACCGCTTGCAAATATTGTTCATCACTATGCGCAGGAAAGCCATAGTTCAAAGAGGAGCCGCCGAGTCCGTCGCCATGGGTCACTTCAATAAGCGGTATACCTGCTTCATCGAGCCCAGTTGCAATTGCCACCATTTGTTCAGTTGATATTTGATGTTGCTTTGCATGCATACCATCTCGTAAACTCATATCATGTAATGTAACTTTTTTACCTGTTAAATCCATTGCGTTAGCCTCTCGCTGGTAAGGTGATAGTTTGGTTATACGCTTCTTCAGCAAACATTTCCGCTGTGCGTAGCGCTGCTGCAGTCATAATGTCAAGGTTACCGGCATATTCGGGTAAGAAATCGCCTAAACCTTTCACTTCCATAAATACAGACACTTTGTTGCCGTCAAAAACAGGTCCATTTACTAACTTGTAGCCTGGTACATATTTTTGGACTTCTTTAACCATGTTATGGACTGACTCAATTATTTTTCCTTGATCAGGAGTATTTTTGGTTAAACAATGGATAGTGTCACGCATCATAAGTGGCGGTTCAGCTGGGTTTATAATGATAATCGCTTTGCCCTTTTTAGCGCCACCGACTTTCTCAACCGCACCAGATGTGGTACGTGTAAATTCATCAATGTTTTGACGTGTACCAGGGCCGACTGAGCGAGACGATACTGTAGCAATAATTTCACCATATTCTACATCTTGAACTTGTGATACTGCCGCCACCATAGGAATAGTAGCTTGCCCTCCACAGGTAACCATATTCACATTCATTTCGAGCTTTTCAGCGTGTTGTTTTAGGTTAACTGGTGGTATGCAAAAAGGACCAATCGCTGCAGGTGTTAAGTCAATCATAACTACCCCAAGTTCATTTAACTTACGGCTGTTTTCTGCGTGAACATAGGCTGATGTGGCATCAAAGGCGATCCTGATATCATCTTCAATTACTTTATCAAGCATGCCATCTAAGCCAGTTGAGGACACCTTGATACCCATTTCAGCGGCGCGTTTAAGACCGGAAGACTCTGGGTCTATTCCAACCATCCATACTGGTTCAATCCATTCAGAGCGTTTGATTTTCATAAGTAAATCAGTGCCGATATTACCTGGTCCAATGATGACCGCTTTTAATTTTTTAGACATAACTAATATTCCTTAATCTATACAAAACGCACTGACGCATTGCCAATACCGCCGATACTAACACTCATAAAATCACCCGCTATCACCGGTTCTAGTGGCACCAATGAGCCAGATAAAATAACCTCTCCAGCTTTGAGTGGAATACCAAACTGCCCAAGGGTATTGGCCAGCCACGTCACACAATTAACTGGGCTGCCAAGTGCTGCAGCACCTGCACCTGTAGAAATTATTTTGCCGTTTTTCTCCACCACCATGCCACAGGTTGACAAGTCTACTTTGCTTGGACTAACCGCTTTATCACCTAATACAAACAACCCACAGGAAGCATTGTCTGCGACGGTATCTTGAATTTTGATATTCCAATTCTCTATACGCGAATCGACAACTTCAAAACAAGGGATAACACACTCGGTTGCCGCCAACACATCGGCATTAGTTATACCCGGTCCAATTAGATCCTTTTTTAAAATAAAGGCTATCTCGCCTTCCGCTTTTGGTTGAATAAGCTTTTGACTAATGGGCATTTCTTCGCCCTGACTGTAAGCCATATCATGTGTTAGGTATCCAAAATCTGGTTGATGAACATTTAGCATGTCTTGAACAGTTTTAGATGTGACCCCAATCTTTTTACCTATAATCTTGGCACCTGCTTGTACTCTTCGCTCTACCATTCGCAATGAAATATGGTAAGCATCCTCTACACTAATTTCGTCGAAGCGCGCTGTTAGTGGTTTCAATGTGTGTTTTTGGGTCAGTGCGTTGTAAAGCTCGTCCCCACAGGCTTCTATCTGTTCTTTGTTCATAAATTTTCCCGTTTCTTGCTACTGTGTTTATATTTCTGCTAGAAAGTCACTTACTAGCGTTGAAAAGCGAGCCGCATGTTCTATTTGCGTCCAATGCCCGCATTGACCGAATAAATGAAGCTGTGATTTAGGTATCCACTCAAACAATTGTTGACTGGTATGCAAGGGAATGACTTGATCTTCTCTGCCATGCATAATTAGCGTCTCATGCTGAATTGCACGAATGTTGGCCTCTTTGCTTGCAAGTGCATCTACCCAACGCTGTCGAGGGGCTGGAAACATAGTCGAAAATGCTTCATGAAAACCAGGTCGAATACTTGCTTCGTATCGTAATTCTGCAAGTTCGTCTGTCACTAAGCTGCGATCATAAGCAAATATATCTAGCAAGCCTTTCATTGTGGTCAGCGAAGGGCTATAGCCCCATACAGCATCTAGCCCCGGTGTTAATGTGAAAGGTACACCCACGCTACCCATTAATATTAACCGGCGAACTCTATTAGGATGTCGAATAGCTAAAGCAAGCGCGATTCCCCCGCCGAAAGAATTTCCAACTAAGTCACATTGCTCTATGTCTAATGCGTCTAATATTCCAATTGCATGATTAACCCAGCGCTCAACATTACACTGAGTGTTGTTTGGCCTTTCGGTAAAACCAAAACCAAGCATATCAGGTGCGATTACGCGATAGTTTCTTGATAATTCAGGCATAACCAAACGCCAATTTGCCCATGCCGTAACGCCAGGGCCTGAGCCATGGATTAACATTACAGGTTGTCCCGAGCCAATATCGTGCAGGTTGGTTTTGATGCCATTTACATCAATAGTTCTTCCAATTTCTGGATTTTGTACATTGCTCATGAATTTATCCTTTGTACCAATTAATGAGTGAAAAATTTGCGCGTTTTTCCTATAATTTTATGCAAATGTTTTTCAGTTCAGTGTAAAACTCAAGACCATGAACGCCGCCTTCGCGACCAATACCTGATTGCTTTGCCCCACCAAAAGCTGTCCTCAAATCACGTAAAAACCAACTATTTATCCAAACTAAACCGGTTTCCATTTGTTCAGCAACGCGAATGCTTCGAGCACTACTTTCTGACCAGATAGTTGCGGCGAGACCGTATTCGGTGTCATTCGCTAACGCGATCACTTCTTCTTCAGTGTCAAAAGGTCGAATATGGCAGCATGGACCAAAAATTTCTTCTCTTACTACGCGAGCATTATCTGGCAACCCAGTCCATATAGTGGGTTCTATCCAAGCGCCATCGTTTAGTGCTTCGCCCATGTCAGGAATGCCGCCGCCAATTTCAACAGTTGCACCTTCTTCAACTGCTAATTTGTAATATGAATGGACTTTATTTCGATGTTCAAGGCTTACCAATGGGCCAAAATTTGCGCCTTCATCCTCAGGGCGGCCAAGTTTTAACTTAGCAACGCCTTCTTTAAGACGTTTTACAAACTCATCAAATATAGGTCGTTCAACGTAGACACGTTCGGTTCCCAAACATACTTGTCCGCAATTGACAAAGGCAGAGCGCATGGTACCTTCAACCGCTTTGTCCATATCACAATCAGCAAACACAATACCTGGGTTTTTACCCCCACATTCCATGGATATACTGCGTAAACCTACAGCCGCTGCCTTTACTATCGCTTCACCTGTTGATGTTTCTCCCGTAAAGGTAATCGCATCTATCAGAGGGTGAGTCGTCAAAAATTGCCCTGCAGATCCTGATCCAAAACCATGAACAACATTAAATACGCCAGCAGGCACGCCACATTCATTCATAACTTCACCAAGCAATGTTGTGGTTGCAGGCGTTTCTTCTGAAGGTTTTACTACCACTGTATTGCCACAGGCTAATGCAGGACCGACTTTCCATGTCATTAACAAAAGTGGTAAATTCCATGGTGAAATTACAGCAATCACCCCCTTGGGGGTACGGTGTCCAACATTCACAGCCCCGTTTCCATCGGGCGTATCGAGTCGGAAGCTTTCAGTTGGATGATTGGCAAGTGTCTCCGAAAACGCTTTAAAATTGGCGGCGCCTCTTGGAATATCAATATGGCGAGCAATACTATGAGGCTTCCCCGTATCAAGACATTCTGCTTCTAAGAACTCGTCAAATCGCTCATTGATTCTATCAGCGACTTTATTCAATAATTCGGTGCGCTGGTTTTGGGTCATGTTACCCCAAGGTCCCTTTAATGCTTTTTTTGCAGATTTAACCGCTAGGTCTACATCTTGTTCATCTGCTTCATGGACAATACCTAATAGATGGTTATCAACAGGACAGCGGTTCTCAAATGTTTTACCTTTTTGAGAACCGACATAATCACCATTGATAAAATGTTTGTATTCTTTCATTCTTATCTCTTTTTTCAGAATATTGAGAGTTTGATAGACGCTTAAATAAGCGGGCTTTCGCCCGTCAAATTTATTAGGTGAGAACCGACAAGAACCTTTCATTTAATACTCGGTCATGATAGAAAATTGCTTTTCCAAGGTCATCCGATAACCAAGTAACGGGCTTATGGTCTGGGTAGTTGTAATCTCCCCCAGCAAAAACTTCAGTCCGATTACCAGATGGATCAAAGAAATATATTGTTTTACCATGAGTTAAACCATGACGAGTAGGGCCGATATCAATTGGCACATCTTCCATGGATATCAAATCTGCGGCTCGCAAAATATCTTCCCATGTTTCAAGATAAAAAGAAGCATGATGGAATTTACCTTTTTCTTCATGCATGATAAACGCAATATCATGCGCTTTAGTAGACAATGAAAGAAATTGCGCTACACGGTTTCCATCTGGATCAAGCACTTGCTCAGCTAGGTAAAAGCCAAGTACATTGACAAACAGGTCGTATGTTTCGACTAATGCATCGCCATAAAATAAACAATGATCAAAACGAACGGCCTTCATGCCAGTCAAATTGCGTGGCCATGCCTCTGGGTTGACTTCATTCAAGCCCCATTTGCCAGTATATTTTTTATCTGTATACAGCTCAAAAAGATGCCCTGAAGCAGATGTGAATTGAACACGTCGCCCGCAATCCTTTAATTCACCAGCCTCAATATGTGCAATATCGCATCCAAATTCCACTAAGTCTTTTTCTAATTGAACTAAAGCTGCTTCATCAATAACTTTGAATGCCATAAAATCGCAGCCAGGTTCTTCAGCTTCTCGTAAAACTACAGAAAATTTATCTACTTCTGACCAAGCTTTTAAATATACTCTGCCTGATTCATCTCTGTCTGTTTCAATTAAACCAAGCAAATCAACATAATGTTTGAGTGCTGCTTCCATATCCAAGACACGTATTTGTACATGTCCTGGTCTCATGATACCTTTTTTCATTGTGAAACCTTTTTCAGTTGCATGTTTTTACTGGCTTCTTGATTCGTCGAAGCCTTTGGTTTAGGTGCGCACTCCAAAGACAAGTCACTTTTTGGCTTTATACGACAAGCCAGTGCATACCCGCTATTTTTCTCTTCCTCGGTAACATGTAGTTTGCTCATGGGACCGAAATCTGGCGTACCAGAAATAATACTGATTCGACATACGCCACAACCGCCACCTTTACAGCCAACAGGAATGCATTTTTTCCCGCTACGCTGCATTGCATAGAGAACGTATTCATTCTCACGACAGATAAATTCTTGCTTGTTAGTGATGTCGGTTATGGTGAATTGGCGCATGGTGTATCTCACCTTATATCTTTTTAAATAGCGCCGAGCGGTGTTCGTCAGCACCATCAGCAGCCGTCAAGAATTTCTCCATAAAGATGTCCTTCTCAAACAGTCTGCCCTGCATTAATGCCGTTATAGCAGCATCAATCATTGGTGGCGGCCCACATAAGTATGCTTTATGATTAGCGAAACGACCGTCAAAATGCGCTTTAGCTGCTTCGTGAACAAAGCCTTTAAACCCCTTCCATGTTTCATCGTCACCAGCATCATTGAGCGCCGGCACATATGTAAGATTGTCGTGTTTTTCTGCAAGGTCAGTGAAAATTTCTGAGTTATAAAGCTCTTCTTGATTACGCGCGCCTTGAAACAAGGTGATTTGTCGTTGATCGCCTCTTTCTAACAGGTCTAGGATCATTGATTGAGGACTTGATAAACCTGAGCCCCCCGCAATGAATATCAAATCTCCGGGTTGTGAGTCGCGCACAAAAAACTGTCCATATGGGCCAGACATAGGTAAGGTTTCACCTTCCTTTAATTGCTCATGAATATAAGTAGTCGCGGCGCCTTCTGGGACTTGACGAATATGTAATTCTATTTCTTGATTATTTGACGGAGCGTTAGCGATAG
>OBPT01000562.1_pt1 | contig 10894 bp, 11 predicted proteins | sample 1534671 | NCBI WGS metagenome assembly OBPT01 (sample SAMEA3275494, study PRJEB22092) | marine metagenome | biome: ENVO:00000447 marine biome; feature: ENVO:00002042 Surface water; material: ENVO:00002010 seawater | collected 2014-06-21T11:00:00+00 | depth 1 m | reverse complement strand
CCTGTTCCGGACCTTACGGAGTGCTTCTATTTCATGAATTTTTGTAATTTTAATCCAGTCTTAATTTTAGATTGGTTATATTAGTTCACACCACAGCCCATGAGGTACGTCAGAGAGCCAGATGCCATAACTGTGGCGTTGAGGGTAACAACACGTATCAGATCGTCCTCAAGGGCGCTTCAGGCGTTGTTATGGATGGCGCTGGTATAGCGATGGGTTAACTCAACTATAGAATAGTTCTCCTACGCAAAATGTACGTTAAAATGAGCCTTGCAATAACTACTTCAATAAAAAGAGTGGATTTTAAAAAGTCGAATAGTAGGCTTATCACAACTTTTATAGAAAACTAAAATGGAGACTAAAAATGCTTGGTGATAAGGCTGGATCAATGACTCTTCAGGAAACCAGTAAACCAATAGACTCTGGGCAATATGGATTACCTGCCATGGAAACAAGTACTGTTGGTGGCGGTAAATTGCTAGGTCATGATGTTCAGACGCAAGCAACATTTACGGCTCATATGAGGCCTGATGGTTCTTGGCTAGGCCATGCTCATGCAGGGGTCATATTTTGTGCAGAAGGTGTCGCCACATACAAATGTGATGGTGTTGGAAACATGACGGAAACTGGTGGCGTTTCCTTTAGAGGCGGTGCCATATTTGAAACGACATCTGAAGCTTTATCTGAACTAAATGGTAAATATTACATGTTTACTTACGAGTCTGATCCAGAAGGCAAAGCAGATTGGCACCTTTACCCCTGTAATTAAAAAAATGTGGATTTAAAATGCTCTATGACAAACTAAGGACTGCATGGGAAAATTGTGATGTTGAGTCAGAAATGGCTCTTTATCACAGCGACTATGAATTTAAGTTTCATTCAACTGGCGACGTTATGCGGAAATCTGATATCAATCTTGATACTCGACTTGCATTCATGAAAGCTGTCAAACAGAATAACCCTCGATGCATTTACGAAAACGATGATATTATTGTTGCTCACAACATAACCGATTTTCCGAATGGAACGACAGATGCGGTTATGATGGTGCATTTGAAAAAAGATGGGCTTATTTGGAGAACTGAGACAGGTTCGACACCAATACCTAAATGACCCATGCCACAGCACCAACTCAGCATAACCTGTTGCCTCTGTAAGCACCATACGATGCTAGAGGTAGCAAACCTGATTGCTGTCGTAGGACGCGACACTGTCCGTCGTCATATATAATGGGACATTATAGCGGTTTGAGCATTGGAGGCTCTGGCTCGTTTGTGTGATTGATTATGCGGCTTGTTTTTGAGCCAAAACCATCCCCGTTGACAGATAATTTTGCCTCCAACGCCTCCTGGCTTTGCGCAATCAGGGAGTGTCTCGGGTCAAGGATAATTTCTGACAGAGGCCGCGAGGGCCCCAAATATGCAGCAAGGCGGCACATCAGCGTCGGCTCGTCAGGCGTTCGTGCATCTGAGAAATCATGCGACTGGCGGTGCTCTCGAACAGGCAGGGGATCACAGCGTGAATGATGGCCGCACCGCCAGCCATCAGCAAACGCACTGCAAACCAACCTGCAAAGCGCATGTGCTCAAAATAGGTCTCACCCACGGATCGCGGATGATCAATGAAAATACGGGCGAAGGCATGGACCATGGGAACTCCTGACGTATAGCTTTGTGCAAAATACATCGAATCCAGTCACATATTGTCTCAAAATAGGCGCTTAATCGGTTTTTGTTGTGGAAAATATCTCACAAATTATTAATATTATGGACGAAATGGACCGTAGGTTTCGCTCTCCTGCAGCAGGGCGCATCGCCAAGCGTCGATGCGGCCGCGGAGGTTTGTGAGCTACCATTTCATAGAGACGCTTATTGAGATATGATCGCTAAAAACTACTCCGAGGCAGATTGTCTTAGCTCCCCAAAACTGTGCCCGTATTTGTTGACTAAGGGCGTTGCGAAAATGGCAGCTCAACGGCTCCGAATTCCCGCGACCCCCTCTGACTGCACTTATTTCAATCCTTTTTCGGCAAGGTAAATATTTAAGCGATGCGAGAAATCTATGGTTTCTAGAAGGTCCCTGCCTGAACTCGTGGTCCAAAGGCCAAAATTACGCGCGAGCAAATCAACGTTGAGGTCGACCGGTGCGATGTTGTAACGGGGCTGAATCCCACCTAAAATGCGGGATGGCAATACGCTGCAGGACCGGGTCGATTCAAGAATCCTGAACGTCATGGTCACATCACCGGTGTTTTCCAGAGTTGGCATCACATCCGACAAACCGAGATGGTTGAGCGTGTCGCGGGTGATGTCAAACAGACCAGAGATTTCACCGACCGAGATCCATTTATGGTTTACTAACTTTTGGGGCACGACATTTTTTTCATTGGCCAATGGATCATTTCCGCCAACGAATACGGCCAACTGGTCCTGAAATAATTTTTCACGCACCAATTGGTCTTCACCTCGGTTCAGATCATATGGAATAATTGCAACATCGAGTTGACCTTGATGCAATCTTTCAACCAAACGTGCAGCATATTCGCAGACGATTTTAATACCATAATTGGGGGGTGCCAAAACCATTCGAGAGAAAAAATCCCCCATCAATGTTGCGGCAAGCATCGGGCCGACACCGATCCTGATTTCGCCAACTTGCCCATCTTTCCACTCTCGTATGGCTGTTTCGGCCTGTTGAGACCTGCGCAATATCTCTCGCCCTGACTCTGCCAACCGAAAGCCAATTTCAGTTGCAGTAACGCCGTGACGCCCACGGCGTAGGATCGGAGCGCCCACGCGATCCTCGATCAACTTAATTGTGCGCGACAATGTGGGTTGGGTTGTATTCAACTTTTGCGCGGCTTTTGTCACCGAGCCGAGTTCTACAATCGTTGCGAGCTGTGCAAGATATTTCGGGTTCATAAGTTATATCATTTTTTTATGGATCGGTCTAAATTTTGATTTTACATCATATCAAATTTCTCACAAGCTTTACTTAAAGGTGAGAAATTTCATGAATGCGAAAACAGATACATTGCGAATAACGCTTCTTGGTACGGGGATCCCAAATCCTGATATACAGGCTTTTGGCACCAGCACTATGATCGAAGCTGGTCATGAAAAGGTCCTGATTGATTGCGGCCGTGGGACGGTCATTCGCATGTCTCAAGCGGGGTTTTCGCTCGGATGTACGGATACGGTAATTCTCTCGCATTACCATTCCGATCATTATTCTGGCCTCTTTGATTTATTGATGACTGGCACCATCCAACAACCCTTTGCCAATCGAGGTGGTCCTTTACATGTCTATGGGCCGCCAGGAGTGAACGATATTGCCGAAGGATCGTGGTTGGTCACGCGTCCAGATCGTGACATCAGGGTCGCCGATCATGAAATTGATCCTGAGCACATGCGAATTATTCCCCACCTCTATTCGGAGGGAGTTGTGTTCGATCGTAATGGGCTGAAGATAATTGCCATTGAAGTCGATCATGGAGAATTCATTCGCCCCGCCTATGCGTTTAGGGTCGAATATTGTGGTCATGTCTTCGTCCACAGTCATGACACGCGATATAATGAAAACTTGATCGCTCAAGCACAGGAAGCGGACGTTTTTATTCATGAGGTCGCCGCTGCGACACCAGCGACCTTTGAAGCCAACCCCAGAGCAAAAATTGCCATCGACCACCATGCAACGCCTCAAGACGTGGGGCGCGTTTTTGCGCAAACCCGCCCTAAACTGGCGATGCTCACTCATCTCGTGCTGCTCCCGCCCCATCCTATGCCGATTGGACAGGTGATGGCGGAGATCGCTGCAGAATTCGATGGGACGGTTCTCGTGGCCGAAGATCTAATGACAATTGAAATTGGCAAGAATATTTCAGTCATACCCTATCATCGTGGCGCGAAGCCATTCTAATGGAATTCAAATCCATACTCAAGGAAATGCTATGAAAAATAGAAGCTTAGAAGAAAAAATTGGTGAGGCTGGCGGCGTTTTGCAAATGCTACGCAGTTCGGATTTAGGGCATGTTATCTTTCCTGGAATTCCTCCTGAATTTACCAATTGGCGCGATGAGCAACGGGCTTGGCACCAATCTGTCGTTCTATTTGAACAATCTTACCATATGACCGAGCTCCATTTGCGTGGTGCGGATGTGCTGAAATTTATCAGTTATTTTGCAACAAATAAGCTGAGTGATTTGCACGCGATGCGGGCCAAGCAATTGGTCATGGTCGATCAGTCTGGAAACTTGATCTCAGATGCAATTGTATTTTGCGAATCCGAGGATTTTTTGCGGGTTGTTGGCCCTCCCACGGCGAGTAATTGGCTGCAATATAATGCAGAACAATCGCAACTTCGTATTGAGGTGACACGCAACGAAAATATGATCGTGCCACGCCCGAGCCGCGACGTGTTCCGGTTTCAGTTACAGGGGCCAAACGCCTTGCCGTTGCTCAAAGAGGTGGTCGAAGGTCCGTTGCCAGACATTAAATTCTTCCACATCGGAGAATTCAAAATAGCTGGCCATACGGTGCGCGCGCTCCGGCACGGTATGGCCGGGCGTCCAGGGTTCGAAATTTATGGACCTTGGGATGCACAGCAAGCTGTCCGTGAAAAGGTGGAGCAGGCTGGCCTTGCCTATGATTTACGCAAAGCTGGCGCCTCCACTTACCCAACAGCCGCACAAGAATCCGGCTGGATGCCGCGCCCATTCCCCGCAGTGTATTGCGGCGATGAGATGAAAGCGTTTCGCGAATGGTTGCCAGAAAAATCTTTCGAGGGTGCAGCCTCCTTGGGCGGGAGCTTCCATTCAAACAACCCGTCTGATTATCTCGTTGAGCCCAATGAGCTTGGATATGGCAAGATGGTCCATCTCGGTCATGATTTCTTGGGGCGCGAGGCCCTGGTAGCACGCAAGGATGACCCGCACCGGGTTAAAGTCACCCTAGAATGGAACAATCAGGATGTGTTCGATGTGATGCGCCGCGCTGTGGGGACAGAAACTCCGCGGACCAAGTTCATTTCTCTACCTGTACCGATGTATGCGACCTTTGAATATGATGAAGTTCAGCTGAATGGATCTCCAATTGGCATTTCTCAATGGTCTTCCTACTCATCCAATGCAGGCGCAGTGCTTTCCACAGCTTTAATCGCGCCAGAGCAGGCTGTGATGGGGCAGGAAGTCACGCTATTGTGGGGTGAACCGGGCTCGAAACGCCGAACCGTTGAGGAGCATGAAGTTGTTGGCATCCGCGCCAAGATTTCACCGGTTCCATATTTTGACAAATCCATCAAACACGACTGAAGACCAAGTAGACGGGTACCTAGATACCTACTGAAACAAGGAGGAAATATAAATGAGGACGACTTTATTTACTATTTTTACCAGTGGTGCGATTGCTCTGGCTGTGCCCGCTTTATCCAAGGAGAATCTCACGGCACATACTTCAGCCCCTGGAGTTGCCGTGCATCTGACGATCGCGCATTTGGCTGAAGTCGCCGCAGCGCGTGGCATAGCGGATATTCAAATCACTCTCGGTCAAACAGGCGCAAACGCCACGTTGGCGGTGGCTGAAGGTAAGGCAGATATTGGCATATGCCCTTTCGTTCTCCCCTTTTTGATGTCTAAAGGTGTTGGCCCTTACGCGGCCATGGGCGCGGAAAAAGGGGCTGAACTGGCCTCAAATCTGCGTATTTTATATCCTTATTCTTTCGGCGCCTATCTGCTTTATGCCTATGATGCTGTTGGAATTCAGGGCTGGGATGATTTGGAAGGCCGGCGTATTTTGAATGGACCACCACGGGGCGGCGCAACAGCAGAGGCGCGTGGTTTGATCCAGGTCATCACAGGTATGGAAGAGGGCAAGGGCTACGAGGGGATTCAAAGTGATTGGTCCCAGATGGCCACAACCATCACAGAGGGAACATCAGACGCCGCTGTCTTGCCCGAATTTGTGCCGTCTGATCGTCCGCTTCAAGCGCTTTCAGCTGGAAAAATGACCTTCTGGTCCATTCCGAAGGCGATGTATGAGAGTGAAGCCATGCAGCGCGTGTTAGGTGCGCCTGGGTCTGCACCCTTCACCTTGCCAGTCTCACAAATGCAAACTCTCGGTGAGAATGCGACCATTGTGTCAGAAGATGACACATTCCGAACACGCGGCTCTGTCGGCGGCAATTGTGTCAATGCCTCGATGAGCAATGATTTGGCCTATGATCTGACGAAGGCACATATCGAAACACTCGATGCGATATATGGCAAAGCACCCTACGCACGGAATATTGGATTAGAGGCCTTGGGTGCCCGTGAATCAGGCATGTGCGGCCCCAATCCTGTAAAGTACCATGCCGGTGCAGCGCGCGCGTGGCAGGAAGCTGGCTATGCACTTCCGGACTGTGCACTGTAAGTAAAAGATCAAAGTTTGGATGCAGGTCGATCTTGCATCCAAACAGCCAGACACATTTAAGGCGGTTATACTTTGACCAATCCAGACAGCCATTCCCCGAGCCTTGGATCGTCCAAACTGATCTATTGTCTGGCATTGTTTTTGGTATTGGTCGGAATGGTAAATTCGACACCTTCAATTCCGGGCTGGGATCAATTCTGGCGCAGCCTGTTGGACATGCCGGACCTGGCCGTGCGGCGATTTTCATACGAAATTTTTTATCCTATCGTCTTTACCTGGATGATGATCATAGTGGTCTTGAAAAGCTCTGTTTGGCGGAGCTGGCAAAACTGCTCTGCGGTCTGGCGTGCGACCGGTTTGGCGATGGATATAGCTCTTATCCTGGCTGCTTTCACAATTTCACTGACATATTTGATCGAGCATGAAGCTGTTTGCATACTTGATGTTTTAAGTGGCGAGCGAGCCGCACTGATTGAGCGCACGTTGCAAACAGAGCAAGATCTGGCTGCTGCTATGGGCTTGCCACTGCCGACCAGCGTCGAAAACCCAAAATGCCTGGCCACTACGGGAAATTGGCTGTTTGCAATTATTGCGCTCTCGATCGTTGTTTTTCTAACCTATACCATAAAGGTTTGGGGATTTCCCCTCGTTTTCATCTCAATTTTTTTGGCCACCTATGCGCTGTTAACAGTTTTAATTTGGTATTATTTTGGCTCTTCGGAGATAAATAAATACCTGATAACCTCTTTGGGAGGTGAGCCGCGGAGCTTATTGGATGGACGCGCCCGCCTTCATGATATCCTGATCAATCAGGGGTCTGGCCTATTGGGGCAATTCATTCATATCATGTTAAACACGGTCTTTCCCTATGTCGTTTTGGGCGCCTTGTTGGCCGTGTCCTCTGGGGGCAATGTTCTGATTAAAATTGCCTTTTTGTGGACGCGTAACCTGCGCGGCGGCCCTGCCCATGCTGCGATTGTCGCCTCGGCCATGTTTGGGACCACAACTGGGACACCCGTTGTAAATGTGTTGGGCACAGGTGTTTTAACAATACCCATGATGGTGAAACGTGGCTTCTCGAAAGTCTATGCGGGCGGAATCGAGGCGGCGGCCTCATCAGGCGGGCAAATAATGCCGCCGATAATGGGTGTCGCTGCTTTTGTCTTGGCCTCAATGACAGGTGTTCCTTACCGAGAAGTTGCAATTGCCGCGGCGATCCCAGCCGTGGCTTATTTCTTTTGCATGTTTTTGTCGGTCATGTTCCAATCTCGAAAACAAGGCATTCTTGCCGTTGGCGAACTCACCCCCGACATGCGCCTGAGCCGGCGTGACCGTTTGCACATTATACAAATCTTTCTGCCACTGATCTTAATTGTCTTTCTGCTGTTGATCCCCAAGGATGCAATTGGCTGTGATCCGCTATCGCGGCTATTGGGGGCTGAAATACTTCAAATTGGAGATAACTGTCGGGCCACTCATCTCCCTTGGATCATGCAACTTGTTCAGAATTCAGCAGGGGACGCAGGAAGCGTTGGTTGGTGGGCGGCAATCCTACTGACCTTGCTCTTATTTATTGACCCCGAATTTCGCCGTAAGCCCCGCCTTTTGTTTGATGCATTGGGAAATGCAGGCGTGACGATATCGACACTCTACCTCATGTTTTTGGCTGTGTCCGTTATTGATGTAAGCCTAAATCTAACGGGGCTTGCAAATTTTGTTGCATTGGATGTTTTGGGGTGGTTGCGTGCATTGGACTTAGGTGGATCGGCGCCAATCGTCTTTCAGTTTATAGCCTTGCTGGTTACGATGTTTTTAGCGATATTGCTGGGCATGGGGATGCCTGCGGTGCCGGCCTATATCAACGCCGCGCTTTTAATGGGACCGTTGTTGGTGGGCTTAGGGATTGCCCATTTCACGGCACATATGTTTATCTTTTATTTCGCTTGCGCGAGCGCCATCACGCCACCGGTTGCAGTGGCTTCCTATGCTGCGTCAACGATCACGCGGGCCGATCCAATTGCCACCAGCTTTTCTGCGGTGCGTTCCGGCGTTGTCATGTTCGTTATTCCGTTTGTATTCGCCTTTTATCCCGAATTATTACTGATCCCTGCTGCGGTGGTTGATCCGAGGTCTAGCGCGGGCGCTGTAACGTATCTGGTGGGTTATGATGGCGCGATTCATATTGGCGCATTGCTCGGGCTATTGGCCAAGGTAATCTTGGCGTTATATTTGCTGGCCAGTGCGCTCGCACAGTTTGACTTTATGCGCCTAAAATACTGGGACTCGGCAATTCGCTTTGCATTGGCGGCCATGATTATGTCTGCCAATCCATGGATTTTTGGCCCGGCAGTTCTCGTGGGCCTGTTCATCTGCGCTCGTGCGCGCTTGATACACACACAAAAAGTAGAGGGATAGGAGCGTATTATGAAGTTTTTGGTTGGGCAAATCCCTGGTGGAACCGCTGTTTTTCTTGTCTCAGGAGACAGTGCGGTAAATCTTACAGAGCAAGATTCATCGCTTGGTCCAGATTTATTGGGTGTTATAACTTCAGGGAAAACACTTGATGAATTGCAAGACATCTCAACAAGAGGCAGATCGGTGCCGGTTGCCTCTCTCAAGCCGGCTCTGCCGATTGCATCACCGGGCATGACGATTTGCCTGGGGTTGAACTATGTCGATCACGTCAAAGAAGGCGGTTATGAAATCCCTAAATATCCAGTCTTTTTCATGCGCACACAAAGGTCTCTAATGCCTGCGGGTGCTCCAATGATGCGCCCAGCCTGTTCAGAGCAATTGGATTATGAAGCGGAGCTCATGGTTGTTATTGGCAAAGCTGGAAAACATATTACACCTGAAGAGGCTTTAAATCATGTCTTCGGATATACCATTTTCAACGATGGATCTGTGCGAGATTTTCAACGAAAATCGCACCAATGGACATCGGGTAAAAACTTCGACGCAACCGGTGCTATTGGCCCTTTCGTGGTAAGCAAGGATGCTTTGCCAGAAGGTGCGGCTGGCCTAAAAATTGAAAGTCGCGTCGGTGACGAAATTCTGCAAAGCGCCACAACCTCGGATATGATGTGGTCTGTCGCAAACACCATTTCCGCAGTGTCAGAATTTGCCGCCCTATGTCCGGGAGATTTGATAGCTATGGGAACGCCACCCGGCGTTGGCCATGCGAAAACCCCCCCTCGCTGGTTGAGGGATGGTGAAATAATTGAGGTTGAGATCGAAGGAATTGGGATCTGCGCCAATCCCGTTGTGAACGAAGTGAAACTGTAAAGCCGATAGCGTTCAAGAAAATATAACGCGATCAACAGATCGCGCGCTGACCGCTTAATTAACTAAGGTTTAGAATATGCGAAATGTGAATAAGGACAATATAACTGAAGTTTTCACGGGTTATTTTGGAGAGGATACCGATCCACGCGCCCGTGAAATCCTAGCGTCTTTGGCAAAGCACTTACATGCTTTTGCGAAAGAGGTGAACCTAACGCATGAGGAATGGCGAAAAGGCCTTGAACTCGCTCAGTGGACGGGAAAAATCACGACGGATGAGCGTAACGAATTTGTGCTATTATCCGATGTACTCGGCCTGTCATCCTTGGTTGATATGTTGAATTCCAGACCAGATGCGACCAGTTCATCAGTCCTTGGGCCTTTCCATGTTTCTAATCCTCCAGTTTTGGAGATTGGTGGGGATTTAAAGGGGGAATATGACGGAGAACTTTTGCTGGTCGAAGGCGCTGTGCGCGATACCAATGGCAGACCAGTGGCGGGTGCGACAATAGATATTTGGCAGACCGCGCCAAACGGTCTTTATTCGAGCCAAGATCCCAATCAAGATATTCATTCCTTTCACGCGCTCATGACAACGGATGCGGAGGGTCGCTACGCGTTCACAACAGCCCGTCCGGTGAGCTACACGGTTCCGGATGATGGTCCTGTCGGGAAGATTTTACAGGCCGCAGGGCGCCACCCTTGGCGCCCGTCGCACCTTCACTACATTATAAAAGCGGAAGGTTTTCACACGTTGGTGACTGAAGTTTTTCCCGATGATGATCCTTATCTGGATCAGGATACGGTTTTTGGAGTTCGTAATGATCTGGTGATGACCTACACCGAACGGCGCGCTGAAGACTTCCCAAAGGGTTTCAAGCTGTCTGGAAAAGTCACTAAACCCTTCCTAAGCGTTAAATTTGATCTGGTTTTAGCGGGGGCTCAGATCAGCTAACGGCCCTGTGATATTAAACTTGCTCAAAACGGGTAGGCACTGTCAGGAGAAACTAACGTGAGACGGGCAGGGCGGCTTTATAGCCTCTCCGTATGACAAAATACTCCCCATTCAGGTACTTCAAAACAAGCCCTGAGATCACCCGGTTGGCGATGATGCTGTCCCCCCTTTGGTTGACCATACCCGCTATTTCCACCACGCGCCCGCACGCCTGCGCGTCGCTGCAAACATGTTTGGTTTGACATGCGGT